>ERZ887849.781-NODE-781-length-32536-cov-11.067640_pt1 | contig 32536 bp, 29 predicted proteins | sample MGYA00521267_ERZ887849 | MGnify/ENA primary metagenome ERZ887849 (study PRJEB32303, sample SAMEA104408601) | aquatic metagenome | biome: Brackish water; feature: Pelagic; material: water | place: Baltic Sea | collected 2014-06-06T16:11:00 | depth 2,863 m ... | reverse complement strand
TTGGCCTTGCGTCGCTCGACACAGTGTTCCCCCTGTCATGGGTCAATAATTAGTTAAGTATACCGTGGTCGGTAGCCAGTGCGCCGATCACCTTGCTCCGAACACATCAGTGCCTATGCGCACGATTGTGGCACCCTCAAGCACTGCTGCCTCCAAGTCACCTGACATGCCCATAGACAACGTATCCAGCTCGGGATAAGTACCTTTTAATTCGTCCCAAATATCTTTCAGCGCTTTAAATGGCCTGCGTTGAGCGTCGATTCCCTCGCTCGGCGCAGGAATAGCCATTAAGCCACGTAAACGTAGTTTCGGTAACGCAGAAATGGCATCAGCGAGTGTGAGAACTTCCGTGGATAAAATGCCCGCTTTACTGGCTTCCCCCGATATATTTACCTGTAAGCAAATGTTCAGTGGCGCCATATCATCGGGACGTTGGTCATTCAGACGGCGCGCAATTTTCTCGCGTTCAACGGTATGGATCCAGTCCATATGCGTTGCTAAGCCACGCGTTTTGTTGGATTGGATAGGCCCAATAAAGTGCCATTCAAGGTTTAGGTGTTTGAGAGCCTCGGCCTTCTCCACGGCTTCCTGTGCATAATTTTCGCCAAAACAGCGCTGTCCCGCGGCTGATGCCGCCTCGATCAAGGCCGCTGGCTTCGTTTTACTGACCGCCAATAACGTCACTGATTGCGGGGTACGGTGGGCCTGATGCTCAGCCACACGAATGCGGTCAGTGACGGCAGTTAAATTTGAGGCTACATTTATGTTGTCCATGCTGCCATGATACCCAAAGTGGCACAGCTTGAGGCTGTCTACCGCAGATTAAACGAAGGAAGGATTCCTCATGGACATTACCGAGCTTCTTGCATTCAGTGCCAAACAAGGCGCGTCCGATTTGCATCTATCCGCGGGTCTGCCGCCAATGATTCGTGTCGATGGCGACGTGCGCCGAATCAATGTTCCGCCCCTCGACCACTCTGAGGTGCATGGTCTTATTTACGACATCATGACTGACAAGCAGCGTAAAGATTTCGAGGAATTTCTGGAGACCGATTTTTCTTTCGAAGTGCCGGGAGTGGCACGTTTTCGAGTTAATGCATTCAATCAGAATCGCGGCCCTGGCGCGGTCTTTCGAACCATTCCTTCTAAAGTGCTCACGATGGAAGATTTGGGTCTTGGGCAGGTGTTTCGGGATATATCGCTACTCCCCCGCGGACTGGTACTCGTCACTGGTCCAACGGGTTCGGGCAAGTCGACGACTCTCGCGGCAATGATTGATTTCATCAATGACAATCGTTACGACCACATTCTAACAATCGAAGATCCGATTGAATTCGTGCATGAATCAAAGCGCTGCCTCGTTAATCAGCGCGAGGTGCACCGTGACACCCACGGCTTTTCCGAGGCATTACGCTCCGCGCTGCGGGAAGATCCGGATATTATTCTGGTAGGCGAGATGCGTGACTTAGAGACTATACGATTGGCATTAACCGCCGCCGAGACTGGCCACCTTGTATTTGGCACGCTGCATACCACATCGGCAGCGAAGACCATTGACCGAATTATTGATGTTTTTCCCGCCGCAGAAAAATCCATGGTGCGCTCTATGCTCTCCGAGTCGCTGCAGGCTGTTATCTCGCAAACACTCTTGAAGCGCCGATCTGGCGGACGAGTGGCAGCCCACGAAATTATGCGTGGCACATCGGCTATTAGGAATCTCATCCGCGAAGATAAAGTCGCCCAAATGTACTCGGCGATTCAAACGGGGCAATCGATAGGTATGCAGACAATTGATCAGTCATTGCAAGCGCTGGTCGATAAAAAATTAATCACCCTCGAAGCGGCTCGTGAAAAAGCGCGCCAACCCGACTCGATCGTTTAGCGTTACTGCGTTCAATAAATAGCATTGAAGAGGCAAAACACCATGGATTTGTTGCTGAAAACTCTCGTTGAGCGAGGCGCTTCAGATGGTTTTGCTGTGGTAGATGCGCCGCTGACTATTAAGGTTGATGGGCATTTATACCCACTAGATGACACTATTTTGTCCGCATCTGATGTCTCTCGTCTTATCGCTGAGACGATGAGTCCCGAGCAGCTTGACCAGTTCGAACGCGATAAAGAATGTAACTACGCCCTTGTTCATCCCGAATATGGCAGATTTAGAGCAAGCGCTTACATTCAACGTGGTATGCCTGGCATGGTGTTGCGCCGTATCAGCGATGTTGTTCCGAGCTTTCAAGAGCTAGGGTTGCCCTCAACGCTTGAGCAGTTGTCGATGCTCAAGAGGGGCTTGGTGATATTAGTAGGTGCTACGGGTACCGGTAAGTCGACTACATTGGCGGCCATGTTGGACTATCGAAATACCCATAGTCGTGGACATATCATCACTGTCGAAGATCCGATCGAATTTGTCCACAGCCACAAAGGCTGTCTGATATCGCAGCGTGAAGTGGGTATTGATACTGAGTCTTATGAAGTGGCGCTCGCGAACACTCTTCGTCAGGCTCCCGATGTCATCATGATTGGCGAGGTGAGAACCGCTAAAACGATGCAAGCCGCTATGGCATTTGCTGAAACTGGGCACCTTTGCCTGTGCACACTCCACGCTAACAACGCCAACCAAGCGCTGGATCGTATCCAGAGCTTTTTCCCTAGCGACCAGCTTAATCAGGTGTGGATGGATCTATCGCTTAACTTAAAGGCTATGGTTGCACAGCAGCTAGTTCCGGGCAGAATGGGAAACGCGAGAGTGCCTATTGTTGAGGTATTACTCGGTAGTCCGCTTATCCTAGACCATGTTCGCAAGGGAGAAGTGCATCTTATTAAGGAATTGATGTCGCGGTCGACAGACATCGGTATGCAAACGTTCGATCAAAGCTTGATCAGCACGTATAAGGCGGGCCTTATTACGTCAGAGGAAGCCGAGCGTCACGCTGACTCAGCAAACGATGTGCGGCTTGAAGTAAAGCTGTTTGAAAAGGGCAGTGGTGTATTACGTGATTCGCGTAACTTCAATTTCGATCTGGAAGATTAGTCCATTGCGGCAGCTAGCCAGGAGCGGAGAATGACGTCAGCTGCCTCAGCATCGATGGGATTATCGCTGTAGTCCCCCTTGTGCCCGCGCTCTTTAGATTGCATTTTGGCTTCATGAGAGCTCAAGCGCTCATCCATCAAAACCACAGGAATATTGAACCGCCCTTCCAGTTGGCGGCTAAATTTGCGCGCCCTTGGTGTAATCTCAGCTTCACTGCCGTCCATATTGAGCGGATCGCCAACGATCAGAATTTCAGGTTCCCACTCGCTGAGTAATTTCCCTATTGTCTGCCAGTCTGCAACTCCATCGCGGGCGCGGACAATAGTTAAGGGTTCCGAGGTGCCGAGTTGGCGGTTACCAACGGCTACGCCGATATTTCTTAAGCCCCAATCGAAAGCCAGTACTCGACCTGAGCTCTTCATGCGTGTCCCGTTTGAGATGACATAAGGCTGATATCAATCCCGAGCTTGTCGCCAGCAGCAATCAAACGTTCCGGGTAGGGAATATCAAACAAAATTTCGGCGTCTGCTTTTATTGTGAGCCAGCTGTTTTCCATAAGTTCTTCTTCCAATTGTCCGGGCCCCCAGCCTGCGTAACCTAAAGCGATCAAGTGAGAGTGTGGCCCAGACCCTGCGGCAATGGCGGTTAAGATGTCTTGAGAAGTGGTCAGCCAAATATCATTACCCACTGACTCGCTGGTCTCCCAGTTACCTTTTTCCCGATGCAATATGAAGCCGTGATCCATTTGTACAGGCCCGCCGGCAAAAATGGTTTCTTGGTTGGAGCCCTCTTGGTAGTCGATATCAAGATTGCCAAGCACTTCCTCGAACGCAACTTCGAGCGGCTGATTAACGACAATACCCATCGCACCTTCTTCGGTATGCTCGCAAATATAGGTGATCGACTGAGCAAAAAATCCTCTATTGAGTGCGGGTGTTGCAAGCAGAAAATGCGCTTTGAGCGAATCCGATGTTAATGGCAGTGGCTTAGTCACGGGCTATCCAATCAGGGGCGTTAGTCAGAGCTTACCGCTTCAGTGCGGAATTGCCATGTGCGGACGATTTCTAATCGTGCTGTCATTTTAGCTAGTTCGCTTGAAAAGCGCGGGAACGGTGCTGCAAGAACCACGGTGTCTTGCGCCGCCCTATCTAATTTTGCGTTACCTGAGGTTTGAAGTACCTTGATATTTTCCAGGGTCCCATTGGCTGAGACGGTCACCAGTAAGCGCACATCGCCATCCCCTGCGGGTGGCTCTCCCCGATAGAGCGCGTTACCCACTTGCTCTACTCGGGCGCGCCAGCGGGCGAGGTAGTCCGCATCGAGGGTGCGGCGTGCTGCCACAGAACCGGCTCTGCTTGCGTCACGGTCCTTACTGTCGGACACCGACGAGACGCGCTGTTGCCGGTCCTCGGTTTGCGGGGCTCGGTCGTTGGTGGTAGCACTATCCGATGGTGTATCCCCAGAAAAGTTATCGAGCTCCTTTGAGACGGTGACAGATGTTTGCATCACGAGGCGCGTCTCTGGAGCTTGTTCGCCCGCTTGGGTGTCACCCAGTTGATTTTCTGCTGCAATATGTTGCGCCTTGTCTGGCGCGACAGCCATAGGGTTGAGAGCGATTGTTACCGCGATTGTTCTTGCGGGTCTTTCGGCAAACTGAAAAGAAAACCCTAGACCAAACAGAAGCGCAGCATGAAGTGCTAGGGCGGTCCCAAAAGCCGGTGTAATGGGTGCCCGTAGCTCCTTCAGCGCATGCTTCACGGTGTTAAGCGCTACCTAGCTGTGCATCAATACAATCCATCAATTGGTTGGCAATACCGAGACCATGCTCCCGTTCGATCTCGCGCAAGCATGTGGGGCTAGTCACGTTAATCTCGGTAAGATAGTCGCCGATGACATCGAGACCAACAAACCACAACCCTCTCTCTCTCAGCGTAGGGCCAACTTGTGCCGCAATCCATTGGTCGCGCGTGCTGAGGGGCTGGACTTGGCCGGTCCCGCCTGCTGCGAGATTGCCGCGACTTTCCCCAGCAAGCGGCACGCGCGCTAGGCAATAAGGCACGGGCTCTCCGTTAATCATCAGGATGCGTTTGTCGCCCGCGGTGATCTGCGGCAAGTAAACCTGCCCCATGATAGTTTGAGTGCCATGTTGGGTCAGCGTTTCTAAAATCACGCTGACATTCGAGTCGTCGGCTTTCGCCCGAAAAATGGAGCTGCCACCCATTCCGTCTAGCGGTTTAAAGATGACGTCACCGTGTTCCGCGTGAAAGGCGCGAAGACGCTGCATGTCTCGGCTGACAATGAGAGTAGGGCAGCACTGGGGAAACTGTGTGGCAAACAGCTTTTCATTACAATCTCTGAGGCTTGCACAGCGGTTAACGATAAGCGTGCCACGGCGCTCAGCATTCTCGAGTAACTGGGTTGTGTAAACAAATTCCATGTCAAAAGGGGGATCTTTGCGCATCAGGATAATATCTAGATCGTTAAGGTCGCGATCTTCGGCATCCCCAAGACTGTAATAATCTGTCGGATCCTCCCGAACCTCGAGCGGTCGCATTTTTGCTCGGGCGATACCATCCGCGAGGTACAGGTCCTTTTGTTGCATGTAGAATAGCGACCAACCTCGATCTCGAGCTGCCCAAAGCAGACCAAGGGTTGTATCTTTTTTGTAGTTAATGGTTTCGATGGGATCCATTACAACGCCAATTTTCCGGCTCATTATCGCGTTCCTTTGCAAAGAGAGATCGCTAACTTACGAGGCGCACCGCAAACGCGCAACCGCGTAAAGGCTAAAAGCTATGTTTGAGAGTATTTTTCTGGTTCTGGCGGTGCTTTTTAGCATCGCAACAATGACCGCAGTGGTTCGTGGCCGATCTATTGGTTGGTTCGTGCCGCTGTGGTTCTTAGTGTCACTCGCCTCCACTGAGCTGGCACCTTGGTTACTGGCGAGCCAAGTCGGGTTGCTAATATTTGGCGCAATTTTTGGTGATAGCGGTTCATCGGGTTGGTATTGGGGCAGTGTGTTGCTCAGTCTATCAGCCTTGGCCACCCTCGGTATTTTAGCGCGCCACTTCGATACGGGCAAAATCTTTGAGCGCGCGTTAGCGACAGCTTTAGGTGACGACTTTGATAGCTTAATCCCTTTGGCGAGACGCCATCGTTTGAGTCGCCAAATAGATTCAAAAGAGTGGGCTCATCCGTTTACATTCAAACGAGCGGGCGTTCGCGTTAGCGCAGACATTGCTTATGATAGTGGCGGCAAGCGGCATTTATTAGATGTTTACACCTCCGTGACCGCGGGCGATAAACGCCCCGTGATGCTCCAGATTCACGGTGGCGCATGGCTTCTAGGGCACAAAGCGGAGCAGGCCTTACCGCTTCTGCACCACATGGCCAATTTGGGGTGGGTATGCGTTTCAATTAACTATCGGTTATCACCGATGGCGACGTTTCCCGACCACATAATAGATGTCAAAAAGGCCATTGCTTGGGTGCGCGAAAACATCGCTGATTGGGGTGGAGACCCGGATTTTATCGCTGTAACAGGCGGCTCAGCGGGTGGGCATTTAGCGAGCCTTGCTGCGTTGTCCGCTAATTATGCGCCTTGGCAGCCGGGCTTCGAGGATGTTGATACAAGCATTCAAGCCGCTATGCCATTGTATGGTGCTTATGATCTCAGCGACCGTTACGGGATACGGCGACACACGGCGATCGACAACCCTATTCTTTCGCGGGTATTTAAAACGAGCAAAGAACAGGCGCCGGAGCTCTATGAGCGGGCGTCACCCATTTCATGGGTGAGCGCAGAGGCGCCACCTTTTTTTGTGGTGCAGGGCGTCAATGACAGTTTGGTCTGGGTTGAAGAAGCGCGTCGATTTGTCGACGATCTCAGTGCAGTGAGCGAGCGTTCGGTGACCTACGCCGAATTACCGGGCGCTCAGCATTCGTTTGAGACTATTCATTCGCCACGCACGTCACATTTTTTAAATGCTGCAGCGCTATGGCTCGAATGGGCATGGGCGGACTGGCAGCTAAATAAGCCTTCAAGCCCAGGCGATTAGAGCGATGTTACAAGTCGCCCCAACGAGATCCAAGCACTGCGAGTGCTGCTATTGGGGCGGTTTCCGTACGCATCACACGGGGGCCGAGCTGAAGCGCCTGGAAGCCGGCCGATAACGCATGTTCGACTTCTTGTTCAGTAAGGCCGCCTTCGGGGCCGATTAGCAATGCAACGCTTTTGGGCGTGACTTCGGTAAGCCGCGCGGGATCGTGGTGATGCAATACCAGCTTTAAATCGGCGTCGGCATCGAGAGTCCAAGCGCTGAGATCAGTTGCCTGCTTAACGACGGGGACTACAGCTCGGCCACTCTGCTCACAGGCGCTGATGGCTATTTGTTGCCAATGTCGCTGCTTCTTGGTTAGCCGATCTGCCGGTAGTTTGACATCAACCCGCGCACTGAACAGCGGCGTGATCGAAGCCACTCCCATTTCGGTTGCTTTTTGAATGGCCCAATCGAAGCGCTCTCCTTTACTCAGGCACAAGCCGAGATGACTAGATAAAGGCGATTCATTATCTACTTGGACGGCACGACCAACAGTGATACGCGTTTCCCGCTTACTGACCTCTGCTACGGTACAGGACCAATCAACGCCATGCCCGTTGAATAGCGTAACGCTATCACCTTCTCGAGCGCGTAATACGCGTGTTAGATGGCTCGCTGGACCTTCCTCTAGGATGAGGGTCGCATCGGGCTCAAGGGACTGCTCGGTATAAAGACGAATGGTACGCACAAAAGCACCTCAATGGCTGTTTTACGCGCTGAGCGTACCAGTTTGTCGATCAGACAGCAGGCGCTAAACCGAGATTCTTAGCAATGCTGAGCACGGGCTCGGCCTGATTCATGGTGTAAAAATGAATGCCGGGGGCACCACTTTCTTGGAGGGTCGCACAAAGCTGCGTGATGACGTCGATGCCAAACAGTCGAATGCTTTCTTGGTCATCACCAAAGCCCTCAACTCGCTTGCGTATCCATCGAGGTATTTCGGTGCCACAGCCACTGGCGAAGCGCTCCAAATTAGCAAAGTTAGTAATGGGCATAATGCCCGGATGAATCGGTTGGCTAATACCCGCCGCAAGGCAGCGATCCAGAAAATAAAAATACGCTTCGACATTGAAAAAGAATTGGGTCACGGCCGCATTTGCACCTGCGTCCAATTTTTGCTTCAAATAAAAAATGTCTTGCTCGTAACTTTTGGCCTGCGGATGGATTTCAGGATAAGCCGCGACGGCGATCTTGAAGTGATCGCCGGTGTGTTCGCGAATAAAGCTGACTAATTCGTTGGCATAGACTAGTTGACCTACGCCACCCATACCCGACGGCAGGTCGCCTCGGAGCGCTACGAGACGGTTGATGCCTTGCTCTTGATAGCTTTGTAGCAAGGCTAAAATCGTCTCTTCATTGTCACCACCAAAACTCAGATGTGGCGCGACCTCTTCGCCCTGCCGCTTGAGTGCAGCGACAGCCCCCAAGGTGTTGTCCCGCGTAGAGCCACCCGCTCCATAGGTAACGGAGCAATACTCAGGATTGAGTACCTTAAGAGCGGGCAGTGTTTGCTCGATGAGTTTGTCCCTGCCAGCATCAGATTTTGGCGGGAAAAACTCTAAGCTACAGGCTGTCGAATTGATCATAGTGCTTATACGCCGTCTTAGTACTTATAGCTGTCCGCTTTGAAGGGGCCATCGACGCTGACGCCAATGTAGTTGGCTTGGTCGTCGGTTAACCGGGTCATCACACCGCCAAAGCCTTTGACCATCAATGCAGCAACCTGCTCGTCTAAGTGCTTTGGTAGCACTTCGACTGTAATGGCGGCAGCTTTCTGATCAGCCGGCAGATCTGCAAAGCGTTTGCCGTAGAGGTGAATCTGAGCAAAAACTTGGTTGGCAAAGGAGCCATCCATAATCCGCGATGGGTGCCCCGTCGCGTTGCCGAGGTTCACGAGGCGACCTTCTGATAGCAGAAGTAAGTGGTCGTTAGTGGCTGCATCACGAACGATTTTATGGACTTGGGGCTTGATCTCTTCCCACTGCCAATGTGTGCGCATGTAAGCCGTGTCAATTTCGTTATCAAAGTGACCAATGTTACAGACCACAGCGCCTGATTTGAGCGCGCTCAGCATGGCGGCATTACACACGTTGACGTTACCTGTAGTGGTTACTAGCAGGTCAGTTGATCCCAATAGCGCTTTATCGATGCAGGTATCGAGGCCGTCGTTTATGCCATCAATGAACGGCGACACCACTTCAAATCCGTCCATGCAAGCTTGCATTGCACAGATAGGGTCACACTCGGTGATGCGCACAATCATACCTTCCTGACGAAGAGACTGAGCCGAGCCCTTACCAACGTCGCCGTAGCCGATAACAAGTGCACGCTTGCCTGCTAACAAGTGGTCGAGGCCGCGCTTAATCGCGTCGTTCAAGCTGTGGCGACAACCGTATTTATTGTCATTCTTAGACTTTGTCACCGCATCGTTAACGTTGATTGCAGGTATTTTGAGTTCGCCTTTGGCGACCATGTCATATAAGCGATGCACGCCCGTCGTTGTCTCTTCGGTAACACCGTGAATTCGATCGAGCATTTCTGGGTATTTTTCGTGAAGCATCAAGGTCAAATCGCCACCGTCGTCCAAAATCATGTTGGCGTCCCAGGGCTTGCCGTCTTTGAGGATGGTTTGTTCAATACACCATTCGTACTCAGCTTCTGTCTCGCCTTTCCAAGCAAAGACAGGTACGCCTGCGGCAGCTATTGCTGCTGCGGCGTGATCTTGTGTTGAAAAGATGTTGCACGACGACCAACGAACTTCGGCACCCAAAGCGGTAAGGGTTTCGATCAGGACCGCGGTTTGAATGGTCATGTGGATACAACCAAGAATCTTGGCACCCGCTAGCGGCTGTTCATTACGAAACTGCTCTCGCAAGGCGATAAGAGCAGGCATTTCACTTTCTGCAATATCGAGCTCTTTGCGGCCCCAGTCTGCGAGGTTGATGTCGGCCACTTTGTAGTCGGTGAAGGTATCGAGATTAACGCTGGTATTCATGTGGGTCTCCTATGCGCGCCGCTGCAGCGCGCTTTACTTTTCGATGATTGATTAGGCTGTGTCGCGCAAAAGTGATGCTTTGTCGGTCGCCTCCCAGGGGAAATTTTGTTCTTCACGACCAAAGTGGCCGTAGCTTGCGGTCTGGCGATAAATGGGACGCTTTAAATCGAGCATAGTGATAATGCCCTGAGGCGTTAAATCAAAGTGCTCGCGAACTAGTTCAATGATTCGGCTATCGGGCACGATCCCAGTGCCGAAGCTGTTGAGTGAAATAGAGGTCGGCTCCGCTACACCAATCGCGTAAGACACCTGAATTTCGCATCGCTCTGCAAGACCTGCGGCCACGATGTTTTTGGCTACGTAGCGTGCGGCATAGGCGGCAGATCGATCGACCTTCGAGGGGTCTTTACCCGAGAACGCGCCGCCGCCATGGCGGGCCATGCCGCCGTAGGTGTCCACAATAATTTTGCGGCCTGTTAAACCACAGTCCCCCACAGGCCCGCCGATGATGAATTGTCCGGTAGGGTTTATGTGATAGCGAGTGGTTTCATGAAGCCATTCTGCAGGCAGCACTGGCTTGATGATGTGTTCTCGCACTGCTTCGTGAATATCCGCTTGCGAAACACCTGGATCGTGCTGGGTCGATAGAACAATCGCGTCGATCGCATGGGGCTTACCGTTTTCGTCGTAACGCAAGGTTACTTGGCTTTTGGCGTCTGGACGCAACCAAGAAAGAGTCCCCGCTTTACGCAGTTCAGCTTGTTTTTCCACCAGCCGGTGCGCGTAATAAATAGGCGCAGGCATTAATACGGGCGTCTCGTTGCTTGCGTAACCAAACATCAAACCTTGGTCGCCCGCACCCATTTCCTTATTTTCGCCCTCATCTACACCCATGGCGATGTCGTGAGACTGCTTGCCAATGGCATTAAGTACCGCACAGGATGCACCATCGAAGCCTACGTCTGAACTGGTGTAGCCAATGTCATTGACGACGTCACGTACAACTTCTTCAAGATCGACGTATGTCGAGGTTGTCACCTCACCGGCAATAACGACCATTCCTGTTTTGACCAGTGTTTCAACCGCCACTCGTGCATTGGCGTCGTCTTTGATAATTGCGTCCAAAACTGCATCTGAGATCTGGTCAGCCATTTTATCGGGATGGCCTTCAGATACTGATTCAGAAGTAAATAGTGAGTACTCGCTCATGTTTGGTTCCTTTCTAATAGCGGTTTTTTTGTAGTAGCCGAACTTGCACTTGAAATCCGTTACGTTGCGTTATGAACAGCTCAGCGCGATTTTCTAGTCCAGCCGCACGGCCCCACTCTTTCAGTTGTTCTGGCTCGAATCCGAGCCATAGGTCGCCACAGTGCTCGCGTGCCCATGCCTGATCGTGAGCAATGAGCTCGCTAATAATTAGCGAACCCCCCGGCGCCAAACTCCGTGCAGCTTGCGCTATCACCATGTCTGGGTTGGGCGTGTGGTGCAGGACCATATTGATCACTGCTGCGCTAAAAGCCTGCTCGTGCCCGCTGAGGGCTTGGGTATCTCCAAGCCAAAATTCTACGTTCGGCAAATGCCCCGCCATTTTCTTAGCGTCCTCGAGCATTTCCGGCGCGTTGTCCAGTGCGACCACTTGTTGTGCCTGTGTAGCAAGCAACGGCAGTAAGCGGCCGTCACCGGGGCCAATTTCGAGCACCGGTAACGTTGCTAAGTTATCGCAGCGTTCCAACAAATGAAGCGCCGCCTGCGAATAGTCATCCCATGAGGCAATGAGATCTTGTTGTTGCCTAAAGCGATGGCTGTTACTACGAAAAAAGGTAAGCGAGTTTTGCTCTCTTTGTCGCTGGACTCGCTGTAACCCGTTTTTCACGCTGAGGCCCAGGGATTCCGAATCTATGCTTGCAAAGGCGGTCTCGATTAGCCCGATGCGCTCGCCACTGGGCAGTGCCCGGCGATAAAATACCGCAGTCCCCTCTTTTCGTCGCACGAGAACGCCCGCTTCCACTAAGACTTTCAAATGGTGGCTTAGCGCACTTTGACGCATATCAAACACGTCACAGAGTTCAGATACGCTGAGCGAGTCGCCTTTCAGAAGTCGCACAATTTGCACACGCAAGGCATCTCCCAGCGCTTTGAAAACAACGGCGAGTGAGACAGGTGCATCGTTGGCGTGCTGGTGTCCCGATGTCGGTATGTGGGCGATGGCCTTGGCATTCATCGGCGCAATCTAGCACTGCCAAGGTTATTAATCAAAATTTTTTGATGGACAGGCTTGGCGTGATGGCTATTAGTTCTGGTGCCGCGTAAATGGGTGGTATTTTTATTCGCTGGAGGTGTAGCCCGTGCGGCGCGTCCTGAGCTTTGTGGTTATACTCCATGCTCAACATGGAGAGGGTTCAAACTATGGATCAGCAGGCACTGAAAGAGCTGGTTGCAAGCGCTGCAGTAGCGCGGGTCGCGGCTATTCATAGTGACAATTTGGTCCTCGGCATTGGCACGGGTAGCACTGCAGAGTGTTTTATTCGACAGCTAGTTAGCTTGCGTGGTCGGATCGACGTGACTGTTGCAAGCTCTGAGCGCTCCGCAGAACTTCTTAAAAGCCTCGATATACCCGTTGACGACTTAAACAATGTGGGTGAGCTCGATGCTTACATCGATGGCGCTGACGAGGCGAATCATCATCTGCAGCTGATTAAAGGTGGTGGTGCTGCACTCACGCGAGAGAAAATTGTTGCTGCAGCGTCGAAGGAGTTTATTTGCATCGCTGATGAGAGCAAGCTCGTGGGGATCTTGGGAGCATTCCCGCTCCCTGTCGAGGTTATACCTATGGCGCGCAGCTATGTGGCGCGGCAGCTAGTTGCTCTCGGCGGCCAGCCTGTGTGGCGCGAAGGTACAGTGACAGATAACGGCAACGTGATTTTAGATGTTTACGGCTTACAAATTGCACAGGCTATGAACCTTGAGGAGCGCATTGACCACATTGCAGGCGTCGTCAGTAGTGGTTTGTTCGCGTTGCGCCCAGCCGATGTATTGCTGCTTGGTACCGGTGACGGCGTGCGAACGATAATCGCCAAATAAGTGTGATGTACCGCGTTGGTTACGCGTCGAAAATCTTGCCGGGATTCATAATATTATCCGGGTCAAAGACGTTCTTTATGCCCCTCATAATGGCTATTTCTTCTTCGGCTCGGCTGTAATGTAGAAAGTCCTTCTTGAGTAAGCCGACACCGTGCTCCGCTGAGACGGAACCACCCATCTCTTGTATGGCCGTAAAGATTTCACTGCTTACTTGTTTGCAGCGCATTTGAAAGTCCGCCACTGACACGTCTTCGGGCTTGAGTATGTTGAGATGCAGGTTGCCATCACCAATATGACCAAACCAAACGACTTCGAGATCGGGGTATCGAGCAGCGACAATGGCATCCACTTTTGCGAGAAATCCTGGTACGCGAGCCACGGTTGTTGAGATGTCATTTTTATAAGGTGTCCAGCGGGCGATGGTTTCCGAGATATCCTCGCGCAATCGCCACAGGCCTCTTCTTTGAGCCTCACTTTGACTAAGCACGGCGTCTTCCACCCAACCTTCGGTCATGCAGGTTTCAACAATGGCCATGACCGCATCGTCGGTATCGTGGCCTAGGTGTTCGTATTCAAGTAGCGCGTAGAAGGGCGTGATGCCTTCAAATGGGCGCTTGAGACCTTGGTGCTCCACCACTTTTTGTAGCGCGAGCTCGGAAAAGAACTCATAAGCGAGTAGAGGCAGCTTGGCCTGAAAGGCCTGGAGAACCGCCATAATCGCGTCCATTGACGGTAACCCAAGGACAATTACCTGCGGATTAGTTGCGGGCTGAGTAAGTTGAAGTGTCGCCTCGACAATAATGCCCAGTGTGCCCTCGGATCCTGCGATCAAATGCCGCAGGTCGAAGCCGGTATTGTTTTTCATTAGCCCGCGATTCAGATCCAGCAGCTCGCCGGTGCCGGTGACCACTTTGAGACCACTCACCCAGTCGCGCGTCATACCATAACGAATAACTTGAATACCGCCAGCATTGGTGGCGATGTTGCCGCCTATTTGACTGGAGCCGCTCGAGGCAAAATCCACGGGATAAATAAGGTCGTGATCGATAGCAGTGTTTTGGATGACTTCGGTAATCGTGCCCGCTTGGCAGCGCAGACTGCGATCGACAGTGTTGACTTCAAGCACTTTGTTCATGCGATCAAGCGCCATTACCAGCTCGCCATTACTGGCCACGGCGCCACCACTTAAGCCCGTTCGCCCGCCGGAGGGCACAATGGCGACGCCTGCGGCACGAGCAGCCCGCACAATGGCCTGCACTTCCTCTACGGTTTCCGGCAGTACAACTGCACATGGCGCCGGATCTGCAAAGCGCGTCCAGTCCCTGCCGTAGTGTTGCAGGGAATCCGCATCCGTGAGAAACCGCTGCTCGCCTAGTAGCGTAAAAAGGTGAGCGCTAAGCTCTGGAAGTAATGTTGTCATACTCTCGATCACATGTAGGTCTGATCGCGTGGCCGTTAAGGCTGCGTCACGCTAGTCGGTTGAGCATGATAACATTCGCGCCCCCAGTTGGGGGCGAGTTGTGCGCTGTAACTCGTTTTACTGAGACCGTTTAAATAGCCTATGCCCAAGGATAGCCAGTGATCCAGACTTCACTCGACAAAGCCAAAATTAAATTCCTCTTGCTAGAGGGCATTAGCCCCTCGGCTGTTACTGCTCTTGGCAGAGCGGGATACACCAATATCGTAACCCACACTGGCGCCTTGTCTCACGAGCGTCTCTTAGAAGAAGTAGCAGATGCGCACTTTGTGGGAATTCGCTCGCGCACTCAGTTAACGGCAGAGGTTTTTGCCGTCGCTGAAAAGTTAGTTGCTGTAGGTTGTTTTTGTATTGGCACTAACCAAGTTGATCTCAGCGCGGCGGGTGCTCGTGGAATTCCGGTCTTCAACGCGCCCTACTCCAATACTCGATCGGTTGCGGAATTGGTAATTGCAGAAGCCATTCTGCTTTTGAGAGGTATTCCTGCAAAGAATGCGGCGGCCCACCGAGGGGGTTGGATGAAGTCTGCCAGTCAAAGTTATGAGATCCGCGGCAAAACGCTGGGTATCGTGGGCTACGGAAACATAGGTATGCAGCTTGGAGTGATCGCTGAAAGCCTCGGGATGACCGTCGAGTTTTACGATGTGGTCACCAAATTGCCCCTTGGTAACGCGCGCCAGATCGGAGCGTTAAATGAGCTACTCGGTCGTTCAGATGTAGTGAGCCTGCACGTACCGCAGCTGGCGAGTACCGCGAATATGATCGGTGCGAGCGAGCTCGCGGCGATGAAGCCTGGTGCGATGCTAATCAATGCCTCGCGGGGTAACATCGTTGATATCAACGCTTTGGCGACAGCACTGAAGTCGGGGCATCTTGCCGGTACCGCAATTGACGTATTCCCGACGGAGCCCCGCACCAATAATGATGTGTTTGAATCGCCACTACGAGGCATCGATAACGCGCTACTGACCCCTCATATCGGCGGCAGCACTATCGAGGCGCAAGAAAATATTGGTTTGGAAGTGGCTGAAAAGCTGGCGCGTTATAGTGATAACGGCACCACCTTGTCTGCCGTGAACTTCCCTGAGGTAGCGCTACCTGAGCATGAAGGCCAGCACCGTTTGCTGCACGTGCATCGTAACGTTCCCGGCGTAATGGGCGAAATAAACCGAGTTTTGTCTGACAACGGCATCAATATCGCAGCGCAATATCTTCAAACTATGAGCGATATCGGCTACGTTGTGATCGACGTGGAGTCAGAATATTCTGACTTAGCGCTCACACAGTTGCGAAATGTCGAAGGCACGCTCCGCTGTCGGGTATTGTTCTAGGCGTGTGCAACCGCCTTTTTGGGTCGTTTTATCGGGGTCTGTTTATGACGTTGTTAATAAAAGCACTGTCTTTAAGAGCACCAGTAAAAGCGCTGGCGTGGTTTCTGTTGGTTGTAGCTGGCGGTTTGGTGTGGGCCGATAATCCCATGTTCAGCGGTGTCGAAGCCGAGATGTCTGCTTCTGAGCAGGCGGCCTCAGGCGTCGACCAGTTAAGCCCTGAGCAACTGAAAGCGTTAAACAGCTGGTTGTTTAATCGTTTTGGCGGGGGCCGCAGCGCGAACGCACAGCCGCCGACACCTACGACAGCGACAGCTCCTTTGACTGGCGACGCGGATCTTGAAGCGACTATTGATGCGGAAGTGGCTCGTCGCGTTGCCCAAGAGGTGGCGGCGGTGAAGCAAGAGATGCAACAGGCAGATACATCAGTTGAGCAGAACGAACCGTTCGAGGCGACTATTCAAGGCAGCTTTAAGGGCTGGGGATCTAAAACCGTTTTCCCTCTCGACAATGGGCAGGTATGGCGCCAGCGAAACAGTTCCCAGTATCGGCACACATCAGGCGACAATCGAGTGAGGTTTGAGCGGAACTTCTTGGGTTTATGGCAGATGACCGTTCTGTCATCGGGACGCACCGTGGGCGTTCGCAGAGTGGACTAGCCACCGAATTTGGCATAATTACCGTGCTTTTTGACTAGATTGATTAAAGTTCCGCTACAAAAGTGTAAATATGCCACAAATCGCGCAAATTTCTCTCTCACTACTTGAACAGATTTGATTACTCTGTAGAGCTTCGTCATTCCTTAGACGGGAAGGCGACGTTGTCCAACACAAAAACACAATGAGGTTTGCTAATGAAGTCACTCAATAAGCGACATCTCGGTTTGGCAGTTTCCGCCGCACTGAGCTCTACCCTGACAAGTGGGTTTGTCTTCGCGCAAGAAGACGCAGAATTAAAGGTTGAAGAAGTTCTTGTTACTGGTAGCCGTATTACAACGCAAGATGGCTTCGGCGCTACAAGCCCCGTTACCGTGGTAACGGCTGAGAACATCAAAAACCTCGGTTTCGTGAACATTGAACAAGTGCTTAACAGCTTGCCTTCAATCGAAACCAGCCAAAACGCCAACATCTCAAACGGTTCTACCGGTACAGCGTCAGTAGACCTGCGCGGCATTGGCGAAAACCGTACGCTGGTTCTGGTTAACGGCCGACGTATGACTGCTGGTGGTGCAGAAACGCAAGCGCCTGACATTTCGCAGATCCCAACGATTGCCCTAGAGCGCGTTGACGTGCTGACCGGTGGTGCATCGGCGACCTACGGTGCTGACGCGGTTGCCGGTGTTGTCAACTTTGTTACTCGTCGTATGAACGGCGTTGAAATTCGGGCGGGCTGGAGTGCTTATCGCCACGATAATGATGACAGTTATTCACAGGGTCTCTTAGATAGCCGCGGGTTTAGTTATCCTTCAGGCACTGAAGGTCCTGACGGCGACAACAACCAGATCGACCTCGCTATGGGTGCGGACTTTGCTGACGGCAAAGGCAACGCAACATTCTACGCCACATGGCGTGAGCAGGAAGAGCTGCGTCAAGAAGCTCGTGATTACTCTTCTGGTGCTCTGAACTCTGGCGGTACCGGTGTGGGTGGTTCTGCGAACGCTATTGTTCCTAACTACTTCTTGGCACCCATCACTGCGGGTGGTGCAGGTCCTGGCGGCTATGACTACGCGCAAGAAGAATTCGTGAGCTTGCAGCCTAACGGCGGCTTTACGCCCTACGATGGCACCAACATTTACAACTATGCTCCAATTAACCACTTCCTTCGTCCCTTGACTCAGTGGAATGCTGGAGCATTCGTAGACTACAAGGTTAACGATCATTTTACACCTTACGTCGAAATGATGGTTTCTAGCGCTCAGACACGCGCGCAAATTGCAGAGTCGGGTACGTTCTTTGCGGAGACCTACTTCCTGAATTTGGACGACTTCCCTGATGCGTTTGCCGCGTCTATCGATGCGCTATATCCGAATCGCGAAAGTGACGAGTTCGGTATTTACGTCGGTAAGCGGAACGTCGAAGGCGGTCCCCGTTCGAATAACTTCTCAAACGACGGCATGCGGATCGTAGTTGGTTCCAAGGGCGAAATTAACGATTCTTGGTCTTACGACGCAAGCTATCTGTACGCTCAAACACGCCAGACGTCGACTTACATCAATGACTTCTTTGCACCCAACATCACTGCGGTTCTGAACTCTGATGCCTGTGACAACGGCTGTCCTGGGTACTCGGTGTTTACGCCAGGTGGCGTTACATCAGCGCAGGCTGACAGCTTGACCGGTACCGGCATGCTGAGCTCGCAGAGCTCAACCGAAGTGATCAACGCCTTTGTAACAGGTGAGTTGTTCTCTATTGGTGACGCTGCACCCATTCAAGTAGTTGTGGGTTACGAATGGCGTGGTGAGGACTTCGATCGTACGTCAGATACCGTATTTGCCGAAGGTCAGCTTCTTGGCCAGGGTGGTCCAACTCCGTCATTGCGCGGTGGTTTCACGGTCTCTGAATTCTTCACCGAAGTTAACGTTCCTTTGATGGAAAATTTGGTTGCCGACCTAGCGTATCGCTACTCTGACTACAGCTCTGTAGGCGGACAAGATACTTACCGGTTTGGTCTTGACTGGCAGCCTGTTGAAATCGCGCGTATCCGCGCTGGCTTCAACCGCGCGGTTCGTGCACCCAACGTCTCTGAGTTGTATTCTGTGAACAACCTCGGTCTTTGGGGGGGTGTTGATCCCTGTGCTACTGCGACCCCAGAGTACTCGGCTGAGCAGTGCGCACGCACTGGTGTGACCGCTGCGCAGTACGGCAATATTGTTGCCAGCCCGGCTAACCAGTACAACCAGATCAGTGGTGGTAACGTAAGCCTCGACGTTGAGGAAGCTGATACTATTACTGTAGGTATCGTTCTGGATCCTATCGAGAACCTAACGGTATCGGTTGACTACTGGAACATCGAGATTGAGAACACAATCGCGACGGTAGGTGCTGAAAATATCATCCGTCAGTGTGCTGAAAACAATAAGCTGTGTAGTTCTGTGAACCGTTCTGGTTCTGGCTCGTTGTGGCAGGGCGAAACCGGCTATGTGTTTAACGGCCTCCAAAACATCGGTACCGGTATAACATCGGGTGTTGACGTGGCCGCATCTTGGATGATGGACGCCATGGGCGGTACGTTTAACGTAAATCTTGCGGGAACCTACCTGACCGAATGGGAAATTGAAATTCTACCGGGTGAAGCGTTCGACTGTGTGGGCTTAATCAGCACGCGTTGTTATCCAAAGCCTGAGTGGCGTCACACGATGACTGCAACTTATGACAGCAATGAGTGGTGGGCAGTAACTGCACGGTGGCGTTACTTTGATGGCGTTGATTACGACGGTGCGTTGATCAGTTCTGCGTCTCCTGGTGCCGACAAGATCGCACAAGATAACCTCTCCGATTCTGAGAGCTACCTTGACCTGAATGCGACTTTCCGTTTCCTAGGCGATTCAGAGCTACTTGTTGGTATCAACAACGTTCTTGATGAAGCACCGCCGTTGGTAGGTGGTACGCTGTCTTCAAACGCCAACGCAATTGCTGGTTTCTACGACACGCTTGGCCAGTACCTGTTTGCTCAGGCAACTTTCCGCTTCTAAGGGACAGTTGATTCTGGCAGCAGACGCTGCGTAAATGAAAAGCGGGCCATTTGGTCCGCTTTTTTTTTGCTAGTTTTACTTGCGCAATGTGGTTTGTCTTTGACAGCGAACGACTATGCTTGCGAGTGAATATGACAGCCAATGACTACGACGGTTAACGACTATGTGTGATTCCCGATGAAGATAGGTAGTGCGAGTCATTGCCCATGACCGATGCAAAGGCAGAATACGAACAGTGGCGCCATAGGGTTGAGCAAGCACCTCGGGATCCGTTGGTGCAATTCAATTTTGCTTGGTGGGCTTCGCGTTTAGGGCAATTTAGTCGAGCAATACAAGCCTATGAGCAAGCGATTGCGTTGGGTATTAGTCAGCCCGAAGAAGCGATGACCAATATCGCGTCTATTTATTCCGAGCGTTTAGCGCGTTCCACTGATGCCCAGGCGTGGTTGCTGCATGCGCTTCAGTGCAATGGCGATTATTTCCCCGCGGTTTTTAACCGCGCGCATTTGGCCGAGCAGCTGGGGGATCGAGAGGGAGCTGAAGCCGGTTTTACAAGGGCATGTCAATTGCAGCCCAATAACCCACTTCCCCTTACGCGATTGGTGGAGGCAGCCCGAGTTGTCCGTAGCAGTGATTCGTCGGTTATTCAATTAAGGCAACTGGCCGAGACCAGCGATGACCCGGATGTCTTTTATGCGCTTGCAAAGGTTGAGGAGCGCCTCGGCAACACAGATGCCGCATGGCTTGCACTCGAGACAGCAAATCGTTACGACGGGAAGCGTGCCCCTGCTTGGCCGCATGAGCTGATCAAAAAGAGCTATGACACATTAAAACAGCATCAAATTGAGCGCCCTTCTGGCTCCAAGGGGCCCGTATTTATCGTTGGTATGTTTCGAACAGGGTCTACTTTGTTAGAGCAAATTCTTGCGGCGCACACGGCGTTTACACCGCTGGGTGAGTCCGAGTTCTGGCCACGTACTATCGCGGCAAGTGGCGGCGCAATGGTGGTTCCGGGGCAGGTGCCTGTTGCCGAGCAGCTCGAAGTTTCTCGCAGTCAGTTTCGCGAGCACCTGATAGAACGAGGAGTTGACCTTAGCCGACGGGTAACCGATAAGCGCCCGGATAATCTCTATCACCTACCCTTAATTGCTAAAGCGATACCCGATGCGCGCTTTATCATCACTGAGCGCGATTGGCGCGATACCCTCATTTCTGTTTACGGCACGCGATTACACCCCCAGCATGGCTACGCAACGTCTCCCTTAAGTATTAAAACGCAGTTGGAGCAATGTTCCAGTCTTGCCACACACTGGCAAGCAATGGCACCGGATCGCGTGCGCCGATTTGCCTATGAGGACCTTGTGGCAAAGCCTGAATCGACTATGCGCGCCTTGTTCGAATGGCTTGGCGAGTCTTGGGAGCCTGAGTGCCTTGAGTTTCACAGGCTTACGAACCCAGTGCTTACGGCCAGTGTTTGGCAAGTGCGAGAACCTCTCAGTACGACACGGCAAGGGCGCTGGCGCCAATATGACGCACCGTTGCAGAGCATATTCGGGGATGAACTGTATCTCTCAAGCGACGCTTTAGCAGGCACTCAATGAGTTGTCGGTTAATGCAGAATGGATAAGCTTCAATATCCGCGTTCGATTAAAGCCTGCCGCTATCATAGGCCGCTTGTATGTCAGCGAGAGAGAGAGGCGTAATTTTGCTGGCATTGCCTGCGGTGCCGAACGACTCGTAGCGCTCTATACAAATGTCCTTCATGGCTTTAAGGCTTTCAGCAAAGTACTTCCGCGGGTCAAATTCGCTCGGATTTTGGGCTAAGTAGCGACGAATAGAGCCGGTTGATGCTAAGCGTAAATCGGTATCAATATTTACTTTCCGGACCCCATATTTGATACCTTCGACAACTTGCTCGACAGGCACGCCGTAGGTTTCGGGGATCTCGCCACCGTACTCATTAATAATAGCGAGCCAATCTTGTGGCACTGCAGATGACCCGTGCATTACCAAGTGAGTGTTAGGAATACGCGCGTGAATCGCCTTAATGCGGTCTATTGCGAGAATATCTCCCGTGGGCGGACGGGTAAATTTGTAGGCGCCGTGGCTGGTGCCACAGGCAATAGCGAGGGCGTCTACACCGGTATCGGCTACGAATTGAGCGGCTTCGTCGGGATCGGTGAGCATTTGGTCGTGAGTGAGCTTGCCCGCAGCGCCAATACCATCTTCTTCCCCCGCTTCCCCCGTTTCGAGTGAGCCTAAACAGCCAAGCTCGCCCTCGACAGAAACGCCGCAGGCATGAGCCATATCGACGACCATGCGGGTCACCCGTGCGTTGTAATCATAGTCCATGGGCGTTTTACCGTCCTCACCTAAGGACCCATCCATCATGACCGAACTAAAGCCCAGCTGAATAGAGCGCTGGCAAACGGCGGCAGATGTACCGTGATCTTGGTGGATAACCACGGGAATATGTGGAAATTCTTCAATGGCAGCCGCCATCATCGCGCGTATAAAGGGGGCTCCTGCGTATTTACGCGCTCCAGCGCTTGCCTGCATGATCACCGGTGAGTCGGTTGCATCCGCCGCTTCCATAATCGCGCGAGTTTGCTCGAGGTTATTGACGTTAAAAGCGGGCACGCCGTAGCTATATTCGGCTGCGTGGTCCAGTAATTGTCGTAGGCTAATAATGGCCATGGTCTCTCTCCGTTAAATCTCGACTGACGCGCTTGTGATCAGTAATAGGAAGTTCTTCGCCGTCATTGGCGCCTATGTTATCGGGTAAAAAGGCGCTTGTGACCTCAATGGGACGTTTAGTTAGTCTGCGCGCTGCTGCAGCATCGCTACAGCAGGTAAGACTTTGCCCTCTACGTATTCTAAAAAAGCCCCACCGCCGGTAGAGATATACGATACCTGTTCGGCGATGCCAAATTTTTCTATTGCTGCAAGCGTATCACCGCCCCCTGCGAGGGAAAATCCGCTACTGGCCGCAACAGCTTTAGCGATAGCTTCAGTTCCACTGGCAAAGGCGTCAAATTCGAAAACGCCAACCGGCCCGTTCCATAAAATAGTGCCCGATGATGCCAGCTGTTCTGCAATAACTTGGGCGGATAGAGGCCCGATATCTAGAATCATGTCGTCGTCTTCGACTTCTGATGCGAGCTTGGTCGTCGCGGCGGCTTGTGCGCTAAATTCGCGCGCTACTACCACGTCAATGGGTAGTGGAATTTGGGTTTTGTCCATGAGCGCGCGTGCAGTCTCAATTAAATCGTGTTCACACAAGGATTTACCGACGTTGTATCCGGCTGCCGCAAGAAAAGTATTGGCGATGCCGCCGCCGACGACTAGGCTGTCACAGAGTTCTGCGAGTTGCTCCAGCACATCAAGCTTGGTTGATACCTTTGAGCCGCCGACAATAGCAAGCATGGGTCGGGCGGGTGCAGACAGTGCGCGCTTCAGAGCATCTAATTCGGTTGCTAGCAGCGGGCCGGCACAGGCAGTCGGAGCAAATTTCGCGACACCATGAGTCGAGGCCTGCGCTCTGTGCGCTGTACCAAAGGCATCCATAACAAAAATGTCGCAAAGAGCAGCGTATTGTTGCGCTAACCCATCATCATCCGTTTTCTCGCCAATATTGAAGCGAACGTTCTCAAGCAACACCACTTCTCCTGGCGCGGCGGAGGCTGACTGCCAATCGCGAATAACGGGGATGTCGATACCGAGCAGCTCCCCAAGACGTTTCGCAACGGGCGCCATCGAAAACTCATCGGTATATTCGCCTTCAGTAGGGCGGCCTAAATGTGACATCAACATAACACCAGCACCCGCAGTCAAGGCGGCCCGGATGGTAGGTAATGCAGCCGCAAGCCTGGCATCGCTGGTTACGTGACCATCTTTAACCGGTACATTTAGATCTTCACGGATCAGGACGCTTTTACCGTTAAGATCTAAATCAGTCATCAGTTTCATAGTGTCTCCAAAAACATTACGAACGCCGCTGCAAAATGGCGTCGACCATAAAGTATGTCGTTCTACGAGTCTCTTACGCTCGACCGTCCTATCTCGCCCATACGCAAAGCAATATCGATCAGTCGGTTTGCATACGCCCACTCGTTATCGAACCAGATTAATACTTTGATTAGGTGGCGAGCGCTGACCTGCGTTTGACTGGCATCGACCACGCTTGAGCATGTTTCACCGTTAAAGTCGCAGGATGCGAGCGGCTCGGTAGTGAAGCCCAGAATGCCCTCGAGATCACTGGCTGCCGCCGCCGCAAGTGCTGCGTTCACGTCCTCTGCATTGCACGCCTTGTGGGTATAAACGGTGACATCCATCGCTGAAACATTGAGTGTCGGTACTCGGAGTGCGTGCGCAGTGAGCTTACCTTTAAGGTTGGGCAGGATACGCGGAACCCCAATCGCAAGGCCAGTATCGACAGGAATGATGGACTGAAAAGCGGCCCGAGTTTTACGTAAATCAGTGTTGTGGTAAGCGTCCAGCACTGGCTGATCATTCATCGCGGAATGTACCGTTGTTACGGTGCCGGCCTCGATACCAAAGCAGTCATCCAATACTTGTAATACGGGACAAAGTGCATTGGTGGTGCACGAGCCTGCGGAAACTATACGCTGCTGGGGTTGGAGCTTATCGTGATTAATACCCCAGACTACGGTTAGATCAACGTCGGGTTCTGCCGGCTGTGAAAACAACACTCTGTCCGCGCCAGCCGTTAGATGTTCTTGCGCTGTGGCTCGGTCGCTGAAAGAGCCTGTGCACTCGAGCACTAGATCAATCGCTTTATCAGACCACGGTAACAAGGCAATGTCTTCTGTCGATAACAACTCAATCTCGGTATCGAGAACACGCATGCCCGTGGGAGTCGCTTCAATCACGCTGGGGAACCGACCATGGGTAGAATCATAACGAGCGAGGTGAATCGCTGTATCGCGATCTGCTCGCTCGTTAATGGCGGCCAGTTGCAGCGCTTCTTGCGCATCGGGTCGAATAGCCCACGCCCTAAACACAGAGCGCCCAATTCGACCAAAGCCATTGATGGCAATTCGTTGCTTCATAGGGAGGCGTCTCAGGCTGCAGCGTGGTAGGAATTATTAGTCGAGAATGACGTCTTCCACGGCGGCGATGACTGTCTCAACCGTAAAGCCGTACTCTTTCATGAGCACATCCCCGGGTGCTGACTCACCAAAGCTGGTCATTCCGATAACTCTTCCGTCGAGACCGACAAACTTGTACCAGTAGTCAGCGTGTGCCGCCTCAACGGCCACTCTCGCCAGGACATGGCTTGGAAGCACTGTTTCTCGGTACGCTGCATCTTGTGCCATGAAACGCTCAGCACAGGGCATCGACACTACGCGGATACCCCGGCCAGATTCACTCAGTTTCGCTGCGGCTTCAACTGCGAGTGATACTTCGGAGCCGGTTGCAATAATGATCGCATCAAGCTCGCCAACTTCGGGTGTTAGCACATAACCACCGCGCTCAATTTCTTCAAGAACTTCACCGGCACGGTATTGGTGTGGCAATGTTTGGCGAGAAAATACTAAGGCAGACGGGCCCTGTTCGCGCATGACAGCCATTTTCCATGAGACAGCTGACTCGACGGTATCGCAGGGCCGCCAAGTCTCCAGATTTGGCGTGCTGCGTAATGAAGTCATCTGTTCAACGGGCTGGTGCGTGGGCCCATCTTCACCCAAGCCAATAGAATCGTGGGTGTAAACGAATATAGATCGCTGGCCCATGAGTGCAGCCATACGTACCGCATTACGAGCGTACTCCATGAAGATCAAGAAGGTCGCACCGTAGGGAATGAAACCCTTGTGCAGCGCAATGCCATTCATAATGGCAGACATACCGAATTCGCGAACACCGTAGTAAATATAGTTACCACCCGTTTCAGTATTGGAAACACCTTTGGAGCCTTGCCACAGCGTTAAGTTGGAGCCGGCTAGGTCTGCAGAACCGCCTAAAAGTTCAGGCAGCAGCGGGCCGAGAACGTTGAGCGTTTGTTGCGATGCTTTTCGTGAGGCAACATCGGCGGCGGTCTCGGCACACAGCGCGATGTAATTGTCGATGTCAGTTTCAAAGTTCGCCGGAAGGGCGCCGCTCATGCGGCGTGTAAGTTCCTCGGCAAGCGCAGGATGCGCCTGGGCATACTTGGCGAGTGTTTCTTTCCATGACTGCTCGGCCTCAGCCCCTTTTACTTTTGCATCCCAAGCAGCATAGATCTCACTGGGAATCTCGAAAGGGGCGTGCTGCCACCCGAGAGCTTCGCGTGTTGCTTGGATTTCATCCGCGCCCAAAGGAGCCCCGTGGCAAGATTCGGTGCCCTGTTTACCAGGAGAACCTTTGCCGATGATGGTTCTGCAGCAGATCAGCGTTGGCTTGTCGGTGTCAGCTTTGGCAATGTCAATTGCTTTGTTAATGGCGTCGGCGTCATGGCCGTCAACATTGGGGATAACTTGCCAGCCGTAGCTTTCGAAACGCTTGGGAGTGTCATCGGTAAACCAGCCCTCAACTTCACCATCAATGGAAATGCCATTGTCGTCGTAGAATGCGACGAGCTTTCCGAGTCCGAGCGTACCGGCAAGGGAGCAAACCTCGTGAGAAATACCTTCCATTAAGCAGCCATCGCCTAGGAAAACCCAAGTTCTGTGGTCAACAACAGCATGGCCTTCACGGTTGAATTGGCCCGCCAGAACTTTCTCTGCGAGGGCCATGCCGACGGCATTTGCCAAACCTTGTCCAAGGGGCCCAGTGGTCGTTTCAACGCCCGGCGCGTAACCATATTCTGGGTGTCCCGCGGTTTTGCTGTGGAGCTGACGGAAATTTCGCAAATCGTCGATGCTCAGATCATAGCCCGTCAAATGCAGAAGGCTATAAATCAGCATTGAGCCATGACCGTTACTAAGAACGAATCGATCTCGGTCTGGCCAATCGGGATTGGCCGGATTGTGTTTTAGGTGGCCATTCCAGAGTACCTCTGCGATATCGGCCATGCCCATCGGCGCGCCCGGGTGACCACTGTTCGCTGCTTGCACAGCATCCATGCTCAGTGCGCGAATGGCGTTTGCGAGTTCAATTCTGGAAGACATGGTGGCTCCGGCAGCTGTGTTGGGAAAAAGAAGTGCGTATTGTCCGCGAACATCGCCCATCCCGCAAACCGGATTCAGGTAACAATATACCGCACAATGACTAAATGGGTGCAAAGCCTTATGATGCACCGACATACACCTAAGCTGAAATTGATCATGCCCCAGTCATATATCAAGCGAATTCTCAATGCTCGAGTTTACGATGTTGCTCGTGAGACGCCCCTCGAACAGGCGCCGCTGCTATCTAGGCGCATTGGAAACGAGGCTTGGTTAAAGCGAGAAGACCTACAGCCTGTATTTTCTTTTAAGTGTCGTGGCGCGTTCAATAAGTTGATTAATCTCAGCGATGAAGCGCGAGGGAAGGGCGTAGTTGCGGCATCCGCAGGCAATCATGCTCAGGGTGTAGCGCTTGGGGCTCAGAAACTGGGCGTCAAAGCGACCATCGTGATGCCTCTCACAACACCTGCGATTAAGGTTGACGCTGTGCGTAGCCGGGGTGCGACCGTTATTCTATTCGGTGATACTTTTGATGAGGCGGCCACGAAAGCGCGGGAGCTGGTTGAAGAAAAAGGTATGACATTTCTTCACCCTTTCGATGACCCCGATGTGATTGCAGGGCAAGGTACGGTCGCAATGGAAATGGCCCGCCAAGCTCCTGCGCCTTTCGATTATGTATTTATCTGCTGTGGCGGCGGTGGCTTGCTCGCGGGAATGGCGGCTTATCTTCGTTACGTTTGGCCTACTACCAAGATTATTGGCGTCGAGCCAGAAGATGCCGCTTGTGCTAAGGCTGCGCTCGAGAAGCAGCGACGAGTAACGCTCAAGGAAGTGGGCTTGTTCGCGGACGGCTGCGCGGTAGCGCAGGTTGGTAAAGAAACTTTTCGGATTATCCGTGAAACGGTTGATGAAATTATAACCGTGTCGACCGATGAAATTTGTGCGGCAGTCAAAGATATCTTTGAAGACACTCGTGCGATAGCAGAACCCGCTGGAGCTTTAGCTGTTGCGGGCATGAAAAAATACGCAGAAGCCCATGAGATCACAGGCGCTTCCATGGCGGCTACAGTGAGCGGCGCCAATACCAATTTCGACCGTTTGCGCTATATCTCTGAGCGCACTGAGATTGGCGAACAGCGAGAAGCTATCATCAGTGTCACCATTCCAGAAAAGCCGGGTGCGTTTAAGAAATTTTGCGCAACACTCGGCAAGCGCAACATTACCGAGTTTAATTACCGGTACACCGATAGTGAGCAGGCTCAGGTATTTGTGGGTCTGAGTGTGACTCCAGGTGGGCAAGATTTACCAATGTTGCGCGATAAACTTGTGCAGCAAGGGTACCAGTTAGAGGACCTCACAAATAACGAGACCGCTAAATTACACGTGCGTTACATGGTGGGCGGTCACGCGTCTGAAGCCGTAGGCGAGGAAATGGTATTTCGTGTCGAGTTTCCTGAGCGTCCAGGCGCTTTGATGAAATTTCTGGAAGCGCTCGGCACCGATTTCGATATTTCTCTTTTTCATTACCGTAATCACGGTGCGGCGTATGGCCGAATTTTGGTGGGCTTTAAGGTTCCTCAAGGTAAGCGTTCGGCGCTGCGATCAATATTGACGGAAGTTGGTTATCGGCACTGGGAAGAAACTGACAATGCCGCGTACAAAGCGTATCTGGGCCCCCGTTAAACGAGGGCGGACACACATCGACTCTACCTGCTTGACCTAGTTGATCTACTTGCTACTTGAGCCGGCAAGGTTTTGTAAAGAATTGTTGACACGCGGTGTCAACTAATCCATCTTGATTCTAAACCGTGAGTTAGATCACTGTTGCAGGTGGTTTTTTGTGTGAATTTTGCATAAAATCACTGCCCGGTTCACAACTTGAAAGAATTTAAAGCGAATGTCGAACAAAAACAAACCAGATTTCATGTGGATACTTGTTCTTGTCGTGGTACTCGGTGCCGCGTCGACGCAGTTTTTGGATAATGGCTCCAATCGGATGCCACCGCAGCAAGCGGGGATTATTGTTCAATAACGCGGGTATCAGTCGTTAAAGCGTTCAAACTTTTTCTCACTTAAGTAGCCCGCCACTCGCTGATCGTGCCTTTCGCTGGGTAACGATCGACAACGTTGCCAACTATATCCTACGCCGCAGGCGAAATTCGTGCTGTTGGAGAGTAGTCGATCATAGAAGCCGCCGCCGTAACCCAAACGATTTCCGCTGTCATCGCAGGCCAGTAGAGGCACCCAAAAAAAATCTATGGCATCAAGGTCAACCAACGGCGCTGAACTGACAGGTTCTTTTACACCTAGTTTTGAAGTGATTAATGGATCGGTTGGCTGCCAAAGGTGGAAGGTCATAGTGTCTGCATTGCAAACTCGAGGATAGACAATCTGTTTGCCCGATTTCCGTGCGAGTTTGTCGATAGTTTTCAGGTCTATCTCGGAGCCCATAGCCATGAAACTTGCGACAATGGTCGCGTTACGCCACGGTGCAAAGTCAGCAATATTTTGAAAGAGGCTCTCACTGGCGCGGGTGCGCTCAGCTACTGACACGCGATCTCGCACGGACCGCCACTCTTGGCGCAGAGCTTTTTTGTGCTCAGTTTCAAGGGTCATTGTCATGCCCTTACTTCCTTGCGAACTTGCCACAACACGGTGAATGTTGAATGTAAGTCCGATGGTGATAAAAAGGTCCCGGCGTACCGCTGCCAGTTTCGTCCTTGAACCCTGCGGTTCAAGGTGGTGACCAACGCGCTGCATCAGGCTTTCCGGTCATGCCGGACATGCGCAACAGCAACGGGCGATGATCCCCGGGTAGTGCATTCGGCTCAGGGACTTACTGACTGGCGAATACGCTAGGATTGACCGCATTATAACGGAATAGTGCTAGTTGATTTCCATCTGTTTTAACTGATAGAGAGCTTCATCGAGTTGGCCGTTTAACCCTTTAATGCGATCTTCGTGGTCATTGAGCGGTTTAGGTGCATGGCCGTTACGCACACCGAGTAAATCGTGACTTAAATTCAGTGCCGCCATTATGGCAACGCGCTCAAGCCCGATTACTTTGCCTCCTGCGCGGATATCGCGCATTTGTTGATCTAGATGCTTGGCAGCAGCGATGAGCTCCGCTTCTTGTTCCGGCGGGCAGGCCACCTGATATTCTTTGTCAAGAATTTCTACGGTGACAGTCGGCGCGCGGCTCATTGTGTGCCCTCAATCTTACGCAGATGTTCTAGGGTGTTATTGACGTGCGATTGAGCTTTACGCTGGCGCTCTAGTAGCTCTCTGCGCTCGCGCTGTAATTCGGCCGCTCGCACTTTGAGTTGGCGATTCTCACGATTGAGTTCACGACTCAATTCGATAAGGTCTGCCACCTTTGCTTCGAGGGCTTGGATGAGTTTCTCGGCCACGACAGTTACACTGATCTCTAGTAATGGCATTACTATAGGGTTGGCATGCGGGTCGGTCAATGGTTAAGCCAAGGTAACTGAACTAAAAACCCTTTATGATTCAGTGCGCTGTAACGCAATGTAAAGAAGTTCGTTGATTTTTGCGCTAAGGCGCTCATGGAGGTAAAAGTGCTCGTTGATTCTCTCGGTGACTATGAAGACATGCCGGATTGGTCAGAGTCGGCAGATGTATTGTTTGATGCGGGTCTGACGTTAAACCCCTCAGAATTGCACGGGGCGATCACCGGTGTGCTCGGGGCTGGCAAAGGCCTCGCGAGCGCCGAAGATAGCGACCGAGCGCTGATGCTCCTAGAAAAGGCTTTAGGGGTTGATTTGCAAGGCGCGGTTGCCGACTTTACGGGCCGTTTAATCGCGGCTACTCGCTCTGCAGTGGCGGACGCGGATTTCGCGTTCCAGCCTCTTCTGCCCGATGATGACGATCCAATTGATCAGCGACTGGCATCTATGGGGCGCTGGGTAAGTGGGTTTTTGGCGGGCTTTACCCAAGCGGTTTCAGTGGGTGGTGGTGCCGCGGATGCCGTTCAACCTCATACCGCCGAGGCGCTCAAAGATTTCGCCGCCATCGCGCACGTGGACGCCAGCCAAGAGGAGGATGAGCAAGCAGATAGGGAGCTTGAAGAATTGATTGAATATGTGAGGATAGCCGCATTAAATATCGTACATGACGCGCTCGACAACGAGTAACACTTGAGGAATATGCTGTGAAAATTAGTAAAAGTGAATACGCCCGCCGCCGCAAACAATTGATGGGCATGATGGACCCTAACAGTATTGCGCTAATCCCTGCTGCTCATGAATGCACTCGCAGCAGAGATACCGAGTACCCATTTCGGCAAGACAGCGATTTTCTCTATTTGACGGGATTTAACGAGCCCGATGCTGTTCTAGTGCTGGTTCCCGGGCGCCGCCATGGGCAAGTGATATTGTTTTGTCGAGACCGAGATCCTGAAAAGGAGCTGTGGAATGGCTATCGCGCGGGCCCCGAGGGCGCGGTCAATGAATTCGGTATGGATGACGCATTTCCAGCCGGCGATATTGATGAAATTCTGCCCGGCTTAATCGAGGGCAAACAGCATATTTACTACTCTATGGGGCATAACGATGCGTTTGATCGACGTGTTATGGCGTGGGTTAATCACATCCGCAGTCAAATTAGGACGGGCGCTAAGCCACCTGGAGACTTTACTGATCTGGCCTTCCTGCTCCATGAGCAGCGCTTGTTTAAGAGTGCTGCTGAACTCCGCCTTATGCGTAAGGCAGGAGAGATTTCTGCTGAGGCGCACTGCCAAGCCATGCGCGAGTGCCAACCTGACCGTTTTGAGTATCAGCTAGAGGGCACTATCGCGCGTACGTTTGCAGAGCATGGAGCGCGCTTTCCTGCTTACAACAGCATTGTAGGATCTGGAGCGAACGCCTGTGTGCTGCACTATGTCGAAAATCGTGACAAGTTGCGAGATGGGGACTTAGTACTCATTGATGCCGGCTGTGAGTACGAGGGTTATGCGGCGGACATTACACGAACGTTCCCTGTGAGTGGAAAATTCAGTCCTGAACAGCGCGCCCTCTACGATGTTGTCCTTAAAGCCCAGCTTGCCGCGATTAAAAAGGTTAAGCCCGGTAATACGTGGAATCAGCCTCATGATGCGACAGTGCGAGTCATTACTCGCGGACTCATCGACTTAGGCTTATTAAAAGGCGATGAAAAAGAACTGATCAAAGAGGGCGCCTATCGCGATTTTTACATGCATACGGCAGGGCATTGGCTAGGCATGGATGTCCACGACGTTGGTGATTACCGTATTGACGGTAAATGGCGTCAGTTAGAGCCCGGCATGGTACTGACGATCGAGCCAGGTATTTATGTTTCACCTAACAATACGAAGGTTCCCAAAAAGTGGCGTGGCATAGGTATTCGCATTGAAGATGATGTTGCAGTTACCGCCAATGGCTGCGAGATATTAACGTCGGATGTGCCTAAAAACGCCGATGAAATCGAAGCGTTGATGGCAAGCTAACGGCTGTGGCGGAGCGCATTGTAATCATTGGCGGTGGGATGGTGGGCCTCGCCTTTGCCATCACCTGCCAATATGCGCTACCGCATGCCGATATTTTGGTACTTGAAGCAAGGCCCTTGCCAACGGGTACGCCAGATCCTCTCGATACCCGAGCATCGGCCTTAAATTTAGCCAGTCAATCCATACTTTCTGCCCTAGGTGTTTGGCGCAGTTTGGAGGTTTCGGCGGGCGTAATTTCT
>ERZ887849.780-NODE-780-length-32540-cov-24.323226_pt1 | contig 32540 bp, 31 predicted proteins | sample MGYA00521267_ERZ887849 | MGnify/ENA primary metagenome ERZ887849 (study PRJEB32303, sample SAMEA104408601) | aquatic metagenome | biome: Brackish water; feature: Pelagic; material: water | place: Baltic Sea | collected 2014-06-06T16:11:00 | depth 2,863 m ... | reverse complement strand
GGCGATGATCACCGGCATGTCGGGAGACAGTTCGCGCAGAGGCGACGGCAGGTGCTGGGCCAGGTGCCGGGACAGGTACTGTGGCAGGTGTTGGGCCATGTGCTGGGGCAGGGTCATGTCGCCCGGCTTTCCGACTTGCTCTGTGGTCTTGCGGAACCGGTCGTCAAATGCGTCATCCTGTCTCTTGAGCCGTCATGCGCCATTGAACCTCGCCCCCTTTTGCGACACTTTCGGCCCCGATGAAAGCCGCACCCATCGCGCAGGGTGCCACAGCCGCGAGGGACCCCGACATGTCGCAGACCGAAAAGGCCGCTTTCAAGCGGGTCATGCTGAAAATCTCGGGGGAGGCCTTGATGGGCGAAACGCAATTTGGCCTGCATCCCCCGACCGTTGAGAGGATCGCCCGCGAGGTCAAAAGCGTGCATGACCTCGGGGTCGAGATTTGCATGGTGATCGGCGGCGGCAATATCTTTCGCGGCCTCCAGGGATCGGCCCAGGGGATGGAGCGAACGACAGCAGACTATATGGGCATGTTGGCCACTGTGATGAACGCCCTTGCCATGCAATCCGCACTTGAAGGGATCGGTGTCTTTACCCGCGTCATCAGCGCGATCCCCATGGATCAGGTCTGCGAGCCCTATATCCGCCGCCGTGCCGTGCGCCACCTCGAGAAGAAGCGTGTTTGCATCTTTGCTGCCGGAACCGGCAACCCGTTCTTTACCACCGATACAGCCGCCACCCTGCGCGCCAACGAAATGCGCTGTCAGGCGATCTTCAAGGGCACCAAGGTCGATGGCGTCTATGACAAGGACCCCAAGAAGTTTCCGGATGCCAAGCGCTATGACCGGATCAGCTATGACGATGTCCTGCAACAGCACCTTGGGGTGATGGATGCCTCGGCCATCGCTTTGGCCCGGGACAACCATCTGCCGATCATCGTGTTTTCGCTTGATGAGCCGGGCGGTTTTCGCGGCATCCTCGCGGGTGAGGGGACCTATACCACCGTCCACGACTAGGATCGCTGGCGCGGCGGCCTAAATTCCGTCAGATGGTGATCTTATTGCAATCTGCACAAGAACTGCGGACGGATTGCGCACCTGAAAACTATACAATGCACCCGGTTTGACATAGAACCGAAAAAACACTTGCAGACTTCGCGGGCAGAACAGGCAAATGGCAGACGAATTCGAACTTGATACCGACGACCTCACACGGCGTATGGAGGGTGCTATTGCTGCCCTCCGTACCGAACTTGCGTCTTTGCGGACCGGCCGGGCCTCGGGCTCGATGCTGGAGCCGATCATGGTGGACGCCTATGGCAGCCCGACCCCGATCAACCAGGTCGGCACGGTGAACGTACCCGAACCGCGGATGGTGACGATCAACGTCTGGGACAAGGCCCTGGTGAACAAGGTCGAAAAGGCGATCCGCGAAAGCGGTCTGGGCATAAACCCCCAGATGAACGGCACGATCATCATGCTGCCGATCCCCGAACTGAACGAAGAACGGCGGCGCGAGCTTACCAAGGTTGCGGGCAACTATGCCGAAAGCGCGCGTGTCGCGATCCGGAACCTGCGTCGAGACGGCATGGACCAGATCAAGAAGGCCAAGGCCGATGGCCTGTCCGAGGATGACCAGAAATTCTGGGAGTCCGAGGTGCAGGATTTGACGGATACATTCATCAAGCTCGTCGATCAGACACTTGAGACCAAGCAAGCCGAGATTATGCAGGTCTGACCTGCACCATGCCGTTGAACTGTTAAGGAGCCGCCTATGGCCCGCGATTTGCCAGATACGACGCCGAAAAATCCCCGCCATGTGGCAATCATCATGGATGGCAACGGTCGTTGGGCGCAGGAACGCGGTCGGCCGCGCCTGTTCGGGCATCATGCAGGCGCGCGGCGAGTACGGGAAATCGTGTCGGCCTGTCCCAATCTGGGCGTAAAGTATCTGACGATCTTCGCCTTCTCGACCGAGAACTGGAAACGCACCCAGACCGAGGTCGCCGGCCTCATGAAACTGTTTCGCCGTTACATCACCCGCGAGGCGCAGGACCTGTTTCGCTCCGGTGTGCGGGTCCGGTTCATTGGTGATCGCGTGCGGCTCGACGAAAAGCTGGTCCGCATGATGGATGAGCTGGAGCTTTTGACGGCGGGCAATGATACCTGTCATCTGACCATCGCGCTCAACTACGGTGGGCGGGACGAGTTGACCCGTGCTGCGAAGCGTCTTGCCTATGAGATCGAGTGCGGACGGCTGACCCATAAGGAAGTCGACGCCGAGACTTTGGCGCGCTTCCTCGACACCTACGTCCTGCCTGATCCCGATCTGGTGATCCGCACCAGTGGTGAGGCCCGGATTTCGAACTTCCTGCTCTGGCAGTCCGCCTATTCCGAGTATGAATTCATCGACACGCTTTGGCCCGACTTTACCAAGGACATCTTTGCCGAGGTGGTCCAAAGCTATGCCACCCGTGACCGCAGGTTCGGGGTCGTCAAGGTCTAGCCGTGCCCACAAAACCCCCCAAAGATCCGATCTCTGCTGGGACGGCCTCGGGCCAATGGAGCGACCTGTCCGCCCGCGTAATCTCAGGCGCCGCCATGGCTGTGGTCGGAGTGGTTGCCATTATCCTTGGGGGCGTCTGGTTCCAGATGCTGGCGGTCTTCGTGACGGCTGTGATGGTCTGGGAGCTTTGGATGATGATCTCGCCCGAGGCGCCGACACCGGGCATGCTTCTGGCTGCTCTTGTGGCCAGCGTCATGTCGGGCCAGTTGCACGTCGGACCCAGCCCGGCGCTTGCATTGTTCTTTGTTGTGCCGCTGATCGGCGCTTGGGCCGTGCGGCACGAACGGGTGACATTTTTTGTCTTTGCCCTTGGTATCCAGCTGGCCGGCTGGGGCCTTGTGACCTTTCGCAGTGAGTTCGGGTTTACCTGGCTCTTGTGGTTGGTGCTTGTGGTCATCGTGACCGACATTGCCGGCTACTTTGCCGGCCGCACCTTTGGCGGCCCCAAGTTTTGGCCCAAGGTCAGCCCCAAAAAGACCTGGAGCGGGACAGTCGCGGGCTGGATCGGGGCAGGGCTGGTCGGTCTGGGCTTTATGATCGTGACCAATGCCGGTGCTAGCATCATCCCCATCTCGATGGTTCTCAGCCTTGCCAGCCAGATGGGTGACATTGCGGAAAGCGCGCTCAAGCGGCGGATGCACGTCAAGGACAGCTCTGCCCTGATCCCGGGCCATGGCGGGCTGTTTGACCGCTTTGACGCCCTTTTTGGGGCCTCGCTTTTCATGCTGGCCGTGGCCTTCCTTCTTGATGTTCCCGGGGTGGCGTTTTGAGGTCAGTGACGATTTTGGGCTCGACCGGGTCTATCGGGCAGAACACCATTGATCTGATCAAGCGGGCACCTAGCGACTACAGGGTTCTGGCCCTGACGGGCGGACGCAACCTGATCCGTCTGGCCGAGGACGCCATCGCGCTTAGGGCCGAGGTGGCTGTTACCTGCTATCCCGAATGCTACGAAGACCTTGCCGCGCTGCTGGCTGGAACCGGTGTTCGTGCGGCGGCAGGGCCCGAAGCCGTGGCAGAAGCTGCCGCAATGCCCGCTGACTGGACCATGTCCGCCATCGTCGGGGCAGCAGGGCTTGTTCCCGGTATGGAAGTGTTGCGGCGGGGTGGAACGCTTGCCTTGGCCAACAAGGAAACCCTTGTCACCGCAGGTCGCCTTGTCATGCAGGCAGCACGGGACCACGGCGCACATATCCTGCCGGTGGATAGCGAACACTCGGCCATTTTTCAGGCCCTGGTGGGCGAGGATATGGGGGCGGTCAACCGGATCATCGTCACCGCCTCGGGCGGGGCGTTTCGCGACTGGCCGCTTGCGGATCTGGCCAATGCGACGCTGGCGCAGGCGTCAAGCCATCCGAACTGGGACATGGGGCAGCGGATCACCATCGATTCGGCCTCTATGTTCAACAAGGGGCTGGAGCTGATCGAAACCCGCGAGTTCTTTGAGGTCGGCCCCGAGAAGATCGAGGTCATCATTCACCCCGAAAGCTTGATCCACGCGCTCGTCGGTTTCGGCGACGGCGCCCTTATGGCCCATGTCGGCCCGCCCGATATGCGGCACGCCATCGGATATGCCTTACACTGGCCCGAGCGGCGGACGTTGCCGGTCGAACGGCTGGATCTGGCCAAGATCGGCGCGATGACCTTCCGCGCACCCGATCCCGCCCGCTATCCCGCGTTGGCGCTTGCGCGGCGGGTGATGGAAGAGGGGGGCCTGATGGGCGCCGTCTTCAATGCGGCGAAAGAGCGGGCACTTGATCGTTTTATCGAAGGCCGGATCGGTTTCACCGACATGGCGGTCGTGGTTGAACGGGTGATGGACAAAATGTCGTCCTCTGATGGGCTGCAAAAAGCCACGCAAGACCTAGATACAGTGCTCGACACCGATAAACTGGCCCGCCTTCGCGCGGATGAAGCCATCGCCCAAACAAGTTAGGCCCCAAAAGTGGATTTTGCTCAGATATTGCCTCAGTTCGGCGGTGCCGCCTTTACGATTGCCGCCTTTGTGGTCGCCTTGTCGATCATCGTGGCGGTCCATGAGTACGGTCACTACATCGTTGGCCGTTGGTTTGGCATCCATGCAGAGGTGTTTTCGCTTGGCTTTGGTCCGATCCTGTTTTCACGGGTAGATCGGCACGGAACGCGTTGGCAGGTGGCCGCTCTTCCGTTTGGGGGGTATGTCAAGTTTTTGGGCGATGCCAATGCCGCCTCGGTCGGCCAGACCGAAGTTTCTGAAAGCCAGCGTCGCCGTACAATGCTGGGGGCGCCGCTTTGGGCGCGGGCGGCCACGGTTGCGGCCGGGCCGATCTTCAACTTTATCCTGTCCATCCTGATCTTTGGGATTGTGATCTTTTCTCAGGGCCAGCCTGCCAATCCGGTGCGGGTCGCTTCGGTAATAGGCTTGCCAGCCGAACTGGAACCGGGTTTCACGCCGTCCGACGAGGTCGTTGCTGTCGAAGGGATGCCAACACCCACGGCGATGGAATTCGTCTTGGCGCTAGACGCACTCGAAGTTGCGCCGCAGGTCACCTACACCGTGCGCCGTGACGGAACCGAGATTGAGATAACCGGGTCATGGCCCTATCCGGCGGTGGCTTCGGGGATCAATCCCAATTCCGCGGCCTATGATGTCGACATCCGACCCGGAGACGTTGTGACGGCCATTGACGGCACGTCGATCTATGCATTCGGACAATTGGTCGATGCGGTGAGCGCGTCCAATGGCCAGCCGCTTGAACTCACCATCTGGCGCGACGGAGAGATCCTGACCTTTGCCGTCACCCCACGGCTGAGCGATTTGCAAACTCGCGGTGGCGAATTTGAAACACGCTGGATCATCGGCCTGTCGGGGGGGCTGAGCTTTGACATGGAGACCGAGTCGCCGGGCGGACTGAATGCCCTCTGGATGGGAGTTCAGCAGGTAGGGTCGATCATTATGATGTCGTTATCGGGGCTATGGCATATGATCACTGGTGCGATTTCGTCCTGCAATCTGTCCGGCCCTGTCGGAATCGCTAAGGCCAGCGGGGCGATGGCGTCGCAGGGGGGAGCAAGCTTTATCTGGCTCGTCGCCGTCCTGTCGACATCGGTTGGTATTCTGAACCTGTTTCCCATACCGATTCTTGACGGTGGGCATCTGGTTTTTCATGCCTATGAGGGCATCACCGGACGTCAACCCAGCGATCTCGCGTTGCGCATTTTGATGGCGGCGGGCCTGTCGATCATCCTGACCCTGATGGTCTTTGCGCTGGCTAATGACCTGTTCCTTTGCCCCTGACATTGTAGCGAGAATGGACATCAAAGCAGGGTCGATCGCCCAATTTGTGCCATATTCCGAGGATACTCCAAGAACCGAAGATTGTTTCTGGAGTCAAAGCCTTGCAGATGATCATTGAAAATACCCGCGGACTTCGGATCCTGGTCGATCTGAACTGGGATCGCGTTCTCTACATCCTCACGATTCTCTTTGCCCTTGCGGCAGGGGCGTGGGTCGGGTCGCTCTGATCCGACCGTTGCACTTTGGACGACCTTGAAAAGCGCACCATTCGGTGCGCTTTCTTCGTTTTGACAAGACCTCACATTCAAGTTAGTCCATTGGCTAATTAGGACTTCCTGGGCGGTAGAAATGATAGATGTGGCACTACGCGCACGCGCGCTGGGTATGAAGATATTTCAAAAGATTGCGCTTCTTGCTGTTGCAGTTCTTTTGCTTGCTTCCTTCGCCTCTCAGACACAGGCCCAGCAGTTCCGGTTCAATGACTTTCGGGTCGACGGGAACACCCGTATCGAGGATGCCACCATCATCAGCTATACCGGCCTGACAGCAGGCGAGGCGGTGACCGGTGGCCAGCTGAACGATGCGGCACAGGCGATCCGGGCCACGGGCCTGTTTGAAAGCGTCGAGGTCATTCCCCAGGGTGGGCTGCTGTTCATCCGTGTGGTTGAATTCCCGACGATCAGCCGGATCAACTTTGAAGGCAACAACCGCCTTTCGGATGCAGAGCTTGCCGCGCTCATCCGGTCGCGGGAACGCGGTGTCTATAGCCCGACACAGGCTGAACAGGACGTTTCAGCGATTGTGCAGGCCTATGTGAATGACGGTCGTATCAATGCCGTGGTCACGCCATCGATCATCCGTCGCAACGACAACCGAGTTGACCTTGTGTTTGCGGTCACCGAAGGCGGGCTGACTGAGGTCGAGCGGATTTCGCTCGTCGGAAATCGGGCGTTCAGTGAAAATCGCCTGCGTCAGGTTCTGGGGACGAAAGAGGCCGGTATCCTGCGGGTATTGGTTGGTCGTGATACCTTCGTGGCCGACCGGATCGCGTTCGACCGTCAGTTGTTGACCGACTTCTATAACAGCCGTGGCTACCCCGACTTTCGCATTCAGAACGTGGACGTCGCCCTGACCCGGGAACGCGTCGCCTACCTGATCACCTTCAACGTCGAAGAAGGTCAGCAGTTCCATTTTGCCGATATCTCGGTCACGTCCGAGATCCCCGAAGCCGATGCCGCCGAATACGAACGCGTGGTGCGCCTGCGGCCCGGTGCGGTCTATTCGCCCGCGTTGATCGAACGGGACATCGCCAGGATTGAGCGTCTGGCCCTGCGCCGTGGTGTCAACTTCCTGTCTGTCGAACCAAGAATCACTCGTAACGATCGCGACCTGACGTTGAACGTCGAATTCGCCATGGTCCGGGGCGAGCGCATCTTTGTCGAGCGGATCGACATTGAGGGCAACAACACGACCCTCGACCGCGTTGTCCGCAACCAGTTCGACATCGTCGAAGGCGACCCCTTCAACCCACGCGCCATCCGGGCAAGTGCCGAGCGTATCCGCGCGCTGGCCTATTTCTCGACCGCCGATGTGCAGGCTCGGCCGGGGTCTACGACAGAGCAGGTTGTGGTCGATGTAAACGTCATCGAGCAGCCGACAGGTTCGCTGTCTTTCGGGGCCAACTTCGCTTCTGACACCGGCTTTGCGCTGATCGCGAGCTATCAGGAGCGGAACTTTCTTGGCCGTGGCCAGGGCCTGAACTTCCAGCTTTCCACAGGCGAGACCAACCGCAATCTCGGCTTCCGCTTTACGGAGCCACAGTTCCTTGGTCGCGACCTAAGCTTTGGTCTGTCTTTCGACTATCGCGCTACCAACAACGAAAACGCCCTCTACGACACTGAGACTTTCCGGTTCAGCCCCTCATTCGGCTTCCCGGTCAGTGAGAACGGTCGCCTGTCGTTGTTCTACGCGGCCGAGTTCACCGACCTGACGGACGTTGAGGGTCTGCGGACCGATCCTCCGGCAGATCGGGCGAGCCTCTTGATCTTTGACGAAGCCGCAGAAGGCAGCGTCTGGACCAATTCCATAGGCTACAGCTACACCTTTGACACCCGTCGGACAGGTCTGAACCCGAACGCCGGCGTCATCCTGCGCTTTGGACAAGAGCTAGGCGTCGGTGACACCCAATTCGTGCGGACAACCGGACTGGCATCGGCCGAAACCAAAGTTCTGCGGGAAGAGCTGACACTGCGCGCTACGCTTGAAGGCGGAATGCTGAGCTACCTTGATGGTTCTAGCCGGGTGACTGATCGCTATTTCTTGGGCAGCCGTTTTATGCGGGGCTTTGAACCGGGCGGCATCGGACCACGCGACGCGGCCACCGACGACGCGCTTGGCGGCAACATGTTCGCCGTGGCTCGGCTCGAAGCTGAATTCCCGCTGGGTCTGCCCCAGGAATACGGGATCACCGGCGGCGCCTTTGTCGACGTTGGCTCGGTCTGGGACGTGGGCAACCTGCGCACGCTGAACGAGGCGGACGTGCTTTACAACGACTTCACCGCACGGTCGGTCGTGGGCCTGTCGATCTTTTGGGATACGCCGCTTGGGCCGCTGCGCTTCAACTTTACCGAACCGCTGTCGGTCCAGGAATTCGACAATCCCAAAAGCTTTGACCTGACGGTTTCGACCAGCTTCTGATGCGGGGTCGGTGGCGCATTTCTGCGCTGATCCCCGCGCTGGTCGGCATGTGTTTGGGGACGGCGCTATTTGCACAGCAACTCCCGGCGCCGATTGAAGGGGCCGGGCAGGGGTCAGCCTCGCAACTGCGCAGCCCCGTCCTGACCATAGATGCCGACCGCATCTTTGAAGATACTCTTTTCGGTAAGAGGATCGTCGAAGATCTCAACGTCGTGGGCGAAAGGCTCACCGCCCAGAACCGCCGGATCGAGGCAGAGCTGACCTCCGAGGAAAATGCTCTGACCGTGCAGCGGGCAACCATGGAACCCGAGGCCTTCCGAGAGGCCGCCGATGCCTTTGACATGCGGGTTCAGGACATTCGGCGCGAACAGGATGCCAAGGAGCGTGCCTTTCAGCAGGCGCTCACCCAAGGCCGGGACGCATTTTATTCCGCAGCCACCCAGGTCATGGGGCAGCTGATGGTCGATGCAGGCGCGGTCGTCATCCTTGATCGCCGCGCAGTGTTCCTGAGTGTGGGCCTCGTTGACATCACAGATGAGGCGATTGCCGCGATTGACCGCCAATTGGCCGATGGCGGCGAGGTCCTGCCAGAGCTGGCATTGCCAGGGATCCTGTCGGAAAATTCATTACCCTTGGACGCGGATCAGCCAACTGACGCTGCGCCCGGCGCCGAATAAGCGCATCAGCCGCGCTTGCCCCCCCATGGGCGAGTTGCTAGTCACGATCCAGCAGGATCGACCACCAATCTGCGTCTCGAGGAAATACCCATGTCTGACACCGCATCCGCGACAGCTACGCCCACCGAGGCGGATATCCTGCTGATCCAGCAGATCCTTCCGCACCGCTATCCTTTCCTTCTGGTGGACCGGGTTGGCGAGATTGAGGGCACGTCGCGGGCCGTCGGCCTTAAGAACGTCACCATGAACGAGCCGCATTTTCAGGGCCATTTTCCCGGTAACCCGATCATGCCCGGCGTCACCATTGTCGAGGCCATGGCCCAGACTGCCGCCGTGATGGTCGGCACGACCCTTGGGCTGACCGACGGAAACATGCTGATCTATTTCATGGCCATCGACGGCTGCAAATTCCGCCGCAAGGTGGTTCCGGGCGATCAATTGCGCATGGAGGTCACCACCCTGCGCGGGAAGCCCGGCGGCAAGGTCTGGCGGTTCCGTGGTGTGGCAACGGTCGACGGCGAAATGGCCGCTGAGGCAGAGTTCACCGCCATGATGGACAACCGGACAGCCTGATGCAGCCCGCCATCCACCCCAGTGCCGTGATCGAGGAAGGCGCCGTGATCGGTGCCGGCTGCGCCATCGGTCCGTTCTGCCATGTCGGCCCAGAGGTTGTTCTGGCCGACGGGGTGGTGCTGAAATCTCATGTCGTGGTCACCGGCGACACGCATATTGGCCCCGACACGGTGGTCTTTTCTTTCTCGGTCATCGGCGAGGTCCCACAGGACCTCAAGTATGCCGGCGAAAAGACCCGGCTCAGGATCGGGGCGCGCAATCGCATCCGCGAGCATGTGACGATCAACACCGGCACAGGTCATGGCGGCGGTGAGACCCGGATCGGCGACGACGGCCTCTTTATGGCCGGCTGCCACATCGCCCATGACGCCCGGATCGGGGACAGGGTGATCGTTGTGAACTCCTCTGCCGTTGCGGGCCATTGCGTGATCGAGGATGACGTCATCATCGGCGGCCTCGTCGGCGTGCATCAATGGGTCCGTATCGGGCGTGGGGCGATCATCGGGGCGGTGACCATGGTGACCAACGATGTGATCCCCTACGGTCTGGTTCAAGGCCCAAGGGGCGCACTCGATGGCCTCAACCTTGTTGGTCTCAAACGGCGCGGTGTCGGGCGAGGCGATATCACGGCCCTGCGGGCCGCCTTCGGCGTTCTCAAAGACGGAGAGGGGGCCTTTGTCGACCGGGCCCGCAGCCTGCAGACCGAGGATCAGAGCCCTTACGTGCAAGAGCTGATCGACTTCGTGCTGGGTGCCTCCGACCGGCAATTCCTGACCCCCGGATGATTGCGCTACTCGCCGGAACCGGGGCTCTGCCGGGACTGCTGGCCAAGCGCCTGCAACAGACGGGAGAGGTCCCCCTGATCTGCGAAATGGCAGGTTTCCCGCCAGAGGTTCCCGACGATCTTCCCCGCCTGCGCTTCCGGATCGAGACGCTGGGTAGCTGTCTGGCCACCCTGCGCCGCATGGGGGTCACCCGACTTTGCCTTGCGGGTGCGGTCAGAAGGCCTTCCGTCGATCCTGCTGCGATCGATGCGGCGACCGCGCCTCTGGTGCCCCGGCTTCAGGCGGCGCTGACAAAGGGGGACGATGGCACCCTGCGCGGCATCATGGCGATCCTCGAGGAAGAGGGGTTCACGATCCTCGCGGCGCAGGATATCGCGCCCGATCTCTTGCCTCCGCCCGGCATTCTGACCCGGGCAAAGCCCAGTCCCGAGCATCGTGGCGATGCCCCTTTGGCCGAACGGCAACTGGCTGCGATGGGCCGGGCCGATCTGGGGCAAACCTGTGTCCTGCGCGCTGGCGTCGTTGTGGCGCAAGAGGATGATGCGGGGACCGACGCGCTCCTGGCCCGTCTGGCCCAACCGTCGCGCGACGCTGACAACAGCAGCGACCCGGTGTCCTGGCTGATGGACACCGCCTCGGACATGCTGGGCGATGCGGCCGATTGGCTGTCAAACGTAGCGCCCGAAGGACCTGCCTCGGGGGGCATGCTGTTCAAGGGGCCAAAACCGGGGCAGGACCGTCGCGCCGACCTGCCGGTGATCGGTCCCGAAACGGCACGGGGTGCCATCCGGGCCGGGCTTGCCGGGATCGTGATAGAGGCTGGGGGCGTCATGGTTCTGCACCTGCAAGAGGTTCTGACGCTGCTCGACAACGCCGGGCTGTTCCTGTGGGTCCGTGCGGCGGGGGACGACGCATGAAGATTTTCGTTATCGCAGGCGAGCCATCGGGCGATGCCCTGGGTCAAGCGGTCATGGCGGGGCTTAAGGAACTGGTTCAAGAGGTCCGGTTCGACGGGATCGGCGGTCCCTTGATGGAGGGGGAAGGCCTCAAAAGCCGCTTTGCCATGGACGAACTCAGCGTCATGGGCCTGGCCGAAGTGCTGCCAAAATACCGGCACCTCAAACGGCGGATCGCTGAGACGGCGCAGGCCGTGTTGGACACCAAGCCCGATGTGCTTCTGACCATAGACAGCCCGGATTTCTGCCTGAGGGTCGCCCGGCTGGTCAAGGCAGAGCGCAACATTCGCACTGTGCATTACGTCGCCCCCTCGGTCTGGGCCTGGCGGCCGGGGCGTGCGGTCAAGATGGCAAAGGTCATAGACCACGTTCTGGCACTTTTGCCCTTTGAGCCGCCCTTAATGGCAGCGGCCGGCATGGACTGCGACTTTGTCGGCCACCCCATCGTTGCCCAACAACAGGCAACGGCGCAAGAGGCGGCAGCGTTCCGCGACGACCACGGCCTTGGGAACGCACCGCTGATCCTGACACTGCCCGGATCGCGCCGGGGCGAAGTTACCCGGCTCGCTCCGGTCTTTGGCGAAGCTCTGAAGCGGGTTGTCAAGGTGCACCCCGACGCAAGGGTGGTCCTTCCAGCCGCCGGCCCGGTGGTCTCAATGGTTGAGGACCTGACAAAAGACTGGCCCGGACGGCCAATCCTGCTGGCACCGGCGACGGACGACCAGACCCAAGCGTCCAAGAGGGCGGCGTTCCGCGCCGCAGACGTCGCCCTTGCCGCCTCTGGCACGGTATCGCTGGAACTGGCCGCAGCCCGAACTCCGATGGTCATCGCTTACGACATGTCCTGGCTCAGCCGGCAGATCATCGGACGGATGCTCAAGATCGACACCGTCACTCTTGTAAATCTGGTCAGCGAAACCCGCACGGTCCCCGAATTTATCGGCGCCAATTGCAAACCCGATCTCATCGCCGCCTCTGTTCTGGGCACCCTAAAAGCACCGACCCAACAGGAAGAGGCTATGGCACTCACAATGCAAAGACTGGGAGAGGGGCAGGAACCGCCGGGCCTGCGCGCTGCGAGGGCAATTCTTGCCCGCCGATAGCTCGGCCTGACCCCGGCTCCACCAATCGAAGACCCAGCCCGCCCCCAGATTTTTCTTGCCAAAAATATTCCCGCCGGAGGCTCCGACCGCAGCCACAAGGACCGTCGGTCCGCTTACTGACCCCGCCAGATCCAGCCGCCGCCCAACACGCGGGTCTCACCGGGGGCATAGAACACACAGGCCTGCCCCGGGGACACGCCTTCTTCGGCCGACAGCAGCTCTACTTCGGCCTCGGTGGCGGACAGGGGGCGCAGGATCGCCTCGACCGGTGGCTTGGTCGAGCGGACCTTGACCGCAATCTCGCGCTCGGCCAGCGCATCAAAGGGACCGTCGCCCAGCCAGTTCACCTCGCGCAGTGGCACCCGGCGGGTGGCGAGCATTTCCTTTGGTCCCACGATCACCTGCCGCGCCTCGACATCAAGGCGAACAACATACAGCGGATCGGCAAGGCCACCGATGCCAAGGCCGCGCCGCTGGCCGATGGTGTAATGGATCACACCCCGATGGGTCCCCAGAACCTGGCCCGACACATCGACGATCTCGCCGGGCTCGGCAGCACCGGGGCGCAGCTTTTCGATCACGGCGGCGTAGTTGCCGTTCGGGACAAAGCAGATGTCCTGACTGTCGGGCTTGTCCGCGACGGGTAGGCCATAGCGGGCGGCTAGGGCTCGGGTCTCAGCCTTGGAGGTAAGGTGGCCCAACGGAAAGCGCAGGTAATCCAGCTGTTCTGCCGTGGTCGAGAACAGGAAATACGACTGGTCGCGGGCGGCATCGGCCGCCATATGCAGCTCTGGCCCCACAAGGCCCATCTTGCGTTGGATATAATGCCCCGTCGCCATGCAGTCAGCGTCAAGATCGCGGGCCGTGTTCAACAAGTCCTTGAACTTGACCCGTTCATTGCAGCGGATGCAGGGGACCGGGGTCGCCCCGGCCAGGTAGCTGTCGGCAAATTCGTCGATCACCGCTTCGCGAAAAGTGTTTTCGTAATCCAGGACATAGTGGGGAAAGCCCATCGTCTCGGCCACCCGGCGGGCGTCGTGAATGTCGCGGCCCGCGCAGCAGGCGCCCTTTTTGGCCAGCGCAGCCCCGTGATCGTATAGCTGCAAGGTCACGCCAACGACATCGTACCCTTCCTCGGCTAGCTGCGCCGCCACGACCGAGGAATCAACGCCACCCGACATCGCGACAACAACCCGCGTATCGGCAGGGGCCTTGGGCAGACCGAGGGAATTCAGGGCGGGGTCGAGGGGCATGACAAACGTCCAGTGGGAAGGGGCATTATGGCGCCGCAGGTCTACAGCGTCCAACGCTCGTTGCGCAGCTATATAAGAAAATTCAACACATTCTCAACCCCGCGGCTTCACCCGGTCTTAAGAAGCCGCTGCACATGGTCCCTCGATTGTAACGCCAGCGCTCGGGACCAACCAATGTATCTGCGCAAAATCGATGGACCAAGATGCGTCACCCTTCCGGACGGGACCTTGATGACCCGGGCCGATTTACCCCCTGTCGAGACCGTTCGGTGGGTGGCGTCCCGCAAAGCCGCGGTCATCCAGGCCGTCCGCTATGGCCTGATCACTCGCGAAACCGCAATCGAGATGTATGGGCTAAGTGAGGATGAATTCGCATCCTGGACGACAGCGGTGGAAAAATTTGGGGTAGCCGGATTAAAGGCTACGGCCGTACAAAGAGGTAGACAGCCCTAGGTTGTGTCTGAAATAGTCCCCACCAGTAACGGGTGATTAACGAATTACAGGCAAAGGTTCGAGTATCAGTTGTTTGGGAGAATGGTAATGCGTGTACTATTAATCGAAGACGATCCGACCACATCCCGAAGCATCGAAATGATGCTGACCCATGCCAACCTCAACGTCTATGCCACCCATTTGGGCGAGGACGGTGTCGATCTGGCCAAGCTTTATGATTATGATCTGATAATCCTCGACCTGGACCTTCCTGACATGAACGGACACGAGGTTCTGCGCCAGCTTCGCCTTGCCCGTGTGGAAACCCCGATACTTATCCTGTCGGGTGAGGATGGGACAGAGAGTAAGATCAAAGGTTTTGGATTTGGCGCAGACGACTATTTGACCAAGCCTTTCCACCGTGAAGAACTTGTCGCTCGCATCCATGCCATCATTCGGCGGTCCAAGGGGCACGCCCAGTCGGTCATTCAGACCGGTCGGATCTCTGTCAACCTGGACGCAAAGACCGTCGATGTCGGGGGCAGCCCGGTGCATCTGACTGGCAAGGAATACCAGATGCTCGAACTTCTGAGCCTGCGCAAAGGTAGCACGCTGACGAAAGAGATGTTCCTGAACCATCTTTATGGCGGCATGGATGAGCCTGAGTTGAAGATCATCGACGTCTTTATCTGCAAGTTGCGCAAGAAACTAAGCCACGCGACTGGCGGCCAGAACTATATCGAGACGGTCTGGGGCAGAGGCTATGTCCTACGCGAAGAAGAGGGGCGGGGACACGGCCCGAGCGGCTTGCTGTCGGGGCCTGACCTGTCCAGGCTTCAGTTTGCGCGTCCCTTACCTGCTCACGCCTGACCGGCAAAAGGCGGACTGGCGAGCAGAGGACTGGCAAGCGGCGGACTGGCAAGCGGCGGACGGGGAAGCGGCGGACGGGGAAGCGAGGGGCCTGCGAGTGGCCGTGACGAGGCAGATTTGCCAGTCTTGACCTTTGGTGAACCACAACGTGGCGCTGGACGCAGAAAGGTCATCCCCCTAAAACCGGTCAGGTGGTCACCAGGGATCACCAGCCAGGTTGGACGGGGCGCGCAGGGTGAACGATACACAACACGATCCGTCGGAAACGCAGATTTCGGAACAACCGGTCGAGGCCTTGTCGCGGGACGACGCCATATCAGAGCTAGCCCGCCTGGCCGCAGCCCTTGATGCCGCCAACACGGCCTATCATACCGAGGACGCGCCAAGGCTTTCGGACGCTGATTACGACCGACTGAAACGGCGCAATGCAGCCATCGAGGCCCGTTTCCCCGATCTTAAACGCACCGACAGCCCCAGTGACAAGGTCGGTGCGGCCGTGGCCGATGGCTTTGGAAAGATCCGGCATGTGGTGCGGATGCTCAGCCTGGGCAATGCCTTTACCGCCGAGGACGTGACCGAGTTCGACACGCGGATTCGACGCTACCTGAACCTTGGCCCCGATGCACCGCTGTCGTTCACGGCTGAGCCCAAGATTGACGGGCTGTCCTTGTCGTTACGCTACGAAAACGGCCAGCTTGTGCAGGCCGCCACCCGGGGCGATGGCGAGACCGGCGAAAACGTTACCGCCAATGCCCGAACAATTGCCGATATTCCGCATCAGCTTACCGGCGCGCCAGACGTCCTTGAAGTGCGCGGCGAAGTCTACATGAGCCATGCTGACTTTGCCGCCCTCAATGCGAGGGCCGAGGCCGCAGGGACCAAGACATTCGCCAACCCCCGCAACGCCGCCGCCGGGTCGCTCCGTCAGTTGGATGCCGAGATCACGCGCAGCCGCCCACTGCGCTTCTTTGCCTATGCCTGGGGCGATCTGTCCGCGCCGCTCGCCGACACCCAATCCGCTGCAATCGCCCGCCTTGCCGCGCTTGGGTTCTCCTCCAACCCGCTGACCCGGCTGTGCGATGGCCCCACCGCGCTGATCGAGGCCTACAAGGGGATTGAGGATCAGCGGGCCACGCTTGGCTATGACATCGACGGTGTCGTCTACAAAGTCGACGATCTGGACCTGCAACGCCGCCTCGGATTTCGCTCGACCACCCCCCGCTGGGCGATTGCGCACAAGTTTTCGGCCGAACTGGCCTGGACCCACCTTGAACGGATCGAGATCCAGGTCGGCCGCACCGGGGCCCTGTCCCCCGTCGCGCGTCTGACCCCGGTGACAGTGGGGGGCGTCGTGGTCTCAAACGCGACCCTGCATAACGAGGATTACATCGCCGGGCGCGACGCCAAGGGCAACCCGATCCGCGACGGGCGCGACATTCGCGAAGGGGACTGGGTGCAGGTCTACCGGGCCGGCGACGTGATCCCCAAGATTGCCGACGTGGACCTGTCGCGCCGCCCCGACGATGCGCCTGAGTATGTCTTTCCCACCATCTGCCCGGAATGTGGCAGCCAAGCGATCCGAGAGCCGGGCGACGCGGTCCGTCGTTGCTCTGTCGGCCTCATTTGCCCGGCGCAGGCCGTTGAAAAGATGAAACATTTCGTCAGTCGCGCCGCCTTTGACATCGAAGGTCTGGGCGCCAAACAGATCGAGATGTTTTATGCCGACGCCACTTTGCCGATCAAGGAGCCCGCCGACATCTTTCGGCTGGCCCGGACCGACGCAGCCAATCTGTCAAAGCTGGCCAATCGCGATGGTTTTGGCGAGACCAGCGTTAAAAATCTCTTCCAGGCAATTGATGATAAACGAGAAATTCCGTTTTCCCGGCTAATCTTCGCCCTTGGCATCCGCCATGTTGGCGAGGTGGCGTCCTCGGACCTCGCCCGCCATTTCGGCACATGGGAGGCCCTTGTGGCAACCGTCGATGCAGCGGCCCCCGCCGCAGACCGCCACCAGGCCGCCGACCGCGCCGAAGAGGCCGAGCGTGCCGCTGCCGCAGCCAAAGGTCGGCGTGCTGCCATCAAACCGGCCCGCGACGCCGTCTGGGCCAATGAACCGGTCTCGCCTGAGGCGCGTGCCGCCTGGGACGATCTGGTTGGCATCGAAGGGATCGGGGCCACCGTCGCAGTATCCCTTGTCACGACGATGGGACAAGAGGCTGAACGCGCCTCGATCGACCGCCTTTTGGCCGAATTGACCGTCTTGCCCGCCGAGGCCCCAGCCCAATCCGACAGCCCGGTTGCGGGGTTGACGGTTGTCTTTACCGGCAGCCTCGAACAGATGACCCGGGCAGAGGCCAAGGCCAGGGCAGAGGCTCTGGGGGCCAAGGTCGCGGGCTCCGTCAGTGCCAAGACCGATCTGCTGGTGGCAGGCCCCGGTGCAGGCTCCAAGGCGACGAAGGCCGCCGATCTTGGCGTCAAGGTGATTGATGAGGCCGGTTGGCTGACCCTGATCGGTGAAGGGGGATGACCGTCAAAGGCCGCCCCGAGGTTCTGTGGCCCCTGTTCGGCGGCCTCACTGCGCTGGACGGCATCGGCCCCAAGACCGAGGCGGCCCTGGCCCAGGCCGGTATCGAAAAACCGCGTGACATCCTCTTTACCCTGCCGCAATCCGGGATCGACAGGCAGCACCGCGCCTCGATCCGCGAGGTGGTCGCCCCGGCCGTCGCCACCGTCGCTGTGACGGTTGGCCTGCATCAGCCCAACACCGCCAAGGGCCGCCCCTATCGGATCACGGTTGAGGATGCCGAGACGAGCTTTCAGCTCGTCTTTTTTCATGCCCGTGGCGATTACCTCAAGAAAGTCCTGCCGACCGGTCAGCGCCGGATCGTTTCCGGCAAGGTCGAAATTTTTGACGGCATCGCCCAGATGGTCCACCCCGACCACATCCTGCCCGAGGATGAAGCGGGGGACATTCCCGCGTTCGAGCCGGTTTACCCATTGCATGGGGGCGTGTCGCAAAAGCTGATGTGGCGGGCGACCCGGGGGGCGCTGGCGCTGGCCCCGGATCTGCCCGAATGGATTGATCCCGCCCTCAAGGCCCGCGAAGGCTGGCCCGACTGGCGCTTGGCTCTGGCCGAGGCGCATGCTCCCGAGGCCAGTGTTGATCTGTCGGCCAATGATCCATCCCGCCAAAGGCTCGCCTATGACGAATTGATGGCCCATCAGCTGACCCTTGCGCTCGCCCGTGCAACGGCCCGTCGGGGCAAGGGCCGGGTGACAGAAGGCGATGGCCGGCTGCGCACCCGCGTGCTGGCCGCTTTGCCCTACGCGCCGACTGGGGCGCAGTCCCGTGCGGTGGCCGAGATTGTCGCCGATCTGGCCAGCCCGATGCGCATGAACCGGCTTTTGCAGGGGGACGTCGGATCGGGCAAGACGCTGGTCGCGCTGCTTGCGCTTCTGGCGGCGGTGGAGGCCGGCGGGCAGGGGGTGATGATGGCCCCCACAGAAATCCTCGCCCGCCAGCATTTGGAGGGGCTGCACCCGCTGGCCGAAAGTGCCGGTGTCGTGCTTGAGATTTTGACCGGCCGCGACAAGGGGAATGAACGGGCGGCCAAGCTGAACGCCCTTGCCCGCGGTGATATCCAGATCCTCGTCGGCACCCATGCGGTGTTTCAAAAGGACGTCGTGTTTCATGATCTGCGCCTTGCCATCGTGGATGAACAGCATCGCTTTGGCGTGGCCCAGCGGATGGAGCTGGGGGCAAAGGGACTCGCGGCGGACGTTCTGGTCATGACGGCGACCCCGATCCCCAGATCGCTTAGCCTGGTGCAATACGGCGATATGGACGTCTCAACCCTGGATGAGAAACCGCCCGGCCGGTCGCCGGTCAAAACGGCCCTCGTTGCGGTCAACCGGATGGACGAAGTTGTGAACCACCTGCGCCGCGCCGTGGCCGAGGGGCGGCAGGCCTATTGGGTCTGCCCACTTGTCGAGGAAAGCGAAGTCAGCGACATGACCGCCGCCGAAGAACGCTTCAAAAGGTTGCGGGCGGTCTTGGGCGAAGGCGTCGTGGGGCTGGTCCACGGTCAGTTGCCGCCAAGCGAAAAAGACGCGGCAATGGCCCGCTTTGCTTCGGGCGAGACCAAGGTGCTGGTGGCCACAACGGTGATCGAGGTGGGGGTGAACGTGCCCAACGCCTCCATCATGGTGATCGAACGGGCCGAAAGCTTTGGCCTGGCGCAGCTGCACCAGTTGCGCGGACGGGTCGGGCGCGGGGCGGAACAATCGACTTGCCTAATGCTCTATCAGGCGCCCCTTAGCGAAACGGGCCGCCGCCGGCTGGAGATTCTGCGCGAAACTGAGGACGGGTTTCGCATCGCAGAAGAGGATCTGGCCATGCGCGGGGCAGGCGACGTGATCGGCACAGCGCAATCCGGGCTGCCCCGGTTCCGGATCGCAGATCTCGAGCGTCAGGCCGGATTGATGGCGCTGGCCCAGACCGATGCACGCAATTTGCTGGCTGATGACCCGGAGCTCAACAGCCCAAGGGGGCAGGCGGCGCGGCTGTTGTTGTGGCTGATGGAACAGGATCGGGCAATCCGTTTGATTTCCGTGGGTTAACCCCATGGTGCTGAAAAGTTCACGAATGTTCTCATAAAGTTCTTTACAGATTAAACTCAATATGAGAACAAAGAGGCAACAAGGATGCACAACGACGGAGCAGTCACCATGGCACAGGACATCAAATCCCTGATCGAACGGACCCGCGAAACGCTGGTCGCCGATGCGCTTGGCGCTGTGTCACTTGTTGTCATCCTTATGGGTGGGCTTTGTCTGCCGGCCCTCGTCTGAGTGCGTATTTTCTGCCCGGCGTCTCGTACCGCTGACCTAACGCCGCCTGTCCCGGCCGCGTCATTCGGATTTTGCCTGTCCGAACATCACAGGGGTTTGCCTGCCCCGCCTTTAGGTCACGTGGGTCCCATACGGGAATGCCATTCCTGCCGCCGCCATCCTGTCCCGGATGTGCGGCGGTTTTTTTGGCGCTCTCCAAAAGAAAGGGGATCAGGCGCTCTGTTCGGCGCGGGTCTGATCCAGCGCGTCAAGCGTGGCATCAAAGGCCAGCATGATCGAGGCGTGGCGGTTCTTGTAATCCCGTGCCGGTTCCAGAACCTCCAGCCCGTCAAAAGGGGCCTCGGGCACAGGCCCCGCCTCTTTGAGCATTGCCAGAAGTTGGTCGCGCCCTTGGCGGATCTGCCCCTCTGTCAGCCCGACAACGGCGGCCCCCACTATGGCGGCAGCGGCCTGGCCAAGGGCGCAGGCCTTCACGTCCTGTCCGTAATCCGTGACCACCCCGTCCTTGACCATCACATCGACCGTCACCGTCGATCCGCACAGCGGCGACCGATGCTTGGCCGTGGCGTCAGGGGTCGACAGCCGCCGGGTGAGCGGCATGTCCGCGGCCAGCGCCAGAATGCGCGAGGAATAAAGTTTGATCAGGTCGGTATGGCTGGACATCGCAGTTTGCTCTTTGTGCTTTACCCTCCTACATAGGCGCGGCTGACGGGGATGCAAAAGGTTTTGTCACTATGCCATTCGATGCCGCAACGCTGGTCTACAACGCCCAAGGTCTGATCCCTGCCATCGCGCAGGACGAAGGAACGGGCGAAGTCCTTATGATGGCCTGGATGAACGCCGAGGCCGTGGCCCAAACGCTTGCGACGGGTCGCGTCACCTATTGGTCGCGGTCCCGGCAGGCCTTTTGGATCAAGGGCGAAACCTCGGGCCATGTGCAAGAACTTGTCGAATTGCGGGTCGATTGCGACCGCGATTGCCTGCTGGCCGTCGTCCGCCAGACCGGTCCAGCCTGCCACACCGGACGGCGTAGCTGTTTTTACACCGCCATCCGCGAAGGGGAAGAAGTCGAACTGATGTCGCCCATCGCCTGACCTATTGGTCCGGACGTCAGAGCCCGACCATGGTTCGGATGTCCTGCGGGCTGGCGCCTTCGCCGCGATAAAGGGCGATGGCGCGGGCATCGTCACGCTTGGCCAGGCGCCGTCCGGTGTTATCCCTGATCAGCCGGTGATGATGATAGAGCGGCTGCGGCAATTCCAGTAGCGCCTGCAAGAGCACATGGATCACCGTCGCCTCGAACAGGTCAACCCCGCGCACCACATGGGTCACGCCCTGCGCGGCATCATCCACCACAACCGCCAGATGGTAGGAGGTGCCAAAATCGCGCCGCGCCAGCACCACGTCGCCCACGTCGTGGATCAGATGGTGCGGGGACGGATCATGGGTGCCCGCATGTTCTGGCCCCGTCTCGTCAAACACCAAAGCCTTGGCCATTGCACAGGCCTTCGCCATGTCCAGCCGCATGGCCCCATCGGGCAAGGGCCCGGTGCGAGGATGTGTGTGGCGGCAGGTGCCGGGATAAACGATCCCGTCCGGGCCAAGCCGCGCGCCCTCTTGCGGGGCAGAGGCGGCGTCCATGATGTCGCGGCGCGAACAGGTGCAGGGGTACAGAAGGCCCATGTCCCAAAGGCGCTCCAGCGCGGCCCGATACGCGGGCAGCCGCTCGGATTGGCGCATCACCGGCGTCTGCCATGTCAGGCCAAGCCAGTGCAGATCATCGAAAATCTGCGCCTCCCAGGCGGGTTTGCTGCGTTGCTGGTCGATATCCTCGATCCGCAAAAGGAATGTGGCCCCCATCGCCTGCGCCATGTCAAAGGCGGTGATCGCCGAAAAGGCATGGCCCAGATGCAGCGGCCCTGTGGGCGAGGGCGCAAAGCGCGTGATCACTCCGCAGCGAGCGACTGCGGAGCAAGCCAGCCGCTCCAATCCTCTTTGGCGCGGTCGGTATAGCCTTTGTACCGCTCTTTACGGCCCCTGCGACCACCCCGCATACCGTCAAGTGGTGGGAAGAGGCCAAAGTTGACGTTCATAGGCTGAAACGTCTTGGCCTCGGCCCCGCCGGTGATGTGGTGGACCAGCGCGCCCATGGCCGTGGTGGCGGGCACCGGGGGTAGGGCGACGCCCTGCGCCTGAGCTGCTGCCATGCGACCGGCCAGAAGGCCCATCGCGGCGGACTCTACATAGCCCTCAACCCCGGTGATCTGACCGGCAAAGCGGATGTTGGGCCGCGACTTCAGGCGCATCTCGGCATCGAGCAAGGTGGGCGAGTTGATGAAGGTATTGCGATGGATGCCGCCCAGTCGGGCAAATTGCGCGTCCTCAAGCCCAGGGATGGTCCGGAAAACAGCGGTTTGCGAGCCGTACTTCATCTTGGTCTGAAAGCCCACGATATTGTAAAGCGTGCCAAGCGCATTGTCGCGGCGCAGCTGGACGACGGCGTAAGGCTTGTTGGCCGGATCATGAGCGTTGGTCAGGCCGATCGGCTTCATCGGGCCAAAGCGCAGGGTCTCGCGGCCGCGCTCTGCCATCACCTCGATGGGCAGGCAGCCGTCAAAGTAGCCTGCCGTTTCGCCCTCGTGAAACTCGGTCTTTTCGGCGGCCAGCAGGGCGTCGATGAATGCCTCATACTGGTCCTTGGTCATCGGGCAGTTGAGGTAGGCGGTCTGCTCTTCCTCGGTCTCGCCCTTGTCGTAGCGGGACTGCATCCAGGCCACGTCCATGTTCACGCTGTCAAAGTGAACGATGGGGGCGATGGCATCAAAGAACGCCAGTGCATCCGCGCCGGTTTCGGCCCGGATCGATTCCGCCAGCGCGCCCGAGGTCAGAGGCCCGGTTGCAATGATCCACTGACCTTCTGAAGGAAGTTCTGTAACCTCTTCATAGCTCAGCGAAATGTTCGGATGTGCCTTGAGTGCGGCGGTCACGGAGGCGGCAAAGGGATCACGGTCCACGGCCAGGGCACCACCAGCAGGCAGCCGGTGTTTGGTCGCCATCTCCATGATCAGCCCGCCAGCCGCCCGCATCTCCCAATGCAGAAGGCCGACCGCGTTCTGCTCATCGTCGTCCGAGCGGAAGGAGTTGGAGCAGACCATTTCCGCCATTTCGCCCGTGCGATGGGCAAAGGTGCCGACCTTGGGCCGCATTTCGTGGATGACCACGGACAGGCCCGCGTTTGCGGCCTGCCACGCAGCCTCGGATCCGGCCATGCCGCCGCCAATGATATGGAGTGTTTTGTCAGTCATCCGGCTGATGTATCGCAAGGCAAGGGGCCTTGCCAAGTCAGGATGCGATTAGTGCCCCAGATGGGCAAGAGACAGTCCACCAAGGTCCGTCGCAAAAAGACGCCCTGTCTCACCCAAACCAAATTCGATTCCCACAGTCAGGCCAAGCGCCTGCGACCCGTTTGTCTCGCGCCGGGTGAGGCCTGCCAGATAGCGGCGACCGGGCTGGGCGGCATACCCCACACCAAGACTTTGGGTATTGGCGGCGTAAGAGTAGTCGTCCGCCAAAACGTCCATCCAGTCGCCATATGCAAAGTAATCACCTGCCATCTGCATCTCGGCCCCTAGTCCGACGATGTAGTAGTCGCCTATTTCGGCGTCGGTCGAGTAGCGATAGATCAAACCCGATGCTCTGATACGTGGCGTAAGCTGTTCTTCCAGAACGAAAGTCACGGAGAACGCTCCGGTAGGACCCATATGGGCCATGGCATAGCGACCATCAATGACCATGTCGCCGGTGTCGTAGCGCATGCGCATCCCGAAAATCACCTCGGCGTCACCAAAGGCCCGATCCGTGCTGTACTGAACCTCGGTCCCAAAGGTCAGGTTGGGGCGAAGGCGGCTGAACAGGATCAGCCGGGCATCTGCAAGTCCCTCGGATTCCGTCCCGTCAGGCGGGATGCCCACAAGGCCGGTCGTCGCGCTGAATTGCAGGCCATAGCCCCGGAAAGAGGTCATGGTGTCAACGGTCAGCCGGGCCAGCGCGTCTGGACCCTGTCCGGCAAACAAACCCAAATCCAACCGCGCCTCAAGACCCTGCGCCATGGTCGCGGATCCGGTTGCCGCCAGCATCGCTGACATCACAAGCACCTTGATCATCTTATCGCTCCTGCTGAGGGCGGCACTTTAGGTTTCGGGTGTATCGGGCGCGGCACTGGGATCAGCAGCTTCACCTGTCTCAGCTATCGCTTCGGTGACCTCTTCCTGTTCTGCAATCCACGCAACAGATACGACAACTTCACCAGGGGCGGTGTCGAACACCTTGACCCCACCCGCACTGCGCGAGCGGAAGCTGATGCCATCGACGGGCACCCGGATCGACTGACCGGTCGAGGTGACAAGCATCACCTGATCGCCATGCTCAGCCGGGAAAGTGGTGACCAAAGGCCCGCCACGCATCGCCTTGTCCATCGCCGACACACCCATGCCGCCGCGTCCGCGGACAGGATAATCGTGGCTGGACGACAGCTTACCCGATCCTTTTGCGGTAATAGTCAAAAGCAGGTTTTCGGCGGCCGACATCTCGGCAAAGCGCTCAAGGGACAGTTGCCCGGCGGGCGTCGCCTCCTCGTCGTCGTCAAGTTCCACCTCGTCACCGGCCCCTTCCTGGGCGCGGCGCATCTTGAGGTAGGCGACGCGCTCTTCCGGGGTGGCCTCAAAGTGGCGGATCACGGCCATCGACACGACCTTGTCGTCGCCCAACAGGCGGATGCCCCGAACACCGGTGGAATCCCGGCCCTTGAACACCCGGACATCAGTTGTGGGAAAGCGGATCGCACGGCCGCTATCCGTGACCAGCATGACATCATCGTCCTCGGAACAGATGCGGGCGTTGACCAATTTCGTTTCTTCATCAGGCAGTTTCATGGCGATCTTGCCATTCGACTTGACGTTGGTGAAATCAGACAGGGCGTTGCGGCGCACATCCCCGGCAGAGGTCGCAAAGACGATCTGCAAAGTGTCCCAATCTTCTTCCGGCCGGTCGACGGGCATGATCGCCGCAATCGACACCCCGCCGGGGATCGGCAGGATATTGACGATTGCCTTGCCCTTTGCCGTGCGCGAGCCGAGTGGCAGGCGCCAGGTCTTGAGCTTGTAGACCATCCCGTCGGTCGTAAAGAACAGCAACTGCGTGTGGGTATTGGCCACAAAGAGGGTGGTGACCACGTCCTCTTCCTTGGTGGCCATGGAGCTCAGGCCTTTGCCGCCGCGACGCTGGGCGCGGAAATCGGTGAGCGGGGTACGCTTGATATAACCGGACTGGGTGACGGTGACGACCATGTCCTCACGCTCGATCAGGTCCTCGTCTTCCATATCCCCGGCCCAGTCGATGATCTCGGTCCGGCGGGGAACGGCGAAAAGGTCGCGCACTTCGGTCAATTCATCACGGATGATCTGCAGGATGCGTTGACGCGAGCCCAAAATTTCAAGGTATTCGCGGATCTTGCCCGCCAGCTCCTGCAATTCGTCCGTAACTTCCTTGACGCCCAACTGGGTAAGGCGCTGCAGGCGCAGCTCCAGAATGGCGCGGGCCTGGGTTTCGGACAGGTTATAGGTGCCGTCTTCGTTGGCCGTATGTGTCGGATCATCGATCAGGGCGATGTATTCAAGGATGTCCTGGGCCGGCCAACGGCGGGTCATCAGCTTTTCCCGCGCCTCGGCGGCATCAGCAGACGATCGGATGGTGCGAACGATCTCGTCCACATTCGACACGGCGACCGCCAGACCACACAGGATATGGCTCCGCTCGCGGGCCTTGCGCAGCTCAAACGCCGTGCGGCGGGCAACAACATCCTCGCGGAAGTCTATGAAATTGGTGAGGAAAGATCGCAGCGTCAACTGCTCGGGCCGGCCACCATTCAGGGCCAGCATGTTGCAGCCGAACGAGGTTTGCATCGGGGTGAACCGATAAAGCTGGTTCAACACCACCTCGGCCGTGGCATCCCGCTTCAGCTCAACCACCACGCGGACACCATTGCGGTCGCTTTCGTCCTGAACGTGGGCAATGCCTTCAATCCGCTTTTCGCGGGCCGCTTCGGCAATCTTGTCGATCATCGAGGATTTGTTCACCTGGTAGGGGATCTCGGTCACGATGATCGCCCAACGGTCCTTGCGCAATTCCTCGGTATGGGTTTTCGCCCGCATGATGACCGAGCCGCGACCTTCAAGGTAGGCCTTGCGGGCGCCAGCCCGCCCCAGCATCAGACCGCCGGTGGGAAAGTCGGGACCCGGGACGTATTGGATCAAGTCTTCAGAGGTCAGATCCGGCTCATCAATCAGGGCCAGGGTGGCGTTGATGACTTCGCCAAGGTTGTGGGGCGGAATATTGGTGGCCATGCCGACGGCAATACCGCCCGCACCATTGACCAGCATATTGGGAAAGCGGGCAGGCAGAACGCTGGGTTCGCGGTCCTTGCCGTCGTAGTTGTCCTGAAAATCGACCGTGTCCTTGTCGATGTCGGCCAAGAGATAGGCCGCCGGCTTGTCCATCCGCACTTCGGTATAGCGCATGGCCGCCGGGTTATCCCCGTCCATGGAGCCAAAGTTGCCCTGACCATCCAGCAAAGGCAGTGACATGGAAAAGTCCTGCGCCATGCGGGCGAGGGCCTCGTAGATCGCAGAATCGCCATGCGGGTGGTATTTACCCATCACGTCGCCGACGGGGCGGGCCGATTTGCGGTAGGATTTGTCGTGGGTGTTCCCGACCTCATGCATCGCATAAAGGATGCGCCGGTGCACAGGTTTCAGGCCATCGCGAAGATCCGGAATCGCCCGGCTCACGATAACGCTCATCGCGTAATCGAGGTAGGATGTCTTCATCTCATCCGTGATCGAAATGCTCGGCCCCGTGTAGGCCGAGGGCGGCATCGCGGAATCGTCATCATTTTCAGGCGGTTGGGGGATATCGCTCACGTTTGGGCCTCGGTTCTGCCACAGCTATATGTTGTTGTCGCTTTGTATATCAGACACGAGCTTTGGGGTGCAATGGCCGATCCCCCTTTGCGGTGGCAGCCAGGCTTATGGGCTGCTAACAAATTGTCTTTATTGACAAATTAATGCCTTGTGCTCGACCCTTGATCAGGCGTCAAGACCAGGAGCAGCAAATGACAGAAACACCTTCCGCAACCACCCCCAACGAAACCGAGCTTATGCTAAAGGGCTACGGGCTGACCACCGCAGAGGTCATTTACCGATTGCCCGACTATCCGTCTGTTCTGAACACCTTTGTCTGGCAGGACTACGATCTGGCCCCCGACCATCCCCGCCTGTTCCAGTTCATCGAGTATTGGCAGGACGAAATCGAAGGCCCGCTGCATTCGATCCGGTTCAGCCACCGCAAGATGATCAGCCCCGGAGAATGGCGCCATGTGACGGGGGAGTTTCGCTATCACTAGCCTGGCAGGGGGCGCTGCCCCCACGCCTTCGGCGCCCCCCGGGATATTTGGGGCGAGATGAGGAACCCCCATCTCGCCCCGCAAGAACGGCTCAAGTCCATCCTCACCTCGCACGGCCATCGGCTTCCCAGCCTGTACCGCTAGGCCACTCTGGCGAGTTAACCTTAATGGACGGTTAAGCCCCCCCTCATCTCGCCCAAAATATCCTCGGGGGGGGCACGGCCCCGCAGGGGACGGGCGGGGGGCAGACAGCCCCCCTGCGACGGCGGATTTCGGGCCATCGTCAGGGTTGGGCGCGCATCAGCATCCCGAAAAGATCGCGCGGGTCATCAGGATCGGCCACCAAGTCCAGATTTTCATAAAGCCCGGTTTCCTGCGCCTTTTGCCTGACATAGCGCAGCGCCGAAAAGTCTTCGATCGCGAAGCCGACAGAGTCGAAGAGCGTGATCTGTTCGCTCCTTTCCCGGCCGGGGCGCAGACCTGCCATCACCCGCCAAAGCTCGATCACCGGGTGATCGGGGGCAAGCTGCTGGATCTCGCCCTCGACTCTGGTTTGGGGAGGATATTCCACAAAGATGTCGGAGCGATGGAGGATGTCTGGGTGAAGCTCTGTCTTGCCCGGACAATCGCCGCCGATGGCGTTGATATGCACGCCGGGCCCGACCATGTTGTCGGTCAGGATGGTGGAAGACCTTTTGTCCGCCGTGACGGTCGTGATGATCTCGGCCCCTTCGATGGCCTCCTCCGGCGTTGCGCAAGGGACAATCGTCAGCGCGTTGCCAGCAAGGTTGTGGGCGCATTTGCGCGTTGCATCGGGATCGATGTCGTAGAGACGCACCGTTGTCACCCCGACGATTTCGGCAAAGGCCAGGCATTGAAACTCGGACTGGGCGCCATTTCCGATGACGGCCATGGTCCGCGCATCCTTCGGTACAAGGTGACGACCGGCCAGGGCCGACATGGCGGCTGTTCGTAGGGCCGTCAGCAGGGTCATTTCCGACAACAAAACCGGATAGCCGGATGAGACTTCGGCCAGCAGCCCGAAGGCGGTGACGGTCTGCAGCCCCTCGGCCATGTTCTTGGGGTGGCCGTTGACGTATTTGAACCCATAGAGCGCACCGTCCGATGTGGGCATCAACTCGATAACACCAACGTCCGAATGGCTGGCCACCCTTGGCGTCTTGTCGAACTGCTCCCACCTTAGAAAGTCCTGTTCGATCTCATGGGCCAGATCGGCCAGCATCCGGCGCAGCCCCACCCGGTGCACCAGCCGCATCATGTTGTCGACGCTCACAAAGGGTACCATGGCCAGATGCGAGGCCAAGGGGGGCGTGTGTGGGGCGGCGTGTGTGCTGGTCATGCGAAGCTCCGTGTCGGCCGGTCAAAGATCCGCCGTCCCAGAAGCGAGGCCGTCAGGTCCACCATCAGGGAGGCTGTTCGTCCGCGATCGTCAAGGAAGGGGTTCAGCTCTACGAGGTCAAGCGAGCCGACAAGCCCGCTATCGCAGAGCATTTCCATCACCAGATGCCCCTCCCGCACGGTCGCACCACCCGGGACTGTCGTGCCGACGGCAGGTGCGACGGATGGGTCAAGGAAGTCGACATCCAGCGATACATGCAAAAGTCCTTCCACGGCGGCCACCCGGTTTAGGAATTCGGCCAAAGGGGTCCGTATCCCCACCTCGTCGATCATCCGCATGTCGACCAGTGTCATGTCGAGATCCTCGAGCGCGGCGCGTTCGGCCCCGTCCACGGACCGCAGCCCGATCATGCAGACATTCTGGCTTGGCACCGTTGCCGGCAGAGGGGGGAAGGCGTCAAACCCCGGCCGTCCGGTGACATAGGCGACGGGCGTTCCATGCAGGTTGCCACTGTCGCTGCTGTCGGGCGTATGAAAGTCACTATGCGCATCCAGCCACAGCACGAAAAGCGGTCTGCCTTGCGCCTGAGCATGGGCCGCCATACCCGCCACGGACCCCAGCGAAAGGGCGTGGTCGCCGCCCAGAAAGATCGGCAGCCCCTTCGGCGCCTCATCTCGTGCCGCCTGCATCAGGGTTTGGGTCCAGCCGACGTTTTCGGTTAAAGCATGGACCAGCGGGTTGGGCGACGGCGCCACATCGACTTTGGCCGCCGCAAGGTTGCCCCGGTCGGTGACGGAATGGCCAAGGGCGGTCAGCGCCTCGGCCAGTCCAGCGGTGCGAAAGGCGTCCGGTCCCATCAGGCAACCACGGCGTCGTTTGCCGCAATCCACCGGGGCGCCGATTAGGATGATGTTTTTCTGTGTCATATTTCCTTATCTGCCCGAACCGGGGATGAAACCACTGATCAAATCGTGCAATAAGATCAGGAAGTGTCCAAAGTGAGCAGACCAGATGGACGAATTGGATCAACGCCTGATCGCAGCCCTCAGGCGCGATGGGCGGGCATCGCTGTCAGAGCTTGCCGCGTGCTTGCAGGTGACCCGGACCACGGTTCGCGCCCGCATGTCCCGGCTGGTGGAACGGGGTGAGATTGCAGGCTTTACCGTGCAGACCCGCGCTGATGTGGTGGCAAGCCCCGTCAGGGGGCTGATGATGCTGGGCATTGAGGGGCGGGGGACAGAACGGACCATGGCCCGCTTGTCAGGCATGTCAGAGGTGCTGGCAGTCCATTCCACCAATGGCACCTGGGATCTGATTGTCGAAATCGGCACGAATACGCTTGAGGCGTTCAACGCGGTGCTGTTTGCGATCCGCAGGCTTGAAGGGGTCACCCGAAGTGAAACCAGCCTGTTGTTGTCAACCCGTCGGGCGGGCAGACCGGTCGTCAGATAGGTCGTCAGATAGGCGGCCTTTCAGGGCGTCAGAAAGCCCCTCAGGCCGGGCGGCGGGCGGCCATGACCCAAATCGCCACAAAGACCAGCGAGAAGAGCGCGTTCCAAGATGCCATGGACAGCGTCAGGAATTGCCAGCTGACCTGATCGCAAAGCACGAGCGCCGGTGCGTCCAGAGACAAAAGATCGGCACCGTTCAGGCCGCCAAGGCCGGGTCCGGCACCTGTGCAGCTTGCCGGTCCCTCCCACCAGGCCCGCTCGACCCCGCTGTGATAGATTCCGATGGCTGCTGTCGTCAGCGCCGCAAGTCCGCCGGCCCAGGCCAACGCCCGCTGCCCCGACACCACCGCCAGCCCCCCGATGACCACCGCCGCGACATGCGGCCAGCGCTGCCAAAGGCACATCTTGCAGGGGGCATAGCCCAGCGACTGAAACAGGAAGGCGCCGGCAAGCAATAAGAGAGAGCCGCCAGCAGCTAGAAAGATCAAGTTTGTTCGGGTCAAAGGTATCTCACCAGATAGAAGCCGCCGATAAAGACCACACAAAAGACGATAAAGACAAGGCCCAGGCGCTTCTCGATGAAGTCACGAATTGGTGCGCCAAATTTCCACAAGAGCCCGGCCACGATAAAGAACCGCAGCCCCCGTGCGATGATGGATGTGACAATGAACGTCCCCAGCGGCAACCCGGTCCAGCCCGACATGATCGTGATGACCTTATAGGGAAAGGGGGTGATCCCTGCGATCAGCACCGGCCAAAAGCCCAGATCGTTGAACCGGGTATTGAACTCTGCCATCGCATCGGCCTTGCCAAGGCTGGCAAGGATCGGCTGCCCGATACTGTCAAAAGCAAAGGCTCCGATGGCATAGCCGAACATGCCGCCGATCACCGACGCCACGAGAGCCACCCCCGCGATAACGAAGGCCCGGTTCGGGCGTGCCAGGATCATCGGGATCATCAGAATGTCGGGGGGAATCGGAAAGAACGAAGATTCCACAAAAGCTACCACCGCCAACGCCCATAACGCATAGGGAGAGGACGCAAGACCGATGGTCCAGTCATATAGGCGACGTAGCATCTTTCCCCGAGGTAACTTTTCGCTGCCCATAGGCCATGCGAGCCGCTTATGGTCAACGTCTATCGACCATGATGGGCGGAATGAGGGTGGGGCATGAAGTGGCAAGGACGGCGGGGTAGCCGAAACATCGAAGATCAACGCCGCTCGGGGGGCCGCTCGGGCAGCCGCTCGGCAGGTGGCATTGGCGGGGTGGGGCTCATCGCCCTACTGGTCGTTGGCTACTTTCTAGGGATCGACATCACACCCCTTTTGCAGGCCACCGATGGCGGACCGGTGACGGTCAGCAGCGAGACCGAGCTGACGCCCGCCGACCAAAGGGCGGCAGAGTTCGTGTCCGTCACGCTTGCCGATACAGAAGATGTCTGGGCCAATATCTTTGAGCGGGATCTGGGGCAGACCTACCGGCCCGCCACCCTCGTCCTGTTCAAAGGGGCCACCCGGTCTGCCTGTGGCGGGGCAAGCGCGGCGACGGGACCGTTCTATTGCCCGCCCGAACGGAAGGTGTTCCTGGACACGGACTTTTTCACCACTCTCGAACGCCAGTTGGGGGCGGGGGGCGATTTTGCGGCAGCTTATGTGGTGGCTCATGAGGTCGCCCACCATGTCCAGAACGAGCTTGGGATCCTGGAGCAGGCCAACCGCATCCGCGCCAAGGTTGGTGAGGCGCAGTCCAACGCCATATCGGTCCGGATTGAGTTGCAGGCCGATTGCCTGTCCGGTGTCTGGGCCCGAGCCGCGCAAGAGCAGTTCGATACGCTGGAGCGGGGCGACATCGCCGAGGCGATGAACGCCGCCGCCCGGATCGGCGACGACACCTTGCAGCGCAATGCCACCGGGCGGGTCCAGCGGGAAAGCTTTACCCACGGTACGTCCGAACAGCGGCAACGCTGGTTTGGCCGGGGCTATGACGGTGGCGACATAGGCGTCTGCGACACCTTTGCTGCGGATCAGCTCTGAACACTGCGTTCGCTACGTTGACGGCAGCCCAAGCTATCGCTAGATCGGTGTGGCTGGCCGATGAGGCTCGCCGGTGTGGCGGAACGGTAGACGCAGCGGATTCAAAATCCGCCGATGGTAACATCGTGAGAGTTCGATTCTCTCCACCGGCACCAGATCTCAGTCCCCGACGCCTTAGGGCAGTCGGGGACAGTCT
>ERZ887849.778-NODE-778-length-32609-cov-8.641549_pt1 | contig 32609 bp, 32 predicted proteins | sample MGYA00521267_ERZ887849 | MGnify/ENA primary metagenome ERZ887849 (study PRJEB32303, sample SAMEA104408601) | aquatic metagenome | biome: Brackish water; feature: Pelagic; material: water | place: Baltic Sea | collected 2014-06-06T16:11:00 | depth 2,863 m ... | reverse complement strand
CCACCGGCCACAAAGCGCAAAGATAGGATGACAGCATGACCCGTTATGACGAAAGCTGGGCGAAAGTCGAAGAAGCCAAACGCGCATGGTTGGCCCAGAACGGCATGTATTCGGAAGCCGAGGAGCATTCCTCCTGCGGGGTTGGCCTCGTTGTGTCGATCAACGGCAAGCCATCGCGCCGCGTGGTCGAGGCGGGCATCGACGCGCTCAAAGCGATCTGGCACCGGGGCGCTGTGGACGCCGATGGCAAGACCGGCGACGGCGCGGGCATCCATGTGCAAATCCCAGTGCCGTTTTTCTACGACCAAATCCGCCGCACCGGGCACGAGCCGCGCGAAGATCAACTGATCGCGGTTGGTCAGGTGTTTTTGCCGCGCACAGATTTTGGCGCACAAGAGACATGCCGCACGATTGTGGAAACCGAAGTGCTGCGCATGGGGCACAACATTTATGGCTGGCGTCATGTGCCCGTCGATGTGACCTGCCTTGGCGAGAAGGCCAACGCGACCCGCCCCGAAATTGAGCAGATCATCATCTCAAACACGCGCGGTGCGGATGAGGAAGAGTTTGAACGCGAGCTTTACGTCATTCGCCGCCGGATTGAGAAAGCGGCAGCGGCGGCTGGGATTTCGGGGCTCTATATCGCCTCGCTCAGCTGTCGGTCGATCATCTACAAGGGCATGATGTTGGCCGAGCAGGTCGCAGTGTTCTACCCCGATCTGATGGATGCACGGTTCAAAAGCGCGTTTGCGATCTATCACCAGCGTTACTCCACGAATACTTTCCCGCAATGGTGGCTGGCACAGCCCTTCCGGATGCTGGCGCATAATGGCGAGGTGAATACGCTCAAGGGCAACATCAACTGGATGAAAAGCCATGAGATCCGCATGGCCTCCGGCACGTTTGGCGACATGGCCGAGGATATCAAGCCGATCATTCCGGGTGGTGCGTCGGACAGTGCGGCCCTTGATGCGGTGTTCGAGGTGCTGGTGCGCGCGGGCCGCTCAGCACCCATGGCCAAGACGATGCTGGTGCCGGAATCGTGGTCCAAGCAGGCCGAGGAACTGCCTCAGGCGTGGCGCGATATGTATTCCTATTGCAACTCGGTGATGGAGCCGTGGGACGGTCCCGCAGCACTTGCCATGACCGATGGCCGCTGGGTCTGCGCGGGGCTTGACCGCAATGGGTTGCGCCCGATGCGCTATGTCGTGACAGGCGATGGCCTCGTGATTGCGGGCTCGGAGGCCGGGATGGTCCCTATCGACGAAGGCACTGTGATCGAGAAGGGCGCGCTTGGCCCCGGACAGATGCTGGCCGTGGATATGAAGAAGGGGCTGATGTTCCACGACACCGAGATCAAGAACAAGCTGGCCGCCGCCCTGCCTTTTGGTGAGTGGGTCGGCAAGATCACAGACCTCGATGCCAAGCTCGCCGTGGTGAGCGAGACGCCGATACATACCGGCGCGGACCTGCGCCGCCGGCAGATCGCCGCGGGCTATTCCATCGAAGAGTTGGAGCAGATCCTCGCCCCCATGGCCGAGGATGCGAAAGAGGCCGTGGCGAGCATGGGTGACGACACACCCAGTGCGGTGCTGAGCAAGACATACCGCCCGCTCAGCCACTATTTCCGCCAGAATTTCAGCCAGGTGACGAACCCGCCAATCGATAGCTTGCGCGAATATCGGGTAATGAGCCTCAAGACACGGTTCGGCAACCTCAAGAACGTGCTGGACGAAAGCAGCGCGCAGACAGAAATCCTCGTTCTCGAGAGCCCCTTTGTGGGCAATGCGCAATGGGACGTTCTGCTTACGCAGTTCAATGCGGAAACGGCGACGATCGATTGTACATTCGCCCCCGGAAAAGGCGCGCTTCAGGAGGGCCTTGCGCGCATCCGTGCCGAGGCGGAGGATGCCGTGCGCTCGGGCATGGGGCATATCGTGCTGACCGATCAAGGGGTGAGCGAGGAGCGCGTGGGCATGCCCATGATCCTTGCCACGAGTGCGGTGCACAGCCACCTCACGCGCAAAGGGCTGCGGACGTTCACATCGCTCAATGTGCGCTCGGCCGAATGTATCGATCCGCATTACTTTGCGGTACTGATCGGCGCGGGGGCTACGGTGGTCAACGCCTATCTGGCTGAGGACAGCCTTGCCGACCGGATCGAGCGCGGCCTGCTGGAGGGCAACCTGACCGAGGCGGTGGCGCGGTATCGCGCGGCGATTGATTCCGGCCTCCTGAAGATCATGTCCAAGATGGGCATTTCCGTCATCTCGTCCTATCGCGGGGGTCTGAATTTCGAGGCGATCGGCCTTTCCCGCGCGATGTGCGCGGAGTTCTTTCCGGGCCTCACCAGCCGGATCAGCGGGATCGGCGTGACCGGTATCCAGACGAAGCTGGAGGCGGTCCACGCCCTTGCCTACACGGGGGCCGAGAATATCCTGCCCATCGGCGGTTTCTACAAGGCGCGCAAATCAGGCGAGAGCCACGCATGGGGCGCGCAGACCATGCATATGCTGCAAACCGCGTGCAACACGGCAAGCTTTGAGTTGTGGAAACGCTACAGCCACGCGATGCAATCGAACCCGCCCATCCATCTGCGCGATCTGATGGCGATCAAACCAATGGGCGCCGCAATCCCCATTGAGGAGGTTGAAAGCGTCACCGCGATCCGCAAACGCTTCGTGACGCCGGGCATGTCTTTGGGGGCGCTCAGCCCCGAGGCGCATAAAACGCTCAACGTGGCGATGAACCGGATCGGCGCGCGCTCGGACAGTGGCGAGGGCGGAGAAGATCCCGCGCATTTCGTACCGGAGCCAAATGGCGACAATCCCTCCGCCAAGATCAAACAGGTGGCGTCGGGTCGCTTTGGCGTGACAGCAGAGTATCTCAATCACTGCGAAGAGCTTGAGATCAAGGTCGCTCAAGGGGCCAAGCCCGGTGAGGGCGGGCAGCTTCCAGGGATGAAAGTCACAGACCTCATCGCGCGGCTACGCCATTCCACCAAGGGCGTCACACTCATTTCGCCGCCACCACACCACGATATCTATTCCATCGAAGATCTGGCGCAGTTGATCTACGACCTCAAGCAGATCAACCCGCGCGCCAAGGTGACCGTGAAGCTGGTGGCGCAATCAGGCGTTGGCACGATTGCCGCCGGTGTGGCCAAGGCCAAGGCCGATGTGATCCTCATTTCGGGCCATAATGGTGGCACGGGCGCGTCGCCCGCCACGTCGATCAAATATGCCGGGCTGCCATGGGAGATGGGCCTCACCGAGGCGCATCAGGTCCTGAGCATGAACAACCTGCGGCAGCGGGTGACGCTACGCACGGATGGCGGATTGCGCACTGGTCGCGACATTGTCATGGCCGCGATGATGGGGGCCGAGGAATATGGCATTGGGACAGCGGCCCTCATCGCCATGGGCTGCATCATGGTGCGCCAGTGCCAGAGCAACACCTGCCCCGTGGGCGTGTGCACCCAAGACGAGGCGTTGCGCACCAAGTTTACCGGCAATGCGGAGAAGGTCGTGAACCTCATCACCTTCTACGCCCAAGAGGTGCGCGAAGTACTCGCGTCCATCGGCGCGCGCAGCCTTGACGATGTGATCGGGCGGGCCGATCTGCTGACGCAGGTAAGCCGTGGGTCCGCGCATCTGGATGATCTGGATCTCAACCCGATGCTGATCATGGTCGATGGCTCCAAGGAGACCCGCTATGACCGCCACCGGCCACGCAACGAGGTGCCCGATACGCTGGATGCCGAGATCGTACGCGATGCAGCGCGGTTCCTCAACGATGGCGAGAAGATGCAGCTTCACTACGAGGTGCAAAACACTGACCGCACCGTGGGGACGCGTCTGTCGAGCCATATCGTGCAAAAATTCGGGATGCATAATGCGCTGCAGGAGGACCACCTGACCGTGAAGCTGAGCGGCTCCGCCGGGCAATCTCTGGGCGCGTTTGCAGCACCGGGGCTTAAGCTGGAAGTGTCGGGCGATGCCAATGATTACGTCGGCAAAGGCCTGTCGGGCGGGATGATCGTCGTGCGCCCGCCCATGTCCAGCGCGCTTGAGGCCTCCGAGAACACCATCATCGGCAATACGGTGCTTTACGGCGCGACCGCTGGGCATCTCTTTGCCGCCGGGCGCGCAGGCGAGCGGTTTGCCGTGCGCAATTCGGGCGCGCATGTGGTGATCGAGGGCTGTGGGTCGAACGGATGCGAATACATGACCGGCGGTGTGGCTGTGATCCTTGGACGGATCGGAGCCAATTTCGGCGCGGGGATGACGGGCGGGATGGCCTATCTCTATGATCCCGACGGGGTGACACCCAAGCTGATGAACCGCGAAGGGATCGTGACCGGCCCCGTCGCCGATCCGCATTGGGAGGCGCAGCTGCGCGGCCTGATCGAGCGGCATGCGGTGGAGACAGGAAGTTCCAAGGCCAAGGATATCTTGCAAAACTGGGACCGGGAGCGCGTGCATTTCGTGCAGGTCTGCCCGACCGAGATGCTCGATAAACTGCCAGCACCTTTGGGCTTTGGCGATATCGCGGTGCCTGCAGAGTAACACGGAGGGCCGCAGGAGAAATCCTGCGGCCCTGATGTTTGTTCAAGCAGTGGTTTTGAGTATTTTTGCTAAGAAGAAAGCCTAAAGGCTGGCGCGGTAAAGCTCACCGAGGTTTTCTGCCGTGAGCGTCACCGGGTTGCCGCCGCAGCTTGGGTCCGACAGGGCCGAGGGAATCAGAGCGTCGATCTTCGCAGGGTCCACGCCGAGGGCTTTGAGGCCTTTGGGGATACCAAGCGCATCGTTGAACTCCTGCACAAAGCTGCAAAATCCGTCAAAGCCGTTTTCGATATCAAGATAGGCGGCGGCGAGGCGGAAGCGGTCAGCAATCACCGGTGCGTTGAGTTGTAACACCGCAGGCATGCAGACGGCGTTCGTGGTGCCGTGATGCGTATGGTAATGCGCGCCGACAGGGTGGCTCATCGCGTGGATCGCGCCGAGGCCCTTCTGGAATGCGGTGGCGCCCATCATTGCGGCGCTCATCATTTGGGCGCGGGCCTCGATATCGGTACCATCGGCATAGGCACGGGGCAGGTAATCCTTCACGAGGCGCATCCCCTCCAGCGCAATCCCCTGGCTCATCGGGTGGTAATGCGGGCTGCTGAATGCCTCGACGCAATGGGCGAAAGCATCGAGGCCCGTGCCTGCGGTTATGAATTTGGGCATGCCGACGGTCAGTTCGGGATCACAGATCACCACCGCGGGCAGCACTTTGGGATGGAAGATGATCTTCTTCTCATGCGTTTCCGCATTCGTGATCACGCTCGCGCGCCCCACTTCCGAGCCCGTCCCTGCGGTCGTGGGCACGGCGACGATGGGGGCGATAGCATCCGCATCGGCGCGGGTCCACCAATCGCCCACATCCTCAAAATCCCAGACGGGCCGCGTCTGGCCGCACATGAAGGCGACCATCTTGCCCAGATCCAGACCAGAGCCGCCACCGAAGGCGATCACACCATCATGGCCACCCTCGTTATAGGCCTTCACCCCGGCGATCAGATTGGTCTCATTGGGGTTTGGATCCACATCGGCAAAGATCGCGCGGCCAAAGCCTGCGGTCTCCATGATGTCCAGAACACTCTGGGTCACGGGCAGATCGGCCAGCCCCCGATCAGTGACCAGAAGCGGCCGGGTGATGCCGGCCTGCGCGCAGGCAGCGGGCAACTCAGCGATGCGTCCTGCGCCGAATTTGACGATTGTGGGATAGGACCAGTTTCCTGTCAGGCTCATGATGTAACTTTCTTCAGATGGTATGATTTGGGACGTGTGAGATTGTGAAAGCCGATGATCGAGAGACCCCCGCCCCGGCCGGTATCCTTGCACCCGGTCCAGCATAGGCCGGGGTCAAGATAGTCTGCGCGGTTCATGAAAACGGTGCCCGTCTCGATACGGTCCCCAATGGAGGCGGCGCGGTCCAGATCGGCGGTCCAGAGGCTGGCGGTGAGGCCGAAATGGCTGTCATTCATCAACGCGACAGCCTCGTCATCGCTGCTGACCTTCATGATGCCCACCACGGGGCCGAAGCTTTCGTCGCGCATCACGCGCATGTCGTGGGTAACGTCCGTGAGGATCTGCGGCGTGAGGTAAGCGCCCCCGTCATCGGCCTCCATCCGTGCGATATGCGCGGTGGCCCCGGCGGCCACGGCCTCGTCTATCTGCGCACGCACCTCCTCGGCAAAGCGCACATTGGCCATCGGTCCCATCGTGATCTCGGGGTCCATCGGATCACCCAGCGTGTAGCCGCGCACGATGGTCACGGCCTTCTCGACAAACGCGTCATAGAGGCTTGCGTGCACGTAAATCCGCTCGATCCCGCAACAACATTGCCCCGCGTTGAACATTGCGCCGTCAATCAGCGTATCAACGGCTGCATCCAGATCGGCGTCCTCCATAACATAGCCCGGATCCTTGCCGCCAAGCTCGGTCGCCACGGCGGTAAACGTGCCCGCCGCCGCCCGCTCCATCGCACGCCCCCCGCCGACCGATCCGGTGAAATTCACCATATCAAAGGCGCGCCCCGCGATGAGGGCCGAGGTCGTGTCGTGGTCGAGGAAGATGTTCTGAAACACATCCTCCGGCACCCCGGCGGACACAAAGGCGCTCACCATCCGCTCGCCCACCAAAAGCGTCTGCGTGGCGTGTTTCAACACCACCGCATTCCCCGCAATCAGCGCGGGTGCCACCGTGTTCACCGCCGTCATATAGGGATAGTTCCAAGGGGCCACGACAAAGACAACGCCCTGCGGCACCCGGCGGATATAGCGTTTGAACGTCGCGTCCTCACCCACCTCGATATCGGCCAGCGCCTCTGCGGCAATTGCCGCCATATGGCTGGCTCGCTCGTTAAAGCCGCCGAACTCACCACCATAGCGCACGGGCCGCCCCATCATCTGCGCCAGTTCCGGCACGACCTCATCATTCATCGCACCCACGGCGGCCACCCCGGCCATCACAAGCGCCGTGCGCTCGGCCAATGGCCGCGCCGCCCACTCCGCTTGCGCCCCGCGCGCCCGCGCTGCCAGTTCCTGCGCCGCCTTGAGGCTCAACACCGGGCGTTCGGCAAAAACTGAGCCGTCAATCGGCGATATACATTGCAACATCTTGCTCATTTCCGTCTCACTTTATTTGCCAAGGCCTCGGTTTTCTTCTTAGCCAAATACTCCCGCCGGAGGCGCCTGCCCGCGGCCACATGCGCCAGCGATCAGGACCGCTCAAACCCGCGCGCAATCTCGTAATCTGTCACCACCCGGTCGAAATCTTCGATCTCCACCTCCGCCGCGCGGGTGTAGTGATCGATCACATCCTCGCCCATCGTTGCGCGCAGCATGGTTGAGCCAGAGAGCGCATCTTTCGCATCGCGCAGCGTTTGCGGGATCATTCCCTCGTTGCCCTCATAGGCATCGCCCTTGTAGGGCGGGCTGAGCTTCAGCCCCTCCTCGATCCCCGCGATCCCGGCGGCAAGCTGTGCGGCCATGGCGAGGTAAGGGTTCAGGTCTGACCCACCCACCCGGCATTCCACCCTAACGCCCTTGGTGCCAGCCCCGCAGAGCCGGAAGCCCGCCGTGCGGTTGTCCACCGACCAGATGGTGCGCGTGGGCGCAAATGTGCCTTTTTGGAAGCGCTTGTAGCTGTTGATATAAGGTGCGAGGAAATAGGTGAAATCGGGCGCGTATTTCAAAAGACCAGCCATGTAGTTTTTCATCAAATCGGACATGCCCAAGGCGTCGCCAATTTCGAAAAATACGTTTTCGCCATCTTTCCAGAGCGATTGGTGCACATGGCTGGAACTGCCGACCTTCTCGTGGCTCCACTTGGGCAGAAAGCTCGCAGCATGGCCCTGCTGCCACGCGATCTCCTTGACCGCGTGTTTGGCAATCGTGTGGAAATCGGCGCAATCAAGGGCCGCGCCGTATTTGATGTTCAGCTCCTCCTGCCCCGTCTCAGCCTCACCCTTGGTGCATTCAATCGGTATACCTGCGGCGTAGAGATGGTTGCGCAAGGGGCGCATCACATGCTCTTCGCGGGTGGTCTGCAGGATCGAGTAATCCTCGTTATAGCCCGAAATCGGAGCCAGATCGCGGAAGCCGGATTTGCGGATCTCGTCAAAGCTCTTCTCGAAGAGGAAAAACTCAAGCTCCGTCGCCATCATCGGCGTGAGGCCCATCGTCTCCAGCCGGGCAAGCTGCGCCTTCAGCATCGCGCGGGGCGAGTGCGGCACGTCCGCGTGGGTGTCGTGATCCAGAACATCGCAGAGCACCATCACCGTCCCGTCAAGCCACGGCATAGGGCGGATCGTGGTGAGGTCTGGTTTCATCACATAGTCGCCATAGCCCGATTGCCAGGACGTGCTGGCATAGCCATCGGGGGTGGCCATCTCAAGGTCGGTGGCCAGCAGGTAGTTGCAGCAATGTGTCTCTTCCCATGCGCTGTCGATGAAATGCTGCGCAACAAAGCGTTTGCCCATGAGCCGCCCCTGCATGTCCACAATGCAGGCCAGAACGGTATCGACCGCACCGCTGGCGGTTTGGGCTTTGAGATCGTCGAATATCATGGCGGGCATGGGGGCCTCTTGGCGTTAGGAATGTTGCGATGTGGGACGCGCCCCGGGCCGTGACCCGGGGCCTCCCGTCGTGATTTAGCTGTAGCGGTAGGGCCGTCCGGCCTTGGCCATCGTCTCGTTATACTTCTTGAAGATGTCCACGACGCGCCGCTTGGTCTCGGATTCGGCCGCGATCTCTTCCCAGAAATCGAGGGCCGCGTTCTCGACTTGCGCCCACTCGGCGTCAGGAATGGAGGTCAGCTCCAACTTCGGGCCGTTCACGCGCAGATCGGCCTCACCGCCCCAATACCACCACTGGCGATAATAATGCGACTGATCACAGCAGACGCGGAAGAGGGTTTGCAGATCTTCCGGCAGTTCGTTCCAACGATCCATATTGGCGAAGAAGGACCCGGCCCAAGCGCCCGAGATGTTGTTCGTCAGGAAGTAGTTGGTCACATCCGCCCAGCCGACGGTGTAGTCCTCGGTGATGCCCGACCATGCGATGCCGTCCAGCTCTCCGGTTTGCACAGCAACCTCGATGTCCTCCCATGGGAGGGTGACGGGAATGACGCCGAACTGCGCCATGAAGCGGCCCGCCGTAGGGAAGGTAAAGACGCGCTTGCCCTTGAGGTCTTCAAGGCTGCGGATTGGGTCCTTCGTGGCGAAGTGGCAGGGGTCCCATGCGCCTGCGGAGATATGCTTCACGCCGACCTTGGAATACTCCTCATCCCAAATCTCGTTCAGGCCGTATTGATTGAAGAGCACCGGCACATCGAGCGAGTAGCGCGAGGCGAAGGGGAAGTAGCCGCCGAACACGGTCACTTCGGTGGGCGAGGCCATGCTGTCGTCATCTGACTGCACCGCGTCGATCGTGCCGCTCTGCATAGCGCGGAAAAGCTCGCCCGTGGGGACCAGTTGATCGGCGTAGAAAAGCTCGATCTGCATCCGGTCGCCCGCGATCTTGTTGAACATGTCGATGGCGGGTTTGACCACATGCTCGGCCAGTGCTGTGCCGGCATAGGTCTGCATGCGCCACGTGATCGTGCTCTGCGAGAGTGCAGGCGTGGCCAGCGGAGCGGCAATCGCCCCCGCGCCGGCTACGGTCAGAAACTGGCGTCTTGTTGTCATCGTCGTCTCTCCTTGTTGTTGAATTGCGGCCCCCTTGCGGGGCTCTTCTTCGGGTTAATTTCTTAGCTACTTTCCGTAGACATACTCCGGCAGCCACAGGGCGATCTGAGGGAAGATCATCACCAGCCCCAGCGCCACGATCATGATCCCCACAAACGGAATGATCGAGCGGTAGATATCCATCAGACCAATTTCGGGCGGGGCCATGGCCCGCATGAGGAACAGGTTATAGCCAAAGGGCGGCGTCATATAGGCGATCTGAGTCGTGATCGTGTAGAGGATACCATACCATATCAGATCAAAGCCCAGCATCCCCACAAGCGGCACATAGAGCGGCGCCACGATGACCAGCATCGCCGTATCATCAAGGAATGTTCCCATGAGGATGAAACTGAGCTGCATCAGGATCAGGATCATCCAAGGGTTGAGGCCCAGCTGCGTGGTGAAGAGGGTCTCAATCGCCTTAACCGCGCCCAGCCCATCGAAGATCGCGCCAAAGCCAAGGGCGGCGAGGATGATCCACATGAACATGCATGAGATGGCCAGCGTGTTGCGCACGGAGTTCTCAAAGACCTCCTTGGTCATGCGGCCCTTCAGGATGGCGGCGAGGAAGGCGGTCATCGCCCCAATGGCCGAGCTTTCGACGAGCGAGGTCCAGCCGTTCACGAAAGGCACCATCATCGAGGCAAAGATGAAGATCGGCAAAAGGCCCGCGCGCAGAAGGCGGAGCTTCTCGGCCATGGGCACGTTACGCTCTTCTTCCGAAAGGGGCGGGCCAAGATGGGGCTGCATCCGGCAGCGCACATAGATGTAGATGATGAACATCGTGGCCATCATCAGCCCCGGGATCACGCCCGCCAGCCAAAGCTGCCCCACCGGCTGTCGCGCGATCATCGCGTAGAGCACGAGAACCACCGAGGGCGGCACAAGGATGCCCAAGGACGAGCCCGCCTGGACCACGCCCGTGACCATGATCTTGTCATAGCCCCTGCGCAAAAGCTCGGGCAGCGCGATGGTGGCCCCGATGGCCATGCCCGCCACGCTCAGCCCGTTCATCGCCGAGATCAGCACCATCAGCCCGATTGTGCCGATGGCCAGCCCGCCTTTCACGTTGCCCATCCAGACGTGGAACATCTTGTAGAGATCATCCGCGATGCGGGATTCCGACAGGACATAGCCCATGAAGATGAACATCGGCAGGGTCAGAAGCGGATACCATTTCATCAGCTTCATAGCCGCTGAAAACGGCACATCGACACCGCCCACACCCCACAGCAGCATCCCAGCCGCAGCCCCCACAAAACCGATCGCGCCAAACACGCGCTGCCCCGTCAGAAGCATCAGCATCATGGAGCTGAACATCAAAAGGGCGATCATCTCATAGGGCATCAGACCTCGCCCCCGCGGATGCGGCCAATGTCGCGGAAGAGCTCGGCCAGTGCTTGGAGAAGCATCAGCAGAACGCCCAGCACCAGAAGGGTCTTGATGGGCCAGAGGTAAGGCCGCCAGGCGGTCGAGCTGCGTTCCAGAAAGCCCAGGATCTCGCCCGCCGCCTCAGGGCCACCAGTGAAGAAGGCCACGGCCAGTTGCCAGAAGAACTCCAGCGGCTCCAGCCCGAAATAGCCCAGCGAATAGCTGAGCGAGCCAAGCCCGCCATAAAACAGCACGCCGAGGTAGAACATCAGGAAAAACACCGTGATACTGTCGAACCACGCCTTTTGGCGCACGGACCAGCCGCCGTAGAAGAGATCCATCCGCACGTTTGAGCCTAGCTGAATCGAGTAGGGGCCACCTAGGATGTAATAGGCGACCATCACGAATTGCGCCATTTCCAGCGTCCAGAGGGTGGGCGTGAGGAACGTCTTGGAGAAGGATGACCACAAAAGGATGCCGATCAGCACGAAGATCATATACATCGCGACCCGCCCAATGAAGCGGTTCATCGCATCAATGCTGCGGATGTAGCCACGGATCGGACGAGGCAGCCCGGCCGGGATGGCCAGCGGGAGCGCATCAGCCATGGGCGCGGCCCTGCGTCATCAGACCCAGATGGATCAGGGCGGGCCTTAGGAGCTGCATAAGCTCATCGCTCATTTGCGCGATCTGATCCTCGGTTTGCAAAAGATCGTTGCGCACCTCGATCATCACATTGGGCAAGCCGCGCGCGATGCCATGCAGTTTCAAGGAATGGGTGACGCCATCCTCGGGCCCGTAGGGTTGGTTCCGGTCAACCTGTCGATGCGGCAGCTTCGTGGCACAGCGCAGCATCGCGTCTGCCAGCGCGGTATCAGTGTCGTGCAGCAGACCAATTTCGGTGCTGCGCGGCGCGCCATGGTAGATGGGGGTGAAACTGTGGACCGTGATCAGAGCCGTAGGAATGGCATTGGCGCGGCGGCGATCCAAAAGCGCGCCCACCGCGTCGAGGAAGGGGCGATATATGGCGTCAGCCCGCGCGGCGCGCTCGGCCTCGGTGAGGTCCGCGTTGCCGGGGATGTCGATCACCTCGGACCGGGCGGGCATGGCAGATGGGGCCTCAGGCGGGCGGTTGCAATCATAGACGAGGCGCGAGACCGTGCCCGCGATCATCGGCGCCCGCAGCGCCTTTGCAATGTGCAACGACAGCGCCCGCGCGCCGGGGTCCCACGCAGCATGGCTTTGCGCCGCCCCCGCATCAAGTCCAAGGCCATGATATTCGGGCGGAATATGATTCGAGGCATGCTCGCACAGCACGAGCGCCGGGCCGGACACTGCGTCCCCCACCATTTCCGCGCGCGCTGTTTGCGACTCGGTCAATGCCATCCCCCTGATACCGCTATCTGAAAAGATGTTTTCACGGTCGTCAATTTACGTCAATATCTTTTCAGTTTGTCCCGCTGTGATCCAAGCGAAAGGAGCCCGCCTGTGCCTAAACCCGCGCCAACCGTCCGTGAGACGCTGTTGGGAAGCTATGGCACGCTGACCGCGTCCGAGCGCAAGTTTGCGGCCATGCTTCTGGAGAATTACCCCGGCGCGGGGCTGGCGTCGATCACCGTGGTGGCGGCCAATGCGGGCGTGTCCACACCCACCGTCGCGCGGCTGGTGCAAAAGCTGGGCTTCACCGGATTTCCGCAGTTCCATCAGGCGCTTCTGGCCGAGCTTGAGGCCAAAGCCTCCGGCCCGCTGCGGCGGCGCGAAAACTGGGTGCGCGAGGCGCCCGAATCGCACCTTCTCAACCGGTTTTCCAAGGCGATTACCGCCAATCTGGAGCAGACGCTGGCCAATATGGATAGCGGTGCGTTCGACACGGCTGCCGCCCGTCTGGCCGACACAACGGGGCGGCTTTACGTGGCGGGCGGGCGCATTACACGGGCGCTTGCCGATTACGCCTTCACGCATTTTCAGGCGATCCGGCCAAGGGTCACGCATATGACCTCATCCTCGGCCACATGGCCGCATTACGTGCTGGACATGGAGGTGGGCGACACGCTTTTGATGTTCGACGTGCGGCGCTATGAGAAGAACCTTCTGCGGCTGGCAGAGCTTGCGACGACGCGCGGCGTGGCCGTGATCCTGATCACCGATCAATGGGCGAGTCCGGTGGCTGCCCATGCACGCCATACGTTTCTCTGCCGCACGGAAATCCCCTCGGCATGGGACAGCAATATCTCGACCATGATGCTTCTGGAGGCGCTGATCGCCGCCACGCAGGAGGGTGACTGGCCCGAAACGCGCGCGAGGTTTGAGCGGCTGGACGAGATTTTTGACGCGGCGCGATTGTTCGGAAAGTAGGCTCAAGTGCCGGGATTGCGCTGCATCAGGTTGATCTCCTGCGGGACGGTGGCGGCCGAGCAACCAAGCACATAGTCCAGCGTGTGCAGGATATCAGCCATGGGGATCGGCACTTGCGGCGCGAAGTCCCCCTGCGCGATATCCTCCTGCACCTCCGGCGTGTCGATATTGCACGGGTTGATCAGGGTCACGCCGACCTTCTGGGGCCGCATCGCATGGTGCAGCGACAGAGCCGCCCCGCGCAGGCCAAATTTTGAGGCGGTGTTGGCAACCTCGTAAGGCGCGAACTGATCCAGCCCCGAGGTGGAGCCAATGAGCACGATGCGCGGATCGGTGGCGCGGGCAAGGTTGGGGGCAAGCGCCTGCGCCAGAAGGATTGGTGCTGTGAGGTTCACGGCGATGACATTGCGCGTCTCGGCGCGGGGGCTTTTGTGGAAGTCATAGGCGTCGGTGAAGGCCCCCTCCTCCCACACGCCGCCCATGTAGAGCAAGCCATCGAGCGGCGCGTCCCTCAGCGCCACCGCACAGGCATCGATCCCCGCATCCACGCTGATATCCGCCGCGATCCATGTGCCTTGGGCGGCAGGGCGGCGCGAGGCCGTGAAGAGCGTGGCACGCGGCGCGAGATGCGCGGCAGCGGCGGCCCCAAGGCCTGAGCTTGCACCAACAACGAGATAGGTAGGGGACATTTGGGTGATTCCTTTTGACCTTTGGCAGGGCGCCTCCCACCACACAGCATCACCATAGCGCAGGCATCGTGACAAACATATGCCGGGTAAAGGCCGCACAAAAAAAGGGTGTTTCCAACCCGCTTGACATTTCAGAGTATTTTACTCAGAATTAGAAAATCTAGCCAGCCGACAGACGGTCAGCCCGAGTCCCCCGAAGCGATATGAGGAATTCCGGCATGAGCCAAATACGCCCGACACCCGCCCAAAAAAGCCGCAGCTGCCCGGCTCTGTATGACCATGTGTTCGATCTGCACCGACTGACACAAGAGGGCGGTGAAGCCGAAGGGCTGAGCCCTGAATGGATGCTGGACCGCTACGCCCCAGCGCCAAGCGATTTGCAGGAGCGCGCGCGATGACGATGCACCCCAAACCGCTGGATGCCGCACCAGACCTCAAGCTGCCGACCTATGATGCCCGAGCGCTTTGCGGTGCGGCGGATCAGGCGCAGTTCGTGCTCGAAGACAAGATCTACACGCTGCGCATAACCCGCGCGGGCAAACTGATCCTGACCAAATGAGTGCAGAAGAGAAGGCACGTGGAGCCGCGCCGGTGGGGCGGGTCGCCGATCTGGATGCGGTTGAGGCAGCGGCGGTGATCTATTTCCGGCTCTGGTGCGATGGAGCGCCGTCGCGGGGTCAGGTCAAAGATGATTTCTGCGCCCTTCTCGGCCCGGCTCATGGCCAAAACGCTCTGACAGCGCTTGGTGATATGCTGGAGCTTTGCGCGCGCCACGGGCGCAGGCCCCTGATGCGGCACGGGCTGACCTGCACGTGTCTTGGCGCGGATGAGGCGTGTTTTGCCAACTTCATCGCGTCGGCGGCATGTGGTCCGCGCGAGGATGCGTTGATGATGGCAATGCTGATCGTGCGGCCCGACGTGGCCCCTTTGCTGACGGCGATGGCCGCACAATTCGGCCTCGCGCTCAAACGGATGCAGTTGAGCGCACCGCATGAGATGGGTGCCCACGCGCCCGAGCCGGAGCGGGTTCTGCACTAGGTCTCAGGCAAAATCCACGTGGTGTGAGAACGGCATCTCGCGCAGGCGCTGGCCTGTGGCGGCGAAAATCGCATTGGCCAGCGCGGGGGGGGCGGGCGGCACACCGGGCTCGCCAATGCCGCGCAGGGTTGGGCCATTATGAAGCCCCCGCACCTCAATCTCGGGGCATTGCCAGAGGCGCATGCCCGGATGGGTGTCGTAATTCTCCTGCTCGGTCGCGCCGTCCGTAAAGGTCACTTCCGCGCTCATCGCGTGGCCAAGGCCCCAGATGATCCCGCCCGAAACCTGCGCCTCGAAATTCACCGGATCGAGGACGCGGCCCACATCCGCCGCGGCCCAGATGCGGGTGATTTTGAGACCCTCGGGCGTCTGCATCACCTCCACCACCTGCGCGCAAGGCACACCGAAGGATTCGACCAACGCCACGCCCAAGCCCATGCCCTTGGCGCGCGTGCCCCAGTCCGACATCTCGGCCACGGCCTCCAGCGTCTTGCGGTGCACCGGGCTCTGGCAAAGGCGCAGGCGTTCCTCCATCGGGTCGGCCCCGGCGCGGTGGATAAGCTCATCAAGCGCGCTTTCGGCAAAGAACCCGGCTGACGAGGCGCCTACCGCACGCCACGAGCTGACCGGGGCCAGTTCCGGCACGCGAAACGCCCGCACATGCAGCGCAGGGATCGCGTAGGGCATGACCCAGGCACCCGCAACGATCTGCGGATCAGGGCCGGGGGCAGGTTGACCGAGGCGGCCCATCTGGCTGGCCGTGGTAGAGGGCATCGCGATATCGAGGCTGAGGGCCGTGACGCGGCCATTCTCCACTGCACCTTGGGCGCGGGCCATGCCGAGGGGGCGCAGGTAGTCCGTGCGAAAATCCTCCTCGCGCCGATAGGTCAGCTTGATGGGTGTGCCCGGGCGCTGGACCGCGATCTCGGCGGCGTGTTTCAGGAAATCCAGCTCAAGCCGGTGGCCAAAGCTGCCGCCGGTCATCTGGTTGTGGAAGGTCACATCCTCAGGCGCACAACCGGCAATCTCGGCGATTTTATCCTGGGCAAAGCGCGGCATCTGATGGCCAGCCCAGACCTCGGCGCGGCCATGGTCCACGCGGATCATGGCACTCAGCGGCTCCAGCGGCGCATGGGCCAGATAGGGCGCGCGGTATTCAAGAGCTTCGTCCATTTCGGGCAGAGTGCCATCGCTGCGCCATCTACGGTCGAGGCGCTCGTCGGTGAAGCTCTCGGACACCGCCTGCCAATGGGCGTCCATCTCGGGCGGATAGGGGGCGGGGGCCCAACTGACCTCCAGAGCCTCCGCCGCCTTGAACGCACGCCATGTGTTGTCGGCCAAAACGGCAAGGCCGCCGGGGATTTCCAGCACATCCTCAACACCGCGCATGGCACGAGCGGCGGTCGCGTCATAGCCTTCCAGCACCGAGCGGCGAGGGCTGAGCCGGATCGCCGCATGGAGCATGCCGGGCAGGGTCTGATCGATGCCATAGACCTGAGTACCGGTGGATTTGGGCACGGTATCGTGGCGCGGGAATGGTTTGCCAAGGATGCGCCAATCGCTGGGATCGCGCAGCGGCGGATCGGCCAGAGGGGTGCTGGCGGCGCGCCCGGCCAGCGCGGTGTAGGGCAGCCGCGTGCCGTCCGGAAGGATCACCGCGCCGCCCTCGGTGCGAAGCGTGGCGATGTCCACACCCACCTCGTCTGCCACCGCGCGTTTGAGCGTTTCTCGCGCCACAGCGCCCGCATGGCGCAGCTTTACATAACTGTCGGGCGCGGAGCTGGAGCCGCCTGTGACCATCACACCTAGCGCCTTGAACGCGGTGCCCATCACGCCGCGTGCAGCCTCGGCCACCAGCCCGGTGTCAAAAGGCGCAAAAGGCGCGGCATCGCTGGCCAGTGCGGTGTTGTAACAGGCCGGATCGGGCGCGCCAAAGCTGAGCGTGACCTGATCAAGCTCGACGTCCAGCTCCTCGGCGATAAGTGCCGCCTGCATCGTCTGCGCGCCCTGCCCCGTTTCGGCGTGCGGGGTGATGAGGGTGATGCCCTGACCGGTGATTTTGATGTATGGCGTGAAGGCCACCTCGCCGGGTTTAAGCTCCGCGAGGAGCGGATTGTCATGGGGCCGCGCCAGTTTGTAGGCGCCAAACGCCACACCGCCAGTGATGGCCGCGGCGCCAATGAGAAAACTCCGCCGCCGCATCACCCCTTACCCTCCGCCGCCGTATGGATTGCCGCCCTGATCCGTGGATAGGTGCCGCAACGGCAAAGGTTGCCGCCCATCCAATCGTCTATCTCGGCATCGGTCGGATTGGGGATTTCCGCCAACAAATGTGCGGCCTGCATTATCTGTCCCGACTGGCAGTAGCCACATTGCGCGACTTGATGCGCGATCCAGGCGGCCTGCACAGCATGAAGCGCATCAGGCCGGCCCAACCCCTCAAAGGTGGTGATCTCCGCGCCCTCGGCATCGGAGGCCAGAACCTGACACGAGCGCACAGCCTCTCCCCCGAGATGCACGGTACAGGCCCCGCATTGCGCGATCCCGCAACCGTATTTCGTGCCAGTCAGGCCCAGCACATCGCGCAGCACCCACAAAAGCGGCATGTCGGGTTCCACGTCGACCGCGTGGGCTGTTCCATTGACTGTAAGTTTCATGGGCGGCTCCTTTGCGCCTGATATAAGCCCAAAGCGCCGCATTCACAGCCGCGACGTTGCGGCCTATATGATCGCGCGCTCCAGAATGGGCTGATCCGCCGCGATCCGGTCCCAGTGAAACGGGCTGAGGTCGAGCGTCTGATACCCGCCATGCGCGAGCCATTCGGCGGTGCCGCGCCCCATGGCCGGAGCTTGCTGAAGACCGTGGCCGGAAAACCCGTTGAGGAAAATGAGGTTCTCCACCCGGTCATGCGGGCCGGTGATCGCGTTTTGATCAAGGGTATTATAGGCGTAATGCCCGGCCCACTCCGACGTGACGCGGATCGCCTCGAACTGCGGAATGCGGGTGGCGATAGCGGGCCAGATCTTGTCCTGCCAAAGCGCGTGATCCATGGCAAAATCATCAGGCTCTACCGCCGCATCATGATCCGCGTGCCCGCCCGCCTGATAGGTGCCGCCACCGATTTCGCGCACATGCACGCCGGACGGATCAACCGTGAGCGGGAGGGGGCGATCCAGCGGGCGCTCGGCCTTGAACATCCATGTGAAGCGTTTGCGTGGCTCCACCGGCATCTCGATCCCCGCCATGCCTGCGATGCGTGCGGCGCGCGGGCCTGCCGCATTGACCACCTGACCCGCGCTCAACCTCGTGCCATCCTTGAGGGTCACCGCGTCGATGCGGGTCTGGGCGGGGTTGAGCGCGAGCCCCGTCACCTCGCCCATGAGGTATTCCACCCCCGCCTCGCGCGATTTGCACCGCCACCAATCGAACATCGTGGCTCCGTCGAAATAGCCCTCATCCACGGTGTTAATGGAGCCAAGCACGATGTCGGCCAGCGCATAAAACGGATAGGCAGTGACGATCTCATCCGGGGTCATGAGCTGTGTCGCGGCCCCGGCGGCGCGCTGCACCGCGTGATTGGCGCGCAGGGTTTCTGCAAAGGCCGGGGTATCCGCGAGATACATGTAGCCGAAGGATTGAATACTAAGATCGGGGATGCGGGGATCACCGCCCATACGTGCGCGTATGTTTTTGACAAAATCAGCGGCGAAGCGGCTGATGCGGACATTGAGGTCGGTCGAGAATTGCTGGCGCATGCAGGAATTGGTATGCGACGTGGAAGAGTTTTCGTAGCTCGGGTCTTTTTCGATCACCAACACCCGGCCTTGGAAATCGGGCATCTGGCTGAGCCACCACGCGGTTGATGCGCCCATGATGGCGCCGCCGATGATGATCACATCGTAATGGGCGTGCGCGGGCGCGCTGGTCCAGCTGGCTTGCATCTTTGGAGTCTCCGAAGCGGTTTTGACGGACGCTAGCGCGGGTGTGCGCCTAGCCGCAAGCCTTGAGCCACGCGCGCACCCTCGCTTCAGGATCGGGGTTGAGCGAGATGTCGGTCACGGCACTCACACAATCGGCCCCGGCGGCGAAGGCACCCGCGCTACGCTCCACGCTCATCCCACCGATGGCGATCAAGGGGGTGTCGCCTATAAGCGCCTTCCACTCGGTCAGTTTCTCCAAACCCTGCTGGTGCCATTTCATCTTCTTGAGGATGGTCGGATAGACGGGGCCGAGGGCGACATAATCAGGCCCAAGCGCCATGGCGCGATCCAGCTCCTCGCGGTCATGGGTGCTGATCCCCAGCTTGATCCCTGCGCGGCGGATGGCGGGGATGTCCGCACTGTCCAGATCTTCCTGACCCAGATGGACCCAGTCACAACCCTCATTGATGGCGATCTGCCAGAAATCATTGACCACCAAGGCGCAGTTCTCCTTGCGCGCAATGGCCTGCCCACGCCCGATCTCAGCGCGGAGCGCCTCGCCCTCAAGCGCCTTGATCCGCAACTGCACAAGACGGATGCCGAGGGGCAAAAGACGCTCCAGCCAATCGGCGTTATCGAAGATGGGATAAAAGCGCGGGAAGCTCATGTGAGAAACGCCTGACCAATGACAGGGGTTGAGGGGGCGGCCATGTCGCGCGGCTCCATCGGGCCGGCCTGAGCAGCCAATTGCCCCGCGCGAATGGCGAGTGCGAAAGCCTCGGCCATGGCAACTGGGTCGCCTGCTTTTGCGACGGCAGTGTTCAAAAGCACGGCGTCATAGCCGATTTCCATGGCTTGGGCCGCTTGGCTGGGCAGGCCGAGCCCTGCGTCGATCACCAAAGGCACATCCGGGAAATGCGCTCGCATGGCGCGTAGGCCAAAGATGTTGTTGAGCCCTTGACCAGAGCCAATCGGCGCGCCCCACGGCATCAAAACCTCGCATCCTGCGCGCAGCAGACGGTCGGCGACCACGAGATCCTCGGTGCAATAGGGGAAAACTTGAAAACCGTCCTCCGACAGAATCCGTGCCGCCTCAACCAGTGCGAAGACATCCGGTTGCAGCGTGTCCTCCTCGCCGATCACCTCCAGCTTGACCCATTTAGTGCCGAACACCTCGCGCGCCATATGGGCGGTGGTCACGGCCTCTTTCACGCTGTGGCACCCGGCGGTGTTGGGCAGGACGTGTACGCCAAGCCCTTGAATCAGCGTCCAGAAATCCTGCCCCGCGCGGTCCTGCCCGCTTTCACGGCGCAAGGACACCGTGGCGACGGCAGCGCCAGAGCGGCGGAACGCATCAGCCAGAATGGCGGGCGACGGGTAGAGCGCCGTGCCCAGCATCAGCCCGTTGGGCAGGTCGGTTCCGTAAAAGCTGCGCATCATCCGCCTTTCATGGGGGCGAGGATTTCAATCCTGTCACCCTCTCTCAGGGCCTCTCCCGCCCGCGCGGCGCGCGGCACGAAATCACCATTGCGCGCGGTGGCCACCACCGCGCCGTCATAGCCCGCCTCGCTGAGCAACGCGTCCACCGTGGTGGCCGAGGTTTCAAGCGGTGCGCCGTTCAGCTCTATCTTCATGAAGCACCTCCGGTATTGTCTCATCATATATCATCCCTGCCACCATCCGCGCCACGGCCGGAGCCAGAAGGAAGCCATGCCGGTAGAGCCCATTGACCGAAATGAGCCGCCCTTTGCGGCTGATCCGGGGCAGATTGTCGGCAAAGGCGGGGCGGGCATCGACGCCGATTTCCAGCACCTCGGCCTCGCCAAAAGCGGGGTTGAGCGCATAGGCCCCGCTGAGCAATTCCAGGAGTGCGCGGGCGCTGGGATGTTTGCCCGCGCCCGCCTCGATCATGGTCGCACCAAGCATGTAGAGGCCATCACCGCGCGGCACGATATAGAGTGGGATGCGCGGATGCAGCAGGCGAATGGGGCGCGTCAGAGCCACGTCAGGACAGCGCAGGACCAGCATCTCGCCCTTCACACCGCGCAGGCCCTCCAGCGTGGGGCGGGCAGAAAGTCCACGGCAATCGATGGTGATTGCGTGCTCGGATTCTTGCGCGGGATCGGCCTCACGGGCCTCGAACACCACACCACCTTCGTCCAGACGGGTGCGTAGGGTTTGCAACGCCGCACGCGGGTCGAGATGAGCCTCGCTGGGGAAGTAGAGGCCCTTCGAGAAACGGCCCTCAAGGTCCGGCTCCAACGCGGCGATCTGGGCGGCGTCCACCGGCTCAGACCCGCTGGTGCGTTGCGAAAAGCGGCGCAGATCCGCGTGGTCGCGGGCGGGCGAGACAACGAGAGACCCCGCGCGCGTGACGCAGCCAGTGGCCGCCTCCCACCATGCAGCGGCCTCTTGGCCCAAGCGCACGACCGGCTCCTCCGCGCTTTCGCCCTCACAAAATGGTGCCAGCATGCCGCCCGCCCACCATGAACACCCCTGCGGTCCGGGGGCAGCGCCCTCGCCGCGCTCGATGATGCGCAAATCCGCGCCACGATCGCGCAAGGCCCTCGCCACCACAAGCCCCGCGACCCCTGCGCCGATGATGGTGATCTGCATGGCCCTACCCCCACTGACCAAAGAAATGATGCACCGGCCCGTGGCCCGACCCGATGCGCAGCGTATCCGCCGCCCGGATCGCCCCCGCGAGATAGGCGTGAGCGGCGCGCACGGCCTCCTCCATTTCCGCCCCCCGCGCCAGATGCGCGGCGATGGCGGCGGAATAGGTGCAGCCGGTACCGTGGGTGTTGGCGGTGGCCACCCGTGGCGCGGTGAGGCGGATGGTCCCTTGGGCCGTGATCAGCAGATCAACGCACTCCACTCCGCCCGCATGACCACCTTTCATCAAGACGGCGCGGGGACCAAGTGCCAAAAGGGCACGGCCCTGCGCCTCGACCTCAGCCTCACTTTCGGCATGTGTCGTGCCAAGCAGGCGCGCGGCCTCGGGCAGGTTCGGCGTCAGCAGGTCTGCACGCGGGATGAGTGGCCGACCCAAGGCCGCAATCGCCGCATCCTGAAGCAGGGCGTCGCCCGATTTGGCGATCATCACCGGATCGAGCACAACGGGGCCGGAATACTCAGCGAGGCCTGCACCCACAGCCTCAATAATCTCGGGCGAGAAGAGCATGCCGATCTTGATCGCGCGGACACCGAGATCGGCCAGAACCGCGTCGATCTGCGCGCGCACCACATCGGCAGGCACCGCATGAACGGCGGTGACGGCTTGGGTATTTTGCGCAGTGACGGCGGTGATCACGCTAGCACCGTAGACGCCAAGGGCCGACATCGCCTTGAGATCCGCCTGAATGCCTGCGCCGCCGCCGCTGTCGGATCCGGCGATGGTCAGGGCGATGGGCGTGTGGGCGGCTCTGGCCATGGACTCCTCACTCAGGTTGGGGCAGAACGAGGGGAAGGGTGGCGCGCGATGGCGGTCTCCGTTCCCTACGCCGGAATTGCCCGGATCAGGTTCGACGGGTCGGCGCACAGCACCTCTCAGCCCTCATATGGGCCCCCCGACGGATACGGAATGGCTACACCAGTCGTGGAGACTGTGCAATCGCCGCAGACTTGCGCCGCGGGCAAAGATTTACTGTTTTGGATCGCCTTTGCCTTTGCGATTTCTGCCCGGTCTGCGGTCGCCATGATTGCGGCCTGTGAACGCCACGATGATAGCGGTGATCACGAGCAGCGACACCAAGCCTGCAAAAAGAAGGTCAAATGTCATGGCAGAGCCTTTTGATTTGCAATGTTCACAGAACGTCAACACGCAGCACCCGAAGGTGGTTCCATTCATGCGTGGCTGGTCAGTGGTCTGCGGGGCTGCGCTCGGTCTCATCAACAGTGAAGCGCACGGTGATGCGGTAAAAATCTGCGCCTGTCTTTACCACGGCCTCGCCTCCCAATTGCGCAGCGAAGGCGCGCACGAGCTGCGCTCCGAGACCTGTGCCCTCTGCCTCGTCCGGAATCGGTGCCGCAAGCGAGTTTTCGCATGTAAACTCCGCCTGATCCGGCCCGGGCCGCGTCATGGCCGCGCGCAGGTAGGGGCGCGTGCCCTCAGGCGCGCCAATGTATTTGAGCGCATTTGTCACCGCCTCGGACGCCAGAAGCGAAAGTGGGACGGCCTGATCCGGCACGAGGATGAGTGGAGCAAATGAGCGGCTGACATCCACGTTGCTGCCGGGCTTGATCCCCGTCACTGCCAGTTGATCAAAGAGCTCGGCCAAGAGCGTGTCAGCCTGCGTTCTGCTGAGGTTTTCGGTTTGGTAAAGGTTTTGGTGGACCGTGCTCAGCCCCATGATCCGCTCTTGAAGGCGGCGCAAGACCACTTGGGTCTCGGGACTCTCGGCCCTGCGAATCTGCATGTTCATGATCGAAGAGATCAGTTGCAGATTGTTCTTCACCCGGTGGTGCACCTCCTTGAGCAGGACGTTCTTTTCGCGCAGCGCGTCCTCCATCTTTGCCTCATCATCCATCAGATCAAGCGCCATGTCGGTAAAGGTTTCGTCGAGATCACGCAGCTCGTCCGATATGCCAACCGCGCGCATGTTTGGGTCAAATTCACGCGTGCGGGCAAAGCCGCGCATCCGGCGGCGCAGGTCCGCCACCTGCTGCACCACAAGACGGTCCACGGCGAAATAGGCCACCGCAAGGCTGGCCAGAAACATCAGCAGCGGAAAGATAGCGGAAGCCGCTTTCATACCCCAAAAGCTGGTTTGGCGCGGGTCAGGAAGCCACGTGCCCAGCGCATAGGTAAGATCGGGGATGATCGGCACCAGGGCGAAGCTGCGTTCGTGCCCGGCGCGATCAATGGCCGTAAACGTCTCCCCGCCCGCGCCCACCAGCGAGGTAAGTGCGCGGTCTGCGGGCAGCGCCGCTTGCATATCCGCGAGGCCTTCGCCGTCTTGGGTCAGGATATCGCCCGCGCTGTTGAAGATCGTGAGGCTGAGGGGGCGGCGCGCGGCCTCTGCATCGAGCTGCGCCACCACCTGCGCCGTGGGGATGGAAATCGCGATATATCCCGCAAAGCTCCCCCCCCGCCGCACGGGATGAAGAATGGAGATAATCGGCTCACGGCTGATCATGGGCGTGTCCAGCCGCTCGATCCATTGCCCCTGCACGGCAAGGCGCGTGGCCAGACGGGTGTTGCCCGACATATCCACCACGCCGGTGGCCGAGGAGCAGTCCATGATGCCATCGAGCCCGATGAACCCCACGAAGGAATACCGTTCGGTGCTTTGGATGTAATCGCGCAGATAATTGCGGCAGACGTCAGGGTCATCGCGCAAGAGATCGAGCACCGCGCTAAGGCCTTCGGCAGCACCAAACGCACGCTCAAAGACCTGGCGCTCACCGAAGGCCGCACTGCTTGTAAGGGCAAGGAGGGTCAGTTCCGAGCGGCTTTCAACCTCATGGGCCAGATCGCGGGTCTGCACGATCCCCAGCACCCCGATGGGCAAAAGCGCCAGCGCCAGAAATGCCGCGATGCGAAACCGAAGGCCGCCTATCCGCGAGGTCTCACGCTCCGCGCCCGTCTCGGGCCGCATCAGAACGCGGCGGTCCCATTGGCCGAAAGGACGCCACTCGTGGCCTTGTCGGTCAACTCCATCGCCTCATCCTCCTCCAGATGCATCAACTCCGCCAGCCGCAGTCGGCCACGGTTGGCGCGGCTCTTGATCGTGCCCACAGCCACGCCGCACATCTCTGCGGCCTCCTCATATGAGAACCCCGACGCGCCCACCAGGATCAGCGTCTCACGCTGCTCATCGCTCAACTGCGTGAAGGCGGCGCGGAAATCCGTCATTTGCAAGTGCCCGTCATGGGCTGGCTTTTCGGCCATGCTCTCGGTGAAAATACCATCCACATCCGCCACCTCGCGCTTGGCCTTGCGGCGGTTGGAATAATAGGTGTTGCGCAAAATCGTGAAGAGCCAGGCGCGCATGTTGGTGCCGACCTGAAATTTGTCTATATTGGTCCATGCTTTTACGAGAGTGTCTTGCACCATGTCATCGGCTGTCGCGCTGTTGCGTGTGAGGCTCATGGAAAACGCACGCAGCGCCGGCAGGTGATCTACCAGCTCATCTCTTGGATCGGGCCCACTCATTTCGGGTCTTTGCCCCCTTTGCCCTCATCCTGCGCGCGCAACTGCGCCAGAAGGTCGGTGAACCGGTCCGGCACATTCTCTTCCAGCGATTCCTGAAACACCCTGCGCAGGTTTTCGTCAATCTGCGCTTGCGCGCGCGTCTGGGTTTGCCGTTTTGTCATCAAAGCGCCGCCTGTTATTTACGTATCAGTCGCAGTTTTGTCGGAACCAAACGCCTGCATCTGCGTTTGGTTCCAAGAAAAGTCAGATATTCGGGGAAAAATCATGACGCAATCAAAGTCTGAACAGGACCTGAGCACGCAAATAGGGGAAAATCTTCCCTATCTGCGGCGCTATGCGCGCGCGCTGACCGGCTCGCAAGAGCGCGGTGATCGCTATGCCGCGGCCACGCTGGAGACGATTTTGGCCGACAGATCGGTCATGGCGCCAGACCTCGGGGTGAAGCCTGCCCTCTTTCGGGTTCTCCATAGCGTTTGGAAATCCGGCAAGACGGATGTGATCTTCGACAATGAGACCACCCTTTTCGGTGCCGCACAAAAGCATATGGCACATCTGACCGAGAACACGCGCGAGGCGCTGTTGCTGCACACGATCGAGGGGTTCCACTTTGGCGAGGTGGCTGCAATCATGGATATTGACCAATCCGAAGCCGAATATCTGGTCGAAACCGCCCAGCGCGAGATGGCCGATAGCATCTCGGGCCGCGTCTTGATTATCGAGGATGAGCCTCTGATCGCGATGGACCTTGAGGGGATCGTCGCCGATCTTGGCCACCGTATCACCGGCAATGCCCGCACCCGCGCGGAGGCGGTCAATCTGGCCCGGACCCAGATGCCCGATCTCATTCTTGCTGATATCCGCCTTGCGGATAACTCCTCCGGGATTGACGCGGTGAATGATATTTTGGGCGAATTCGGCGCCTGCCCGGTGATTTTTATCACCGCATATCCAGAGCGGCTATTGACCGGTAATCGGCCGGAGCCTGCGTTTCTTATCTCCAAACCCTACCAGCAAGACAGCGTCCGTTCCGCCGTGAGCCAAGCGATGTTTTTTGCATCAACGGAAACGCTGCGCGCCTGATCCCTTAGAACAGCATAAAACGAAAAAACCCCGCATCGCGCAGATGCGGGGTTTTTGTTTCGGTTATGTGTCGTGGATCAGCTCTTGCTGATAGCCCTCAACATCCATGCGGCCTGCTCGTGGAATGCCGACCGGGCGGTGGCCAGATCTTCGGTCACCGGGTCCTTGGCTACATCGCAAATCTCGATCAACGCGTGCATCCGGTGCGCTACCCGCTCGTGATCGGCGGCCAGATCCTCGCACATGTCGCCTGCGGAGGGCAGACTGCTTGCGTCCTTGATCACCGAGTTGTCGGTCATGGCTTGCAGCGACGAGGGCGCCATGTGGCCCAAGGCGCGAATACGCTCGGCCAGATCGTCAGCGGCGGCGAACATGTCCTCATATTGCCCCTCTGTCAGATTGTGGATCGAATAGAAGAGCGGCCCCTCCACGTTCCAGTGGTAGGCGTGCGTTTTGAACACAAGGCGATAGGTGTCTGCGAGCACGTCTGCCAGCCCTTTGGTCACGTCGGATGTATCGCGTACCCCGGTGCTAACCGTGCTGGTTTCGGGAACGACTTTGAGTGCGTCTGTCATGTTGATCTCCTTTCGTTGTTCAATAAGACAACACGCCGGACCGCGTCTTGGTTCCCGAAAAGATCAGGATGTCTCTTCCGCACGGCTCTCGATCTCGGCATTGAGCGCGGCCCCAACCAAAAGCAAAAGCCCACTAAAATAGAGCCACATAAGAAGTGCGATCACCGCTCCGATGGAGCCGTAAACCTCATTGTAGTTTCCGAAATTTGATAGGTAGATCGAGAAGCCTGCCGATACGCCCGCCCAGAGCAGCACTGCCAGCACAGCCCCCGGCGTGACCCATGGCAAGCGCCTGCCCTTGCGGTTGGGACCGTAGCGATAGACAAGCCCCGCGCCCGCCATCAACACCGTGACCGCCATAGCCCAGCGCGCCACTTCCAGCGCAATCTCCGCGGCCGGACCCAAGGGCACGAAGGCCAGTATCAGGGGCACCACCAGGATTGCGGCCACCGCACAAAGTGCCACCGCAATCAGCGCAACAGTCAGGCCAAGCGCCGTGGCATAATGCGAAATCCCGCCTCTGTTGGGCGCGTCATAGACCGCATTCAAGCCGTTGATCAAAGCGGCGACCCCTGCCCGCGAGGACCATATCGCAAGCCCCAACGAGACCAGCGTAGCCCAGCCAAGCGAGCCTTGATCTGCCCAAGTCAGCACATTGATCTGGCGTGACAAGAGTCCAAACACACCTTCAGGCATGACGCCCCGAAAATGCTCGATCTGCGGCAGAATCGACCCTGGGTCCCCTACAAGGCCCCAAAGCGCAATAATTGCGGCCAGCGCGGGAAAAAGGGCGAGGATCCCGTAAAAGGCAATCCCCGCCGCAATCAGGCTGAGCCGTTTGTCGTTGATCCGCTGGACGATGCCCGCGCCAGCACCCCAAATTGGGATGCCTTTGATCGCGGGCCCGGTCCATGCCATGCGTCAGACTGTCCGTGCGGTCGAGCGGGGCCCGGCGAGAACCCAAATGATGAAGCCAATGATGGGCAAGACGAGCACCAGAAGCGTCCAGAGGACTTTTGATCCCGTTGGGACGCCTGAGCCGATGATCGATACTATGGCCCAAATGTTGAGTGCGAGGACGATTAAGCCGCCCAGACCTGCATATTCCATGATGATCTCCTTTTCTTCGCTATAGAGGGGCAGATTTGCTCCGCTTGCCTGAGATAAACGCCAGATAGCGCAGCTTTGTTCCCTGTCAGGCGGCGGCGAGCACGCCATCAAGCGCGCGCGACAGCGCGTCGAGCGCCCCGTCAAGTTCGGCCTCGGTGGCGATAAAGGGCGGGGCGAGGAGCACATGATCGCCTGTTTTGCCATCACGCGTGCCGGGCATGGGGTAGCAGATCAGGCCTTCGGCGAAGGCCGCTTTCTTGAGCTTGCCCGCAAGGCCGAGGCTGGGATCAAACGGCGTCTTGCTCTCGCGGTCGGCCACGAATTCCAGACCCCAGAAAAGGCCCCTCCCCCGGATATCGCCCACATGCGGGTTCTGGGCAAAGCGGGCACGCAACTGCGCCTCGAAATACGCACCCCGGGCGCGGACTTGGCCGATCAGGTCCCGCTCCAGCATCTCGCTCACCACCGCCAGACCCGCCGCGCAGGCGACAGGGTGCGCCAGATAGGTATGCCCGTGCTGGAAAAACCCGGTGCCATTGGCAATCGTGTCGTAGACCGTCCCGGTGGTCAGCATCGCGCCGATGGGTTGATAGCCCGCGCCCAGCCCCTTGGCGATGCAGAGGATATCGGGCGTCACCCCCTCAGCATCACAGGCGAAAAGATGCCCGGTGCGGCCCATCCCGCACATCACCTCGTCAAGGATCAACAGAACGCCGTAGCGGTCGCAAATCTCGCGGATGCGTTTGAAATAGCCCGGTGCGGCGGTCACAGCGCCCAAAGTGGCCCCCACCACAGGCTCGGCCATGAAGGCCATGACGGTATCAGGGCCAAGGCGCAGGATTTCGGCCTCCAGCGCGTCTGCGGAGCGGATACCGTAATCCTCAAGGCTCTCGCCCGCGGCGCGCAGGGTGTATTCATAACAGGGCGGGATGTGGCTTGCCTCCATCAGAAGCGGCGCGAATTGCTGCCGCCGCCATGCGTTGCCACCTGCGGCAAGCGCGCCCAGCGTGTTGCCATGATAGCTTTGCTGGCGCGCGATGAGGTGACGGCGCTGCGGCTCTCCACGCTCGGTGAAATACTGCCGGGCAAGCTTGATCGCCGCCTCTGCCGCCTCGGACCCGCCAGAGACGAAATAGACGCGCTCCATCCCTTGGGGCGCATGTTCGATGAGCAAATCAGCCAGCGCCTCGGCAGGCTCGGAGGTGAAGAACCCGGTATGGGCGAAGGCCAATTGATCCACTTGCGCCTTGATCGCGTCGCGCACGCGGGTGTTGGAATGGCCAAGGCAGGAGACGGCAGCGCCGCCCGATCCGTCAAAATACCGCTTGCCCACCGCATCAATGAGGAAACACCCATCGCCCCCCACAGCGGTAGGCAGATCAGAGGCGCAGTGACGGGGAAAGACATGGCTCATGGCGAGGCTCCGGGGTTGGCGCGGACTGCGCACTCTATCCTTGGCCCATACCGGCGCACATTTCAAACTTTGCAAGGTGGCTGATGCCTTTGTGCATGAACTCACTCAGATCACGGTGACATTCGATCAGTTGGCCTTTGCGGCGCGGCGGATCAACATTCTCGCAGGTGCCCGCAATTGCCACGGAGCAGCTCTCACGGAAAGGACAGCCCACCTCCGTGAGCTTCACACCGGCTGCGATGCCACTTTTCGCCTCGCGGGCTTGTGCAGCTTCTTCACACCATTCCACGCGCGGCTCTGGCACTGATAAGATCAGCAGGCGCGTGTAGGGGTGATCGGGCTTGTTGAGCGCCTTATCAGTCCGGCCTTGTTCGGCAACACCCCACCGGTGCATTTCGTTCAGCAACTGGTGGTCGGAATAGCTGATTTTGAAGAGTGTCGGTGTCGTTTTCCTGAAGTCAGACGTGGTCTCTCCATGTTGGTTGCGCACGCCTCTTACGAATTGGGCCTGTCGCATTCAATCAGCCGCCCTAGAGCGCCCCGTCCGGAATTTTTCCGGCATCCACGCTGCGTCAGGGTGAAGGCATGATGAAGCCTCAGGACTTAATCTGGCAACGGTTTGTTACGACCGGCTGATGTCGCAAACTGACCAGAGTCAGCGCTTGGCAGCAGCCCGGTCGGTGCTTTTCCAATCCGGGTTGACCCACGGCTCTTGATTCGACGCAGGAAGCATGCCCCGCCCGAGGATGTGATCCGAGGCCTTCTCTCCGGTCATGATCGACGGCGCGTTGAGGTTGCCATTGGTGATGCGCGGAAAGATCGAGCTGTCTGCCACGCGCAGGCCTTGGACGCCAATCACGCGGCATTCAGGGTCCACAACGGCGTTCTTGTCATCGGCGCCGCCCATCATGCAGGTCCCGCAGGGGTGATAGGCGCTCTCGGCATGTTCGGCGATGAAGGCATCAAGCTCTGCGTCGGTTTGCACATCCGCACCGGGCTGAATTTCCTCGCCCCGGTACGGATCGAATGCGGATTGGCCAAAAATTTCGCGGGTGAGGCGGATACAGTGGCGAAAATCGCGCCAGTCGCTCTCGTGCGACATGTAGTTGAACACGATCTTGGGCGCCTCGGCAGGATCGGCAGAGGCGAGGCTGATCCGCCCGCGCGAGGCCGAGCGCATTGGCCCCACATGCGCCTGATAGCCATGCCCCTCAGCGGCCACCTTGCCGTCATAGCGCATGGCGATGGGCAGGAAGTGATACTGAATATCGGGATAATCCACACCGGGGGCAGACCGCAGGAAGGCCGCACTCTCGAACTGGTTGGAGGCCCCAAGGCCCGTCTTGGTGAAAAGCCACCGCGCACCGATGACGCCCTTGGACAGAAGGTTCCAGTATTTGTAGAGCGTGATGGGCTGGATGCTTTGCTGCTGGATGTAAAGCTCCAGATGGTCCTGCAGATTGCCACCCACGCCGGGCCGGTCGGCCACCACATCAATGCCATGCTCGGCCAGATGGGCTGCGGGACCAACGCCTGACAACATCAGGATCTTGGGCGAGTTGATAGACGAGGCGGCAACGATCACCTCGGCATTGGCGCGGATGATCTCAATTTTGCCACCGCGCTCGATCTCCACCCCGGTCGCACGGCCCTCCTCGATGATCACGCGGCGCACATAACACCGGATCATATCGCAATTCGGGCGCTTCAAAGCGGGCCGCAGATAGGCATTGGCGGCGGACCAGCGGCGACCTTTGTAGATCGTCTGCTCCATCGGGCCGAAGCCCTCTTGTTTCTCGCCGTTATAGTCGGAGGTAAGCTCGAACCCCGCCTGCGCACCCGCCTCCACGAAGGCCTTGAAGAGAGGGTTGCTGCGCGGCCCACGTGTCACATGAAGCGGGCCATTGGTGCCGCGCCATGTGGGATCGCCGCCATGGCCCGCATCGTCCCAGGTTTCCATCCGCTTGTAATAGGGGAGCACATGGCGATAGCCCCAGCCCTCGGCGCCGCTGTCTTCCCAATGGTCGAAATCGCCCGCATGGCCGCGCACATAGACCATCCCGTTGATCGAAGATGACCCGCCTATCACCTTGCCGCGCGGTGTGGCGAGGCGGCGGTTGTTCAAATGCGGCTCAGGCTCGCTTGAAAAGCCCCAGTCATACAAGGACATGTTCATGGGATAGCTAAGGGCGGCGGGCATCTGAATGAACGGCCCGACATCTGTGCCGCCATATTCCAGCACCAGCACCGAATGTTTGCCATCCTCACTCAACCGATAGGCCATGGCCGACCCGGCAGAGCCTGATCCGATGATTACATAATCCGCCTGCATGGATGCTCTCCTGACCAAAACTGAAAATTACTTACCAATGATCAGTTTTTATGTCAAAGGGCCATATTGTGAAGCTCACCCGTGCGCTGTAGGCTATCCGCAACAGGAGGCCCTATGGCACGGCGCAAAATCGGTGACCTCAGGCGGGCAGAGCTTAGCCAAGCTGCGTGGAGCGCGCTGGTGCAATACGGGATTCGGGGTACCACGCTGGACCGTGTGGCCAAAATCGCGGACGTCTCCAAAGGTGTGGTGCTGCATCATTTCGGCGACAAGGACGCCCTATTTGAAGGGGTTCAGCGACAGGCCAACACGCTCCTGCGCGATTGCGTGGTGGAGCTGTTTCGCCATGCAGACACCCCATTGGAACGGCTCTACGCCATCATTGCGGGCAATTTCGCCGCTCCTGTGTTTCAGCAAGAAATCTGCCACGCATGGATCAGCCTTTGCTCAGACGTGCCCCATAACAGCCAGAGCCAACGCATCCAGACCGCCGTTCATTCCCGCATGCGCTCCAACCTTATCAGCGCCCTGCGGCACATTTTGCCACCTGAGGAGTGCGCGCGCGCCGCGTTTCAACTCAGAACGCTGATGGATGGGCTCTGGCTCCGCGCCAGCTTTCAGACCGACCCGATGCCCGGCACACGCGGTGTCGATGAGGTGGACTTCGCCGCCCGCCAGATGCTTTTGCCCGCAGGCGTAAGCGATGCCGAGATCACCGCCGCCCGCACCAAGATGGAGCATCTCTCCGAACTGATCCTCAGCAGCCGCGCCTACCGCGACCGCGCGATGGC
>ERZ887849.774-NODE-774-length-32883-cov-59.381382_pt1 | contig 32883 bp, 43 predicted proteins | sample MGYA00521267_ERZ887849 | MGnify/ENA primary metagenome ERZ887849 (study PRJEB32303, sample SAMEA104408601) | aquatic metagenome | biome: Brackish water; feature: Pelagic; material: water | place: Baltic Sea | collected 2014-06-06T16:11:00 | depth 2,863 m ... | reverse complement strand
TGCCGACCTCAGCGTTATGAGTGCTGCGCTCTAACCACCTGAGCTATCCCGCCATGAAGTGGGTTATGATATATAACAGTTTTTTATTAATTTAAAGTAGGACTAAACTTTTTTTTTGATCCAGTTTTATTTCTTGATCTAAATCCATCTCTATTTCCAGATGCAAATCGTTTTTTAAAACCAAATTTTCCAGGTGATTTACGATCCCGATGATCACTTTTTGCATTGTCACCGATAAAAGAACTACTTTTTTTACCATAATTGCTGCTTTTAGATTTAGCTTTAAATCCTTCCTTTGCACCAGATCGAAATTTGTTTTCACCATCTCTAGAAAATTGATTTGGTCTTCTGTCCTTTGCAAACTTATTTGGTTTTCTGTCGCTTGAAAAATTACTAGGTTTTCTATCGTTTGAAAAATTACTAGGTTTTCTCTCATTAGCAAATCTGTTTGGTTTTCTGTCATCAAAACTAGCCTTATTTTTTCTACCATATCCCTCATTTTTGGGTTTTGATTTTTTAAAACTTCTAACTGGTTCTTCCACAAAGGTTTCTGGTCTTTTTTCAAATGAACGTTTAGGCTTATCTCTAAAGCTAAATTTTTCTTTTTTTCTATCTCTAAATCCACCACCTCTTCTGTCGTTACTAGATTTGAATGAATTTCTTTTGCTAGAAGAATCTCTTCTTCCAAAGCTATTATCGGATCTTTTTTCTGATGCTGGTTTTAATCCAGGATTTAAAATTCTTTCAATCTCACGCCACTTTTTTTTATCATTCGGTGTCACATAACTCCAAGCAGTTCCTAAAGCTCCTGCTCTACCTGTTCTACCCATCCGATGAATAAAATCTTCTGCTTGTTGGGGAAGATCATAATTTATGACATGCTCAATATGTGGAATGTCTAATCCTCTTGCGGCAATATCAGTTGCAACTAAAACATGAATTTTGTTTGCTCTAAATTTAGCAATGACTTGATTTCTTTTATTTTGTCGTAAATTTCCATGTAAAGAATCTGATTCAAATCCTTCTTTCGATAAATTTTTTGCTAATTTTTTTGCATTATGTTTGGTTTTCATAAACACAAGAGTAGATCCGGTATTTTTTCTCACATGCTCTACCAAAGTATTGTATTTATCTTCTTGCCTAACTTGCACGACTTCTTGTTTAATCGTAACAACCGTTGCATTCGGTGGTGCCACACTAACTCGCTCTGCATTATTTAAATATTTTGTAGATAATCTTTCAATGGAGGGTGCGATGGTTGCTGAAAACATTAAGGTTTGTTTTTCTTTTGGTAAAAATTTAATAATTTCATCAATTTGAATGCTAAATCCCATATCGAGCATTCGGTCCATTTCATCTAAGATTAATAAATCTACATGATGTAAGATTAATGATTTTCTCTTTAAGTGATCATTAACTCTACCTGGAGTACCTACGATAATTTGCGGTCCCGACTTAAGCCGTTTTAATTGCTTATTCATGGGCTCACCGCCTACTAAACAAACACTTTTAATAACACTTTGTTGAAACAATAATTTTTCGATGACATCATTAACTTGTTTTGCAAGTTCTCTGGTCGGCACCAAAATAATTGCTTTTTTTGTTTTTTTTTGAGCAATTAACTCAATCATAGGAATACAAAACGCTGCTGTCTTACCAGTTCCGGTTTGCGCAGATGCTAAAATATCTTTTTTTTCTAAAATTAATGGAATGGATTTAATTTGAATCGGAGTTGGAGTGTCAAACTTCATCTTAATCAAGGATGCATTCAAACTAGGATTCAATTTAAGCTCTTGGAAATTTTGCATGAAAATGGGATTTTTAAATTTTATAATTATTCTTTAAACGTCCTTAGATATAGATCGTGAGCATAAGTCAATCAGTATTACCAATTGGAGTAAAAAACCTTTACTCACCAAGAATATGCATCAATACTTTTCTTTGATGGGACTGTAATCTATGCTCAAATAGATAAATACCTTGCCAAGTTCCTAGAGCAAGATGGCTATCATGAACGCTCAATGAAAGATGGGTTTGAGTAAGAGCTGTTTTGATATGAGCTGGCATATCATCTTTTCCTTCCGCACCATGAACGTATAATTTTGGATTCATTGGAACCACTTTGTCAAAATAACTTAGTAAATCTTGTAACACATCTGGATCTGCATTTTCTTGAACTAGTAAGGAAGCACTTGTATGCATGATACTTAAATTAATAATTCCCGTATTAATTTTCGAATGATTTACAAAATCACTTATATCATTTGTAATTTCAATAAGACGCTGACCATTCGTGTGAATTTCTAATGTCTTTAAAAATTGCCTCATAATAAAATAGTAATACCTGTTGCAACTAACAAAATAGCTAAAACTATTTCTATGCATTTTTTCACTTTAGTATGGGAAATAAATAACCGTATGGAACTTCCAAATAATGCCCAAATACTAATGGATGGCAAACAAACAATTGGAGCAATTCCAGCAATAAATAAAATGCCAGTCAGATAAGTTTCTTCTTTAGGAAAAAAAACACTAACAGCTGTAATAGCAACAATCCAAGCTTTGGGATTTAAAAATTGAAACAAAGAAGCTTCATAAAACTTTAAGGGTCTTCCTGTTTCTTTGCTCTCTTTAATATTTAATGAGCCAAACATTTTGTAGGCTAAAAAAAATAAATATAAACAACCTGCGATTTTTAACACTTGTTGAATCATAGGGTACGTTTGAAATAATGCACCAAGACCAAGACTGACGCTTGAAATTTGCACAAAGTGACCGAGTGGAATTCCTAAGATATGGGGAATGGTTCGTTTAAAACCATACTTAATGCCAGAGGTCGTAAGCATAATATTGTTAGGTCCTGGAGTTGCAAACATAACAAAATAAAAAGTTACTATTGCAATAAACAATTCATAAGTAATCATGATAAATTTTTATAATACTTTAGTGAACTAGAGAGAATACTGAAACCACCAAAGCTACTACAGATACGAAGCTAAAAAAAAATAATACATTATTTTTTCTTTCTGCTTTTTTTTCTAAGTTAATTTTTTCAATTAACTCAACAACGTCACAACGATTTGATTGGGTATTTAATATATTTTGATGGAAGACTTTGGACTGATGATTATGAAATGTCTTAATTGACATGATTTTTACTGCTGTCCCCCTTTTATAATTATCTAATTAAAGCCCAAAATTTAGATCGATGCAACCCACAATTTGTAGTGACTTAATTTTTTTTTCATTTAAAAGGATGCTCTATATGGGATATCCAAAAAAACACAGAGGTCGAAGAAAAATAGGATCGAAGAGAAGAAGAGCGAAAAGAAAAGCTAAGAAAAAATAGCTTTTTTATCCTGCCCTTTTATCTATCGTTCAGTAGTGGTGATCCAGCCACCACCGTATACTCGCATACCTTTTTCATCTTGCTTATAAAAAACACAAGCCTGACCTGGTGAAATACCAGCCTCACCTTCATGCAAGATCACTCTGGTGCCCTCTGCCTCCACTTTACAAGGTAACAAACGGCCCGTGGAACGAACTTTAACAAAAAAATCTCCCTGTAAACTATCTTCCTTACATAAAAAATTAATATCTCTAACGTGAATGACTTTGATATTTAAATCCTCTCTTGAACCAACGATTACTTCTTTAGTGTTGGGATTAATTTTAACAACAAATAATGCATCTTCTTGGCCACCAATTCGGATACCTCTACGTTGACCAATGGTAAAATTAATTATGCCATCATGTTTTCCTAGAACATTACCTTTGAGATCAATAATATTACCAGGATCATAAGACTCTGGCCTTAATTTTTCTATGACAGATTTATAATTTCCATTAGGAACAAAGCAAATATCTTGGCTATCTGGCTTATCAGCCACTGCTAGATTCATTTTTTTGGCAATCTCTCTAGTTTCTTGTTTGGGAAGATCAGCAAGTGGAAATCTTAAATAATCAAGCTGCTCTTGGGTGGTAGAAAATAAAAAATAACTTTGATCTCTATTGATATCTACGGGTTGATACATTTTTGCATTAGATAGTTCTTCTGATCGTTTTACATAATGTCCAGTCACAAGCGCATCCGCTCCCAATTCTTTTGCGGATTTAAATAAATCTCTAAATTTAACCGTTTGATTACAACTGACACAAGGAATGGGAGTTTCTCCTTTTAAATAACTATCGGCAAATTTTTCAATCACCTCTTCTTTAAATAAACTCTCATAATTAAATACATGATGCTCAATATCTAATTGTTCGCTCACTCTTTTGGCATCATAAATATCTTTTCCAGCACAACACGTTCCTGCGGTTTTGCCAATTTTTCCATAATCATACAGCTGCAAGGTAATACCTATGACATTGTAATTTTGTGATTTTAATAAAGCAGCAACCGTTGAAGAATCAACTCCACCTGACATGGCAACAACTACTTTTGTTGCTTCCGGAGATTTGGAAAATCCTAAAGAATTTGTTTCTATTTTTTTTGTCATTGGGGTTGCTAAACTCATAAAGGCTATATAACACGATATACATAGAAATTAACAATTTTTACATGAAATGACGTTTTTTGATTTTGATCCTGGAGATTTTGTTACTCATCCTCAATATCCTGATTGGGGTATTGGTCAAGTACAGTCCATTATCGGATATATAGTTACTGTGAATTTTCAAAATGCTGGAAAAAAAACAATTAATGCTGAAGAAATCGTGTTAGAAAAATATAATGATAAAACTAAGTAAAAAAAACTACAAAATCATTACTGAAAAATTACTTCCAGCTTTTATTGCTGCGGGGAAAAAATCCATTCAGCTATCTGGAAAAAAACTAAAAGTATTTACCAAGAGTGATGGAACGCCTGTTTCCAATGGTGATTTAGCCGTAGATAAAATTCTACAGGACGCGATAAGAAAAATAACGCCAACTATCGAAATCGTTTCCGAGGAAACCATTAAAACAAACAAAAAAGGCAAACGAAACACGTTCTGGTTGATTGATCCAATTGACGGTACCAGCTCCTATATTTCCAATAAAGATGAGTACACATTGAATGCAGCTTTAATTGTAAATAAAAAACCTGCACTTGGAATTATTTTTGCTCCTAAGAAAAAAAGATTGTTTTACTCTTTTGGAAAAAATAATGCCTTTGAAATTAGCAAAGGAAAAAAAATTAAACTTAATTGTGCCAAAATAAAAAAGACAACAGTAAGCGCACTAACCAATTCTTCTAATCCATCTGATGTTATAAAAAAAATATTACGAAAATATAAAGCTACCAAGTTTCAAAATATGAGAAGCTCATATAAATTTTGTTTAATAGCTAGTGGCGAATATGATGTATACGCAGCAAGACCAAGAGCCAAAGAATGGGATATAGCTGCAGGCCATGCTATCGCTGAGCATGCTGGTGCTATCATCACAACACACCAAAATAAAAAAATTACCTACGGTAAACCAGGTTTTTACAATCCATCTTTATTAGTAAGACGATCGAAAAGACTCTAAAAATAACATTTTATTATTTTTAAATTTTTAGTTGATTGGTTGATTCAATTTAGGATAGAATCATTTTAATGGTAAAAAAATTAACTATTCTTAGCTTACTATTTTTGTTAGCTAACTGCGCTCAGCTAACCTCCCTGTTACCCAACGATGTATTTAGAACTGCCTTAACACAAACAGGAGACTATCTATTAAAGAAAAAAACAGGAAAAAATTCAACTGAGCATGCTTTATCTGCTGCGACCAAACAAGATTGTAGTTTTGATATTGTAAATTTAAGTATTGAAAATCCTTGCAAAGAAAAAGCAATTGATTAACAAAATACTTATCATCATTGTTTCTGTATCTATTTTTGGAATACTCGTTTTTAGTTTTGTCCGACGAGCTTTAAAAAAGAAAATTGACCAACTAGTAGAAGAAGAAAAAGCGAAAGAGGCAAAAGAGAAAGAAAATAAAGATTTATAATTTTTTTTCTAAAATCTTTAACTCTTTTTTATCAATATTCAAAACTTCCCTAGAAGTATCATAACTAAAACCAGCTCTAGCTAACACGCCAATATCTTTTTTAAAAAACATCTCTTTATTTGCATCGGGTCGGTACGGTCCTATTCTTCTTTTTTTACAAATTTTAATTGCTGAATAAAAGTCCGGATCCTCATTTTCCTTTTTAATATTATCTATTGTTTTTTTTAATCTCTCAGGATCAATACCTTTTAGGGATAAGCTCATTTTAATTTTATTTAAGGAATAACCTCTTCGTAAATAAGTTTTTGATTTCATTTCTGAGTACATATCGTCATTAATCAAACCTAGATTTTCAAGATTTTGTATAACGCTATCGATTTGCTCTAATACAACACTTTTGCTAGTACCCGTTTGCTCTTCATTGAGAACTTTTTTAAATAGGTAGAGTCGCAAGTCTTTTTTTGATGGCTGAAACTTATCCAAATAACGCAAAGCTAGCTCTTTAATTTCTTCGTTAGTTTCGTAAGTTTTCTTGCTAGATTTGTAATAATTCATATATAATATTTACCTATCACAACATGGAAACTATCAAAGATTTTTTTACCTTAGAAGTTATCTACTTAATCGCTAACTATGGAGTTATCCCCTTTTGGCTTATGTTAGTTTTTATACCTAGCGGAAAATTTACTGGCGCGATTATTAATACTATTTTTTTACCAACGGTGCTGGCAGCTACCTATGGCTATCTTATTTATATAGAATTTTATGCAGGAGGTATTTTGCCAGGTTCTGTCACGGATAAAGCTTTAGCAAATTTTCAACTCTATGTTGGTCTTGATTCTTTGGCATCCTTATTTGGAAACAAAACATTTTTATTAACATTTTGGATCCACTTTTTAACGTTAAGTTTGTTTGTAGGAACTTGGATAGCAAAAGATGCTTTGCGCCAAGGCATTCATAAATATGTGGTATTATTTCCGCTTATTTTAACTTATTTTACAGGACCCTTAGGTTTATTTTTGTACCTGTTTTTACGAATGATTATTGTGCAAAAAATAACCTTACATGATTAACTAATGAAAAAAATTGATTTTTACTTTGATATTAGCAGTCCTTACTCTTACTTGGCACATACCCAATTAAGAAATTATGAAAAAGAAACGGGTGAAAAAGTTAACTACATGCCAATTTTTTTAGGAGGGTTGCATAGGCAAGCAGATATTATTGCGCCAGGGCTGAATCCCCATAAAGGAAAATATTTAATTAAAGATTTAAAATTATTTGCAGACAAATATAAAATTAAATATCAATTTAACCGATATTTTCCCATTAAAAGTATTCATATCATGCGTGGTTCGATAGTAGCAGAACAAGAAAATTTTTTTAAAAGTTATATTGATAAGTTTTTTGTTGCTACCTGGGTTGACTCATTAAATTTAAACGATGAAAAAATGTTTGAAAAGTTTTTAAAAAATATGAATATTAATTTTGAAGATTTTTTTACGAAATTATCAGAGCCTGCAATTAAAGATGATTTAAAAAACAGAACCGATACTGCTTTTAAAAAAGGTATCTTTGGTGCCCCCACTTTTGTGGTAAATGGCAAGATGTTTTGGGGTCAGGATAGGCTTGAATTTGTTTTTAAAGAAGCAAAAAAATAATTATAAATTATAACTACTTTCGCCATGACTTCCAAAGTCAAGGCCTTCGTTAATTTCTTGCGATTCTGAAACTCGCAATCCTGAAGTAGCTTGAATAATTTTTACAATAATAACCGTTCCGACAAAGGATAATAAAGCTACTGTTGCAATTCCAATAATCTGAACCATGGTTTGATCCAAAGCAGATTTTTCTAACCCTAGTCCTCCAAAATTTGCTGTTGCAAGAATTCCAGCAAACAATGTACCGAGTATTCCTCCTACGCCGTGAACCGCAAATACATCTAAAGAATCGTCAATCTTCATTTTAAATTTTACAAAGCCAACGCAATAGTAACAAACGCTTCCCGATAATAAGCCTAGAAAGATTGCTCCAGCTGGTCCTATAAATCCTGAAGCTGGTGTAACGGTTGCAAGACCTGCAATCATTCCTGTAATCATACCAACTAAACCTGGTTTTCCATTTTTTAACCAATCAATAAACATCCATGTGATCGTAGCAGTGGCTGCCGAAATATGTGTCACTAACATTGCCATACCAGCATTAGCATTCGCTGCTAGAGCTGAACCTGCATTAAAACCAAACCAACCCACCCAAAGCATACATGCACCAATCATAGCCAACACGGGACTATGCGGAGGATTAAATGATTTTGGAAAATCTTTTCTTGGACCAAGATAATAAGCAATGACTAAAGCAGAAACTCCTGCAGTTGTGTGAACAACCAAACCTCCAGCAAAATCTAAAACACCCATTTTAGCTAACCAACCACCGCCCCACACCCAATGCGTAGCTGGAGCATAAACAATGATAAGCCATAACACAGTGAATATAATCACTGCAGAAAACTTTATTCTCTCCACAAAAGCACCAACAACTAAGCCTGGTGTAATAATTGCGAAAGTCATTTGAAACATGACAAAAAGAGTTTCTGGAATGTCTCCGCTTAAACTTTGTAAACCAACTGTTCGTAAAAATACTTTACTTAAATCTCCAATGTAAGAACCTTCACCACTAAATGCTAAAGAATATGCAATGACAAACCAAACAACGGATGCCAGTACTGCAATCACTAAACATTGAGCTAATACGGAAATAGTGTTTTTGGATCTCACTAAACCTGCATAAAACAAAGCCAAACCCGGCAATGTCATAAATAATACTAAAGCAGTCGATGTAAGTATCCAAGCTGTATTTGCAGCATTCATGGAAAGACAAACTAAACAGTTAATTTGAAAGTAGTTATGTTAAAATAGCAAACGCTTTATGCGTTCAGTGCATACATTATTGTTTTGCTGAAACTTCTTTATGTTTCAATCCTGCTTCCAGTAATGCTTTGAAGCCACCTTCCACATGCACAACATTATCAAAACCCATTTCCATTAATGTTTTCGTTGCTAAAGCACTTCTCCAATTCGATGCACAAAATAAAATTTTTGTTAATTCAGGTTTGCATTCTTCTTTATAATAAGGACTTTCTGGATCTAACCAAAATTCTAACATACCTCTTGGCATATGTTTTGCATTTTCAATTGTACCAGACTTCCATAACTCTCTGACGTCTCGAATATCAATCAAAAGTACATCTTTAGAATTTTCAACCATAGTTTTGACTTCAGCTGCAGGTATCGTTTTGATAACTTGCATAGCTTCATCTACTAATTGCTTGATTGTTTTAAGTTTCATAAAATATAATAATTCTATATATCAAATAAATAATGATTAAAGAAAATAAAAAAGCACCAGCGTTCAAGCTTCCTTCTACAGATGGAAAAGATTTTGAACTAAAAACAAAATTACCAAACCATCTTATTTTGTATTTTTATCCCAAAGATAATACCCCTGGGTGCACAACTGAATCTGTTGAATTTGCAAAAAATTATAAAACCCTACAAAAAATGAAAGTTGATGTGATTGGGGTTTCTAAAGATAGCATTGAAAGTCACAAAAAATTTATAGATAAATTTAAGTTTCCCTTTCCCTTACTAAGCGATGAAACAACTAAGGTATTAAAATTATATGATGCCTGGGGAGAAAAGAGTATGTACGGAAAAAAATTTATGGGAATTAAGCGAACTACTGTTTTTATTAACAATAAAGGAATTATTCTAAAAATATGGAATAATGTTAAAGTAAAAGATCACGTCTCAGAAGTAATGAAAACAATTAAAGAATTAATCTAAAATAAATTCTTCTTGTTTAAACCCTAAGTAATATAAAATAGTAGTTAAATCGTTAAACAAAATTTGATTGTCCACTTGTTCCTTAACAATTTCATGCGCATGATATCCAAGTCCAAGTCCTACATTGGTCAACATACCTAAATCATTAGCCCCATCGCCTACTGCAACAACTTGGGATTTATCAATGTTTTTTTCCGCCGTTAATTGATTTAAATAATTTAATTTGGAATTTTTTTCACCCGTAATAGGAATGTACTCTCCTGTAAACTTATCATTTTCAAATTTAAATTCATTGCTGACAATATTGTGAAAACCTAATTTATTTCCAACAAAAGTTGATATGGGAGCAAAACCACCTGTAATTAAACTGGTGATATACCCTTTTGCATTTAAAGTTTGCACTAAAGTTTTAGATCCTGGATGAAACTTAATACCAACTAGTACTTGATCAATAAGTGATTTTGGTTTGTTTTTCAAAAAATTAACTCGTAAACTTAATGTTGTTCTAATATCTATTTTTCCTTCCATGGCCAACCTGCTCGTCTCATCTATATTTGCCGTCACACCACTAATTTTTACTAAATCATCTAATGTTTCATTTTCAATAATGGTTGCATCCATATCGGATAATAGAATTTTTTTTTCTCGATTATCAATAGACTGAAAACAACAATCTATTGTTTGCTGAAAAAAAACTTTTCTTAATTCTTTTATTTTATCTTGTTCGATTGAAGGAATAACAACATCATAGGCATTGTTAGATAATTGCTTAGTACTAATAATATTAATGTTATAATTTTCTACCAGTTGTTTAGAGATTTGTTCTATAGCAATAGACTCTGTTCCAACGATAGTTAGAACCTGATCTTTATTGATCATCAAATTGTAAATATTTTGCTTGAATGACTAAAGGAATTTTTTTGATATTTTCTACAATAGTATTATCAATTGCGCTATCCGTTGAGATTAAGGCAATAGCCTCTTGGCCAGAAGCTTTTCGACCTAGATGAAAAGTTGCAATATTAATATTATTATCAGCTAACACTTTCGATAAATCTCTAATGAAACCAGGTTTATCTTCATTGCTGATATATAAATTGTGATTAGATAACTCAGCATCAATTTCAATTCCTTTCACCTCCACTACTCTTGGTTTGCCACCAAATAAAGTTCCAGAAACAGATCTTGTTTGTTTATCCGTTGTCACAATTAATTTAATTAATGTTTGGTATTCAGATTGTTTTTGATGTTTCACTTCAGATATTGCAATCGATTTACTTTTTGCAACTAATAAGGAATTGATGACATTCACATTATCCATCGTTGGTTTTAATAATGAAAAAACAATCGTTTGTAATAAGGGCTGTGTATTAATGTTAGCAGCTTGTCCTTCAAATTCTACTTGAACAGATTTCACTGCATTCTCCGTAAGTTGGCCAGCGAAACCTCCAAGCAATGAACAAAGTTTTAAATAAGGTTTTACGGAAGTGTATTCTTTTGCTGTTAGTGAAAATGTATTTACCGCATTTAAAATAGCTCCAGTTTTTAAATAATCACTAATTTGTTCAGCGATTTGTAGAGCAACTTTCTCTTGGGCCTCTGTAGTTGAAGCTCCTAAATGAGGAGTTAAAATAAGGTTTTTTGTGCCTAATAAAGAACTGCCTTTTGGGGGTTCGTTGACAAACACATCTAAAGCAGCGCTAGCTACATGACCACTTTCTAAATTTTCTTTTAATGCATCTTCATCTACTAGACCACCTCTTGCGCAATTAATAATACGAACTCCTTTTTTCATTTTAGCAAAAGAGTCTTTTCCAATGATGTTTTTTGTTTTTTCTGTTAGTGGCGTGTGCAAAGTAATAAAATCAGATCTTTTAAATAATTCATCTAACGTAACTTTTTCTACTCCCATTTCTTTAGCTTTTTCATCTTGCAAGAATGGATCAAAAGCTAATACTTTAAAATGTAGTCCCAATGCTCTTTGCGCAACAATGGAACCAATATTTCCACAACCAATCACACCTAAATATTTTCCAGTAACTTCAATTCCTTTGATAGAAGATTTTTCCCATTTTCCTTCGTGGGTTGTTTGACTTGCGTAGGGAATTTGTCTAGCGGTAGATAAAATTAAAGTAATGGCGTGTTCAGCAGTGGTAATAGAATTTCCAAATGGAGTATTCATTACAACTTTACCATTATTCGTAGCAGCTTCTAAATCAACATTATCCACTCCAATGCCTGCTCTACCAATAACTTTTAATTTCTTACATGACTCGATTACTTTTTTGGTTGCCTTAGTAGCGGAGCGAACAACTAAACCATCGCAATCTTGTAGTGCTTCAATTAAAGCATTTTCATCTAAACCATTTTTTACAATAGCTTCAATTCCATTGTCAGAAAAAATACGAACCGCTTCTTCACTTAATTTATCTGCTATTAAAACTTTAAACATATTACGACTTTATACTTTCGTAACCCCATTCAATCCATGGTAATAACGTCTCAATATCGGAAGCCTCGACGGTAGCACCACCCCAAATTCTAAATCCAGCAGGCGCAGTTCGGTAAGCGTTAATATCATAAGCCACCCCTTCTTTTTCCAATAAACTATTCACTTCTTTTATTTTTGCTTGCTGCTCTTCTTCAGATAGTTGCAAAAACCAATCAGCTGTAATTTTAAGACAAATACTTGTTGATGAAATAGTTGCTGAATCCTCTGCTAAAAAATCAATCCAGTCTTTCGAGGAGACCCATCTTTTCACTACTTCTAAATTGTTTTGAGATTTTTGAATGGATCCTTCGTATCCACCAATAGACTTAATCCAATGCAAAGCATCGATTGCATCTTCCACGCATAACATGGATGGAGTATTAATCGTTTCTCCTTTAAAAATTCCTTCAATTACTTTTTTATTATTGGCTAATCTAAATATCTTAGGAATAGGCCAATTTGGCTGATATTCGGTTAATCTTTGAATGGCTTTTGGTGACATCGCAATCATTCCATGCGCCGCTTCTCCTCCTAGCACTTTTTGCCAAGACCAAGTTACTACATCTAATTTAGACCAGTCCATCTTCATGGCAAATACAGCAGAAGTAGCATCACAAAGCACTAATCCTTTTCTATCGTTAGCAATCCAGTCTGCATTAGGAACGCAGACCCCCGATGTGGTTCCATTCCAATTAAAAACAATATCATTATCAAAATTTAATTCTTTTAAACTTGGTAATTTTCCATACTCTACTTTATGAATTTTCAAATTATCTGGCTTCAATTGATCCTTGATATCTTTCACCCAATCATTACCAAAATTTTCCCAAGCTAAAACTTCTACTCCTGTTTTTCCAAGCAGTGACCACATGGCAGCTTCAATGGCGCCCGTATCGGAAGCGGGTAAAATTCCTACTCGATAATCCTCCGGCATTTGTAAAATTTCTTTGCTAAGATTGATTACATCCAACAATCTTTGTTTGGGCAATTTAGCTCTATGCGATCTTCCAAGTGTATCTGTTTTTAAATTTTGAATATTCCAACCCGGTCTCTTTGCGCAAGGGCCAGAAGAAAAATTTGGATTATTTGGTTTTGTAACTGGTTTCTCAATCATGAAATTAAAAAAATATCGGCACAATCATTATTGAGAGTGCCGATATTTGTAAACTTAAATAAACTTAAGCTGCAACCTTTAACGGTATTCCGTGCTTTAAAGAAATCCCAGATAAAAAGTTCCACATAAATTTTGCAGTTGTTACTGCTGCGGTCTCAGCTTTTTTTTGATCCGCTTCAGGCAAATCATTTAATAATTTTTCACATTCTTGTCGGTGCACTACGTCTGCACCTTTGTGAACTTCAAAAAACATTAAACCTTCTTTGCTATCAACACCATAATGTTTTTTTAAACCTTGAATTTTAGTTTCTGCAATTTCAGGAACTTGTCTTTCGTAAGTAAAGAAAGATCCTAATCCTTCTGCATAACTAGATCTTGCTTGCTTGAAGAAATTTTCAATCATTTCTGAAGTAAATTTATCCTGAGGTTTTGTTTCAATAGCTTCAGAGTCTGCTCCAAGAGCTAAAGCAAAATTTTTCCATAATTTTGGATGATCATTTTGATGATCTTCTTCCTCATTTAAGTTTTCTAATAATACTTTTCTTTGCTCAATATCCTCACACATAGAATGTGTTGCACTGATGTAACGAGGAAAAGCTTTTACGTGCTGATAGTACTGCTCAGCGTAATCTTTGATAATTTCTCTTGTTAATTTACCTTCGTTCCAGGCTTGGTAAAATGGATGTTTAAGTAAATGATATTCGTCTAATTTTTCGTTTAGTTTTTGTGAAAACATTATTTCTCCTTGTTAATGCAATTAAGAAATTTATAGAATTTTAGTTAAGATAATCAACCGTTTTTAATGTGGATTAAAAAACCTAATAAATACGCGCAAAAAAAACAGCCTTAAATTTAATTTAAGGCTGTTTTTTTAAAGAAAAATTTTTCGCTTATTTATTGAACATTTCTTTCAATGCTTTAGCTGGTAAAAACTTAACTTTTTGAGAAGCTGAGATTTGGATTGTTTCACCTGTTCTTGGGTTTCTTCCTTGTCTAGCTTTTCTTTTTGCTACTTTATAAGTACCAAAACCAGCAATTTTAACATTGTCGTCCGTCTTTAATGCATCAAGAATAATATTTGTTATCCCGTCAAATGTTCTTTCTGCATCAGCTTTGCTAAGATTCATCGTAGATGAGATTTTAGCAACTAGTTGTTTTTTGTTCATTTTTTAGCCCTTTCGAATCGTTATAATTTCAATATCGACAAAAAATGAGGAAAATCAATCAAAATTTGGTATAATTGCAAAACAAAACCACTACCTATAGACAAAAAATCACTACTATTAATTAAGTTATTGTTTTTTAATATTTTTTTAGAAAAGACCAAGACCTTTAAGATCATTAAAAGTCGCAAAAAACATTAGGGTAAAAAGAATAAAGAAACCAAAACGATAGAAGTACTCTTGAATTTGCTCATTTAAAGGCTTTCCACGGATAAACTCTATCAAATAAAAAAACAAATGACCGCCATCTAATAATGGAATTGGGAACAAATTAATCAATCCCAAACTGATAGAAATATAAGCCATAATGGAAAGAAAGGGCACAAAACCATAATCCGCAACCTGACCTGTAATTTGAGCAATTTTAATGGGACCACCTAATTGATCTGGACTTGCACTACCTACTATTACATTTCCAAGATAACCAAGTGTCAATGAAATCGTATTATAAGTTTCCATGAGCGCATAATAAATAGCCTTTGCTGGACCTAATCGCTTACGATCTACTTTGTTTTGATATGGAACAATTTTAATTCCAATCATTTTTCGCTGCATATTATTTCCTAGTGCATCCTTGGCATCCTTAAGAACAGGTTGAATAACAAAATCTAACAATTGACTGTTTCTAGTAATGGTAATTTTAATATCACCGCTAGAAGCTGCAATTAATGTTGAAACTTCATTAATACTTTCAATTTGTTTGTCATTAATAAAAGATATTTTGTCTCCAGATTGTAAGCCAGCATTAGCAGCTGGACTTTCTTTTTGCACTTCCTGTATCATTGGCAATGAATAATCTTTGCCATTAATCATAAATATCAGCGCAAAGATAAATATAGCTAGAATAAAATTAGCAATCGGACCTGCTGCAACAATAATAGCTCTTTGGTACAATGGTTTGGTGGTAAGTAATTTGTCATGATCTTTAGATTGGAAGTTTTTTAAATGCGTTGGTTTGCTCGCAGAATTACTATCTCCAAAAAATTTCACATATCCACCAAGAGGAATTAAACATACTTTCCATCTGGTGCCATCCTTATCATTCCAGCCAAACAATTCTTTACCAAAACCAATAGAAAAGTCAGTTACTGTAACTTTATATTTTTTTGCATAATAATAGTGTCCATATTCATGAATAAAAACTACTACTGAAATAAGTAGAATAAAGAAAAAAGCACTTTGTAAAAAATACATTTATTAAACTGTCTTAATTGTTAAAATTAAATATAACCCAAAACAAGATATTATAAAACCAGATCCTATATTAATTCTATGGATATAAGTATCGCTAATATATTTCTTAAACCTTAAAGCTAAATTCACTAATATAAACCACCATAATAAAGAACCACAAAATATCCCTGAAACAATTACCGTTGATTTAATAAAATTAATTTCATCAAATAATGAGTGAATATTGGACAAAGCAGCTATGAATGCAATTAACGTCATTGGATTACTTAAAGTAACAATAAAAGTTGTAACAAAATCCTTGATATTAGTCTCATGATCAACTGGAATGTTTTCTTCTGATGAAAACTTTTTTTTGCTCATCATTTTCACTCCAATAAAAATAATACAAAGGCCACCTGCAAGATGAAGTACTGGTTGATTTTCTAATAACTGACCTGATACTGCTGTAAGTCCATAAATTGCTATGAAACCATAAAACATATCTGCCGCTGCAGCACCAAGACCAGAGTAATACCCTGATTTTTCTCCAAATTGTAAGGACCTATTGATGCAAATCATAGCGACAGCGCCCACCGGCAAAGCAACAAAAAATCCAACTAACACGCCAGAAATGAATGAAAACAAATCAATAACTCCTTATCAAAAAGATAATAATTCTATTTTAGTTGAAATCAAATATTTATAGATAAAAAAAGTAGTAAAAAACTAAATCGCAGTTGGACCTGTTTCACCAGTTCGAATTCTTATTACTTTTGTAAGATCAGTAACAAAAATTTTTCCATCACCAATTTCATTGGTTCTAGCTGCTTGTGTAATTACATTAATAGCCTCATCCAGCTGCTCATCTGTAACTGCTATTTCTAATTTAGATTTAGGCAAAAAAGAAACTTCAATTTCAGTTCCACGATACACTTCCTTATGTCCTTTTTGACGACCAAAGCCTTTTACTTCTGATAAAGTAATCCCTGTTACATTAATTTTAGATAAAGCATTTTTTACATCATCTACTTTATTTGCTTTAATGATCGCTGTAATTAATTTCATAAGAATTATTTAATATATTTTATTAATAGTGTCTACCAGCAAACTGAATTAAAAAGTCCACTCATTGACTTTGTTAAAGATGAAATCTCGAAAAGCTTGAACTCTTGCAACATTTTTTAACGACTGCGGGTATACAAAGTGCGCTTCGTATTTCGGTCCATTTAAATCACTTAGTACTTTGACTAAACCAGGTCTTCCGTACACCATATAATCCGGCAAGGCCGCAAGTCCAACTCCACTATCTACTGCCAAGAGTAAGGAATAAATATTATTCACTTTCATCACTGATTTTCTTTTTGTTTTTTCTTTCGTACCTACTTTTAAAATCCATTCTTTTTGTGACAATGGAGAAGGTGTTCCCCTTCCATACGTAATTAATTTATGTTTATCTAAATCCTTAACTGATCTTGGTACTCCATATTTTTCTAAATATTTTGAAGAACCATAGATATGATAATTAATATCGATTATTTTTTTTTGGATGTAGTTAAGTTGTTTGGGTTGTCTCATCCATATAGCAACATCCGCTTCTCTCGTGCTTAAATCTAATTCCTGGTCTGTCACTATTAACTCGACTTCAATATCTGGATTTTTTTCCATGAATTCTTGAATACGTGGAGTTAACCAAATTCCACCAAAACCAACCACCGTAGTAACAACAATTTTTCCTGACGGCTTATCTTTTTTATCTATTAGGCTAGATTCAACATCTTTAATTTTTGAGATAACTTCGTTTGCCGTTTTAAACAATGTTTCTCCATTGTCTGTTAATGAAAGTCCTCTCGCATGTCTTTCAAATAAAGTTGTTTTTAATTCATGCTCAAGAGACTGAATTTGCCTGCTAATTGCTGATTGACTTAGATTAAGAATGTCGGCAGCTTTGGTAAAACTACCTGCTTGAGTTACTGCATGAAAAATCTTTAATTTATCCCAATCCATTATTGATTTACATCCACTACAACTCTGCCTGATACTTCCCCTTTTAAAATCTTAGAAGAAGAATCAATTAAATCTTGCAAAGACCAAACTTGCACCACTTCATTTAAAACAGAAAAATCAATTAAGTTTGCAGCTTGGGACCAAACAAATTGTCTTCTTTTAGCACTTGCCATTACAGAATCGATACCCCAAAGTTTCACTCCGCGAATAATAAAAGGCATCACCGTTGTATCTAATTTAAAATTGCTCGCTAATCCGCACGCAGCAACGATTCCGTTTGGTTTTGTTTGTGATAAAGCCTTGGCTAAAATCTGTCCGCCAGTAGTGTCCACTACGCCATCCCACAATGCAGCTTCCAATGGTTTTGCTGGCTGATCCAATTCGCTTCGATCTATGATTTTAGAAGCTCCTAATTTTTGTAAAAATTCTTCCTTATCTTTTTTTCCCGTAACTCCAGTAACATTATAACCAAGCTTAGATAATGCCATAACAGCAACACTTCCCACTCCCCCCGTTGCTCCTGTGACTAAAACATCTTGGATAGGCTCGCCTAATAAAATTGTTTCCCTTGCTTGAATAGCAAAAGTACAAAGTAAAGCTGTAAATCCAGCAGTACCGAGTGCCATTGCATCTTTATTGCTTAGTCCTTCTGGTGTTTTAACTAAAAATTTACCTTTGACCTTTGCATACTGAGCGTATCCACCATAATAAATTTCACCCACTCTCCAGCCAGTTAAAATAACTTTATCTCCTTTTGTAAAATTAGGATCCTCACTTGCTTCAACTACACCTGCAAAATCAATTCCTGGTATGTGAGGATAATCCTTAACTAATTTTCCTCCATTTTTTAAAATCATTCCATCTTTGTAATTTAATGATGAGTATTCAACTTTAACTGTGACATCTCCATCTTTTAAAAAGGAAATATCAACTTCTTGTAATTCTCTTGTGAAATTTTCTTCTACTTGATTAACAACAATAGCTTTAAATTTATCCATCTACTTTTTCCGTTAATTTTTGATTTTCTTTTTCATTAAACACATAAAGTCTTTCCGTATCTAGATCTGCATCATCTTTTAATACAAAGCAAATATTACTATAGCCGCAAATAACATAACCAACTTCTGGTTTGATTGTATAATAAACTTTTGGATGATCTAATTCAGTAACAATATGTGTAGTATCAACGTAAATCTTTTTAAGATGATCGAATTTACTCGGAACTTGGACCATATTAATTATTAATCTTTAATATAATTTAAAAAGCGTGTTTGTAAATTTTGGCTATCTCTAAATACTCCAGTAAAATAATTTGTAACGGTAGTAGCATTTTCTTTCATCACTCCTCTAGTTGTCATGCATTGATGTTCCGCATCTATGCTTACTGCTGACCCGTGAGACTTTAAACCTTTATAAATAGAGTTTGCAATTTGCATAGTTAACCGCTCTTGCGTTTGTAATCTTCTTGCATAAGCATCTACCACTCTAGCTAGTTTACTTAAACCAACTACTTTTTCTGAAGGCACATAAGCTACATGCGCTACTCCAATAATAGGTGCCATATGGTGTTCGCAATGACTATGAATAGTAATATTTTTCTGAATGACCATGTCATCATAGCCTTCTACATCTCCAAACGTTTTTTCTAAAAACTCATTTGGCTCAATTAAATAACCAGAAAAATACTCTTGGAATGCCTTCACAACTCTTTTTGGGGTTTCTATTAATCCTTCTCTTTCAGGATTTTCTCCAACAAATTTTAAGATAGTGCGTATAGCTTTTTCAGCTTCTTCTCTAGAAACTTTTTCTAAAATTTTTTGTTTTATATCAGTAACGTTTTTCATTATTTTGCAAAAGCAACTTATAATATATACGTATGGTTGAAAACAATTAAATAGTCCAAAAATGTTTAAAGAACGAAAATCTGTTGAAGAAGTTGAAGAAGGAAAATATCTTTCTCCAAAATTTGATGAAAAAGGTCTCATACCGGTCATCACTACTGATTATCAAACAAAAGAAATTCTAATGCACGGCTACATGAATGCTGAGGCTCTAAAAAAAACGATTACTACAAAAGAAGCTCACTACTGGAGTAGATCAAGACAAGCTATTTGGCACAAAGGAAAAACAAGTGGATTTGTTCAAAAAGTAAAATCTATTCGAATTGATGATGATCAAGATGCAGTTTGGATTGCTGTCGATATTGGAGACGGTGCAAGCTGTCACGTTGGTTACAATTCCTGTTTTTACAGATCCATACCCCTAGACAGCAAACAAGAACCGATAGAAATGAAATTTGAAGAAACAGAAAAAAAATTTGATCCAGAAATAGTCTACAAAGGCCAACCTAATCCTACAAAACTATGAGTATAAAAGTTATTTATCCTTTTGGTCCAACTATGGCCAAAATAAAATTAACTAATACCATCATTAAAAAAATTAATAGTGAGGTTGATAAAATTGTTTCTAATCCATTGTTATCCAAAAAATATAATTACGCAAACAAACTAGCTGGTGAAGTTGAGCAAGAAATTGAATTGCCTAAATCTTTCACAAATAAATATTTAAAATCTACTTTACAAAGTTCCATCAAAGCATTTGTAAAAAAAAGTACTGGTAAAGTACCTAAACAAATAAGATTAAAAAATTTTTGGGTCGTTAGACAATTTGCACATGACTATAATCCTGTTCATTTTCATGATGGTGATATATCGGGTGTTGGTTACCTTAAGCTACCGAAGAACTTTAGTAGCGGTAGAAAAAAATACAAAACCAATGGATCTATAGATTTTATTCACGGTTCAAGAATGTTTTTAAATAAAAGTATTTTTAATCATATTCCTAAAGTTGGCGATTTGCTTTTATTTCCTAATTATTTAATGCACACAGCGTACCCCTTTAATGTTAAAGGGGAACGTAGATCATTTTCTTTTAATGCAGAAATAGACAAGTCTATCTCAAACGTTTTTCATGATTGATAAAGTGAAGCAAAAAAATGTTTTGGGTGAAACATTAGAAGTTTGTTCATTAGATCCTGTAACTGGCTGGTATCGAGATGGGTGCTGCAATACAGATGAAAACGATCATGGAACGCATACCGTTTGTGCAAAAGTAAATGAGGATTTTCTTCAGTGGTGCAAAGATAATGGCAATGATCTTGTTACACCAAGACCTGAATATAATTTCGAAGGTCTTAAAAGTGGCGATAGCTGGTGTGTTTGCGCAACATGGTATCGAAGAGCGGTAAAAGCCGGTCATCCTTGCAAAGTATATTTGCGAAGTACAAATATTAAAACCTTAGAAATTGTAGATATAGAAACGTTAAAAAAAAACGCCATTGATTTGTCCTAATGGCTGTTGAAAAAATCATTTTTGACCTAGGAAGAGTTTTGGTGAAATTTAATGTACGTAATCTATTTAGAAAAATTATCACTACCGAAGAAGAAATAGATTATTTTTTGCAAAATATCTGCACTTGGGAATGGCATATTCAGCAAGATTTAGTTCAGGATACCTCGCAAGTATCTGCTCCCCTGGTTCAACAATTTCCTAAATATCAAGAAGCAATAGAAGCGTTTTATGGAAGATTTTTAGAGATGATTGAAGGGACTTATGAAAAAAATGTTAAGCTTGCAATGGATCTCAAACAAAAAGGTTATCCCATTTATGTACTAAGTAATTTCCCTGGTGATCAATATGATAAATATGAAAAACATAATTCTTTTTTACAAATATTTGATGATAAAATAATTTCAGGTCACGTTGGTCTAGCAAAACCTGACGCTAAGATTTACCAACTTGCTATTGATAAATTTCATTTAGTGCCAGAAAGAAGCTTATTCATTGATGATAAAATAGAAAATATTGAAGGAGCTAAACAACTTGGCATTCAAACCATTCATTTACAAAATCCTGATGAATTACCAGAATTAATTAAACCATTTATTGCTTAAAATCTTTTAACGTATCAAAATCTTTTACAAGATTAAATTTTTTAATATTTATTTTTTTTATTTTTTCTTTTTGTAACATTAATTTAGCTCCCCTATCTCCTTGTAACGTCATTAATTTTTTCTTAAAAGAATAGGGAAACAAAACAGGGTTCACTTGTTTTTTTTGAAAGTAAGTAACAATTGGAATATTGCTATTGTTTTTACTAACCTTAATCATTGTATTAAAATATTTAGATTCAAGATTGGGCATGTCTGCCAAAGTAATAAAAAAAGATTTTGTTTTTCTGGGTAAATGTTTCATCCCAATTTTAATCGATGATGCCATTCCAGATCGATATGATTGATTATAATAAATTTTTATTTTTTTATGTTGTGTAATGTGTTTTTTAACTTCATGTTGTGCCTTTCCTACAATAACAATAATTCTATCAACATTGCTATTAAGAAGATTGTTAATGGAATGAGCAACTATCGATTTTTTTTTGTATGGCAAAAGTAGTTTATGTTTTTTTCCAGTTCGAGAAGATGTCCCAGCGGCCAACAGTATAGCTGCTATCATTTTCTTTTATATACTTCCGAAACTAATTGAGAGACTACGGAAAGAGCTATCTCGGGAGCAGATCTACCGCCTAATTTAATTCCAATCGGACCATGGATTTGACTAGTAATTTCCCTTGAAAAACCAGCTTTTTCTAATCTTTCACATCTATTCTCATGAGTTTTTTTACTGCCCAAGGCTCCAATATAAAAACATTTTACTTTTAATGCATACTGAATTGCAGGATCATCAATTTTAGGATCGTGTGTTAATGCAATGAGCGCTGTATTGTGATCAATATTTACTTTGGTCAAAGCCTCGTTCGGCCATTCATTTATAATTTTAATATCAGGAAATCTTTTAGCAGAAGCAAAGTAACCTCTTGGATCAATAATAGTAATTTCAAAATTTAAGTGTTTTGCATATTCGCAAAAATACTGAGCAATATGTACTGCTCCTACTATTACAACCTGAATAGGTCTATGATAATTTTCAATAAATAATTCTGTTCCTTCAAGCATTCCATTAGTTCTAACTTGAAATGCGTGTTCAATTTTTTTTTGCTCTAATTGAATTTTATCGGAAAGCACTGTGCCAGGCTGATAGATATAATTAAGTGACGTTTGCAAATCTGTAACAATTGCAAATTCTTTTTTTTCTTTTTTTAATAATAATACTTGTTGTAAAATTTCTTTTTGCATTATTGAATTGTTTCTAAATAAACAGCAATTTCACCACCACAAGCTAATCCGACTTCCCAGGCACTTTCATTCGAAACTTTGAATTCAATTTTTTTACACTTCGTTTTATTTTGTATTAAATCTAAACATTCTCTCACTACTGCAGATTCTACACAACCTCCTGAAACGGATCCTGAAAAATCTCCATGTTCGTTTACAATCATACGGCTGCCAGTAGGTCTTGGTGAAGATCCCCAGGTTTGGACAACGGTTGCTAAAACAACAGACTGGCCCAACTTGAGCCACGTATCAGCTTCTTCTAAAATTTTTTCATCAAAGGAATTTTGCATCGCCTTTGAATATAAAAGGAAAGAGGTTTACTTACAATGCTCTACAGCTTTTTTCGCTGAAGATAATATTAAACTAGCTCTATATTCTGCTGAGGCATGAATGTCTGAGTTTAATTCAGAAGTATCAATGGAAATTCCATTTAAAGCACTTGCAGAAAAATTATCATTTAAAGCTTTTTCCATATTTTTTTCTCTGTATACGACAGATTGCGCTCCTGTAATTGCAACATGAACACCTGACTTATGTTTGGCAACATACACTCCTACCATTGCGTATCGTGATGCAGGGTTAGGAAATTTAAAGTAATGAGATTTTTCAGGTATCTGAAACTCTACTGCTGTAATTAATTCCCCTTTTTTCAAAGCTGTTTCAAACATTCCCTTGAAGAATTTTTCTGCTTCAATTTTACGATCTGAAGTGTGAATGATGGCATTTAAAGCAAGACAAGCAGATGGATAACATGCTGTAGGATCGTTATTTGCGATCGAACCTCCCAAAGTGCCTCTATTTCTAACTTGAGCATCGCCAATTCTAGATGCTAATGAGCTCAACGATGGAATTGCTTTTTGCACTTCTTTTGAATTTGCAACATCTGCATGTTTGGTTGCAGCGCCAATAACTACAGATTTGCTTGTTACTTTAATTCCATGAAGATCTTTGATTTTTTTTACATCAATTACATCTTTGTAATTTGCCAATCTCATTTTCATCGAAGGGATCATAGTCATTCCTCCTGATAAATAAGCAGAATTGCTGGAAGCTAACTTAGTAGCTTCTTTCACACTAGATGCTGAATGATAATTAAAAGCTTTCATAAATTACGCTACTTTCTTCTCAGAGTTAGTTTTGTTTTTTAACGCCGACCACACTTTTTCCGAAGTTGCAGGCATAGAAACATCTGTTCCAATCGCATCGATTACTGCATTCATTACACACGGTGGTGATGCAATCGCTCCTGCTTCTCCACAACCTTTCACTCCTAATGGATTAGAAGTTGCTGGTGTACAAGTATATTCAATTCTAAATTCTGGGAAATTGTCAGCTCTTGGCATCGTATAATCCATGTAAGATGCTGTCACCAATTGTCCTGTTTCATCATAGTGAGCATTTTCATAAAGCGCCTGACCAATTCCTTGCGCCAAACCTCCATGCACTTGCCCTTCAACAATCATTGGATTAATTAAATTTCCAAAATCATCCACACAAGAATAAGTTACCACTTTGGTTTCTCCTGTATCTGGATCTACTTCTACTTCACAAATATGTGAACCAGCTGGGAAAGAAAAATTGATTGGATCATAAAACGCGGTTTCTTTTAATCCAGGCTCCACTCCTTCTGGAAGAGGAGATTTAATTTCTCCATACGTTCCTGGCAAGTAACAAGCAAAAGCAATTTCTCCAATTGTTTTTTTCTTATTAGAATTTGGAACAATGAATTCTCCATCTTTAAATTCAATCTCATCAGGATTAGCTTCCAACATATGCGCTGCAACTTTTTTACCTTTTTCGATAATTTTGTCACAAGCTTTGGTAATTGCGCTTCCACCAACTGCTAAAGATCTTGATCCATAAGTTCCCATACCAAAAGGACCTTTGTCTGTGTCCCCATGTACAAGATCAATATTCTCCATAGGTACACCTAATTTGTCTGATACAATTTGCGCAAAGGTAGTTGCGTGTCCTTGTCCATGACTATGCGCTCCTGTAAATACTGAAATATTTCCTGTAGCATTAAATCGAACTTCCGCAGATTCCCAAAGTCCAACTCCTGCGCCAATAGACATGACAACAGAAGAAGGTGCTATACCGCAAGCTTCAATATAAGTGGAAAAACCAATACCTCGTAATTTACCTTTAGCTGCAGACTCTGCTTTTCTTTTTGCAAATCCTTTATAGTCAGCAAGCTCAAGGGCTTTATTAAAGTGCGCATTGTAATCGCCTGAATCAATATTGTGTACTAAACACTGCTGATGAGGAAACTTTGTAATAAAGTTTTTCTTTCTAAATTCAGCTCGGTCCATTCCTAATTGTCTAGCAGCTTGATCCATAATTCTTTCAATTAGATAAGTCGCTTCTGGTCTGCCAGCTCCTCGATATGCATCCACTGGAGCTGTATTCGTGAAAACTGCTTTAACGTTGCAGTAAGCAGTTGGAATATCATACAGTCCCAAAATTAAAGGAGCATATAAATACGTTGGTGTAACTGTTGCAAATAAAGAGCCATATCCACCTAAATTTGCAATAGTATCAACATGTAATCCCGTAACTTTACCATCTTTTTGAACCGCTAATTTGGCATGCGTAACATGATCTCTCCCATGACAATCTGATAAGAAAGAGTCTGTTCTTTCACAAACCCATTTTACAGGTCTGCCAATTTTTTTTGCAGCCCACGCTACTACTACATCTTCAGCGTACGGATAAATTTTTGATCCAAATCCACCACCTACATCAGGAGCAACAACTCTAAATTTATGCTCTGGATGCACTCCATTAAAAGCGGAAATAACTAATCTGGTTAAATGAGGATTTTGACTTGTTGTATATAAAGTTAATTGATCCGATGAAGAATTGTAATCTCCAATCGAAGCTCTTGGTTCCATTGCATTAGGAACTAAACGATTGTTCGTAAGTTTAATTTCTACTATTTGATCTGCTTTAGAAAAAGCTTCATCAGTTTTGGCTTTATCTCCAAGCTCCCAATCAAAACATAGATTTTTATCTATTCCATCGTAAATATTTTCAGAATTCATAGCATCTGCAGTATTCACAACAGCTTGTAAAACTTTGTAATCAACGGTAACAAGTTCAGCAGCATTTTTTGCTTCTTCTAAACTTTCAGCAATAACTACTGCAACATGGTCTCCTACATAGTTAACCTGTTCATGAGCTAACGGAGGATGCGCTGGTAACTTCATATCCGTTCCGTCTTTGCTTACAATTTTCCATCCAGCGATAAGTCCGCCAATTTTATCTTTAACAATATCTTCTCCTGTTAAAATACTTACAACACCTGGAGCTTTAAGCGCTTTGGCAATATCTACTTTTTTAATTTTTGCTCTTGCATGAGGAGACCTGATAAAAAATGCATAACTTTGACCATGCAAAGTAATGTCTGCTGTGTATCTTCCTTTTCCTGTTATAAATTTTTTATCTTCTGTTCTTTCTACTTTGGATCCTATCATGCTGCTTGCCATTATTTCCTCCTTATGAATTTTTTGCAGCTTCTTTAACAGCTGCGACTATGTTTTGATAACCTGTGCAACGACAAATGTTGCCTTCTAACCATTCTCTAATTTCTTCATCACTTGGATTTTTTTTGTTTTGTAATAAATCGACAGAACTCATAATCATTCCAGGAGTACAGTAACCACATTGTAAGCCATGATGTTTCTTAAACGCAGCTTGCATTGGGTGCAGTTCTCCATTTTGTGAAAGGCCTTCGATCGTTGTAACTTTTGAACCATCAATATCTGCCACTAATAAAGTGCAGCTTTTCACAGACTTGCCATCCACATGAACTACGCAAGCTCCACATTGACTAGTATCGCATCCAATGTGTGTACCAGTTAAATTCAATTGATCTCTTACAAATGTTGAAAGTAGTGTGTGATCTTGGATTTGCTTTGTAACTTTTTTACCGTTTACTTCTAACGTAACTTCTTTCATTTTCCCCCCTGAAAGTTTATCGAAGATAAAGGTAACCGAAATGTAAACAAACTTCAATCAACTTGAAGTTGTGACTTATTTTAGAAAATATATAGCTAAAGCCGTTAAAACGACAATCGCTCCCGCTATATGAATATATAAAAGTTTATTACTAGAAACTTTTTTCTCACTCGTCACGTTAGACATATTTTCTATCTTTTTATCTTCTGGAGTAACCAATTCTGAGAATTTTCCAAAAAAAATATCGGCCATTTTTTTTGCTGTCATATCGATTAGTCTTGAACCCACTTGAGCAATTTTTCCTCCCACATTTGCTTCTACTGTATAAGACAAGGTCGTAACGCCATTATTTTCTACTAACTCGACATAGGCTTCACCTGAGGCAAAACCAACGGGAGAATTTCCTTGTCCAACAATTTTATAATTATCAGGTGGATTTAAATCTTTTAATTCCACCTCGCCTGTAAAGCTTGCATTAAAAGGACCAATTTTATTGGTGGCAGTAGCTGTAAAACTTGTTTCTGAGTTTTTAGCAAATTCATCACAACCGGGTATTGATTGCTTTAATATTTCAGGATTATTGAGTGCATCCCAAACCGTTTTTTTATCAACTGGAATATCGTAAGACCCTGTAAGTTTCATATTTTATGTGTATAATAAATTTTTATGGATGATACTACAAAAAAAGAAATTCAATCAGCTGCTTTTGAAAGACTAATAAATCATTTACGAGAAAAAAAAGAAGTTCAAAATATAGATCTTATGAATCTTGCTGGATTTTGTAGAAACTGCTTGTCCAAGTGGTACAGAGAAGAAGCTGATAAAATAGGAATAGAAATTTCAGATCCTGAGGCTAGGCAACACGTTTATGGAATGAGTTATGAAGAATGGAAAGAAAAATATCAAAAATAATATTTAATGTCCGTGATGTTCTTCTTTTAAATCTTTTTTAATATCCTCGTGATCACCTACCACAATGTGATGTTTGCTTTTGGTAACATACTTTTCTAATAAAGGAATTAACGTTAAAGGAATTAAGCCACCTAAAACAATTCCAAGAGCTGCAGATTTCAAACTAGGATCTAAAGATGCTGCGATAAAATCAGCAATAACATGTGCAATCACAACTCCAAATATTCCAGCTATATAACCATTGGATGCTACTTTAATTAATCGGTTAATACTCCATCCAGAATAAAAGCCGACAACAGGAATAATAGTATGAACTAATCCAAAAACAAATCCTCTCAACACATCAATTTCTTGAATGAAATGCAAAAATCCTGGAAGGTTATGTGTGTGATCCATTATGCGCAGCCTCGGCAAATAGTTGACACCTCAACCTCATAACTAGAGAATGAATATTTCTTAATTGATGTTTTTTTTAATAAGTTACTAAACAAATCAGACTTTAATTCCTCTGTATCACCACATTTTTTACATATAGCAATTGCTGGATTATGTTCCTTGTTGTGAGAGTGATTGCATAACAAGTAGGTTTTTTTTTGATTTGATTTATGAATAACTCCTTGCTCTATCAAATCATTTAAAGCTCGATAAACGGTCATAGGCTGAACTTTTTTTATTTTCTGAAACTTTTCTAAGATAGCGTAAGCTGTAAGTTTTTTTGAAGACTTTTTGATTACACTTAAGACTATTTCTGTATTTTTCATATGTTATGTTATAACATAACACTTATTATCTAGCAATAACTATAATTCAGAATGATCCTTTTTGATTATTCTTCTAATCTTTTTTCTATGAAATTTGCTTATTTTGAAACTTTATTAAAGCATAGCAAGATACTAACAAAACAATGCCAACAATCTTAAGCCAATAAATTAGTGGAAGTAAAAAACAAGCGGCCGTAAGCAAAAATAATATTCTTACAAAAGTACTAATATTGCCAAAGAAAAAATCTCGACCTTGAATACTAATCGCTAATGTTGCGTAACCAATCAAATAAGACAAGCCTACTAAGATAATTCTATGTAGCTCGCCCTGAAATAATAACTCAGGAACATAAACAAAACTTAGAGGGATAAGAACTAAAGTTGTTCCAAATTTTAAAGCTGCAAATCCCGTTTTCATTGGATCGGCTTTAGCAATGGCTGCGGCTGCAAATGCAGAAACACAAACGGGCGGTGTAATATTCGATAAACATGCAGCATAAAAAACAACTAGGTGAGCAGGAATTTCTGGTACTCCTAATTGAATTAAAGCAGGAGCAGCTACCACTGCAAGAATAATATAAGATCCTGTAGTACTACTACCCATTCCAATAATCACAGAAATTAATGTAACCATCAAAACCGTAACGATTAAACTACCACCTGAAAATTCAACTAAGACTGCAGAAAATTTAAGACCAAGACCTGATAATATAATTCCACCTATAATAATTCCTAAACTTCCAATTGCAGCACCAGCTGCTGCATTACTTTGTGCGCCTTTAATAAGACCAATAAAAATATCTTTAGGTCCCATTGCTGTCTCTTTATTTCTCCATGATAAAACTAATGTTGAAACAATTCCCCAAAAAGCCCCGAAGTCTGGAGAAAAACCATTGAATAATAAAGTGATAACAATAATTAAAGGTATAAAAAAATGCCAACCTCTTTTAATTACTGTTTTAAAATCAGGAACCTCTTCCACTGGCAAGCCTCTTAAGCCAGACTTAACAGCTTCTAGATCAACCATGAGCATTATAAATGTGAAAAATAAAATTGCAGGAATTACATTCATACCTGCAATCGTTAAGTAATCTGTTTCTGTTAAAGTTGCTAAAATAAAAACCCCCGCTCCCATAATCGGTGGCATCACCTGACCACCCGTTGAAGAAATAGCTTCAATTGCTCCCGCATGATGATTTTGAAAACCCACTCGTTTCATCATAGGAATGGTAAAAGTTCCAGACGCAACAACATTTGCAACCGAAGAACCAGAGATAGATCCAAACAACGCAGAACTAAATACTGCTATTTTTGCTGGTCCCCCTCTCCACTTTCCTGTCAAAGAAGTAGCAAGATCCATAAAAAAATTTCCCGCTCCACTTTTTTCTAAAAAAGCGCCAAAAATCATAAAAGGAAATACAAAAGTAGCAAAGGTGGAGGTGATCACTCCAAACATGGCTTCTTGAGTAGAAAAAGTAAATTCTATTATTCGAGTAAAAGGCAATCCAGAATGACTAAGTTTTCCTGGTAAGTATGCACCATAGTAAAGTTGTAATAAAAACAAAGCAGCTATGATTGGTATGGCCCATCCTAACACTCTTCTACTAGTTTCAACGACAGCTATAATTGCAACAATACCCATGATTGTATCCCACTTGTTAGGAGAACTAACTCTATCCATTGCATAGGATACATACTGATTGACCCAATAAAGTATGGAAGCTGTGACTAAAAAAATAAAAATAAAATCAAGGATGGAGGGTTTGTTTGATAATGCTGCTTTACCGATAGGATAACTAAGAAAAACTAGAATAGCAGTAAATAATAAATAAAATGCCCGGTTACTTTCTGAAGATACCAATCCAAATCCTGAAGTGTATAAATAAAATCCAGAAAAGCTTGCTGCAACTAATCCAAAGATAACTTTGTAAAAGCCCTGTAACTTTCTTCCTTTAACCTCAATATCGGGAAACCAATCTAGAAATGTCATTGTCATTTACACAAAAGGCTGTCTCTACAAAATAGAAACAGCCTTTGTAAGTTATAAAAATTACTTATGATACAAACCTTTAGATTTGTAATAAGCAACAGCACCTGGGTGCATTGGAACACCAAGCGCTTCGAAGTTTTTCGTATCTGGCTCCATTTGTTTCCAAGCCTTATGACCAGCTGCTAATTTTGCTTGAACATCTGGTTGATAAACAAGATTTAAAATATCTTGCACTGCTTTTGACGAAACTCTTTCGTGAGCTACCCAATAAACAGTTAAGTATGGAAGATCCATTGCTGGAACACCTTTGTATGTGCCTGCTGGCATAGTAGATTTGCTATAACCAGTTTTTGTAATCTTATCTAATTCAGACGCACTATAAGGAATAACTTTTGCACCTTTAGTTTCAGCTAATTCTTTAACTGCAGCTGCTGGAGCAGAAGATTGACAAATCGCATCCACTTGACCATTTGCTAGCGCTCTACCAGCATCAGCAAAAGTTAAATAACTTGCTTTGATTGTTGGAAGAATTCCACCCACTGCTTTTAACATGTTGTTACAGTTAAAAACGGTTCCAGAACCTGGAGGTCCCATTGCAACTCTTTTTCCTTTAAGGTCAGTGATTTTATTAATCTTATTCCCTGGTAAAGTTACAAAATAAGTTGGTCCTTTGTAAGCTTTGGCAACTCCTCGTAACATAGTACCTTTTGCACCGTCTTTAAAAGGGCCTTCTGGTTTTTGTGCTAAAAAAACATGTGCACCATAAACAATACCCATGTCTAATTCGCCTTTGATTAATCGTTTAGCATTTTCAGTCGAACCACCTGTTGTAACTTGCGTAATATTATATTGTGGTAACTTTTCTGAAATAATTGTTCCAGCAGCACCAACCATATAATACATAACACCACCAGGATTTGATCCACCCCAAGCGATGTTTTCTTTTGCATTAGCATTAAAACTTGAAGCTAATACAAATGTAATAATTGTAGATAAAAAAATTTTAATAATTTTCATATCGTCCCCCTTCTTGTTGTTTGTTAACTTACGTTATTATTTAATTCTCCCAGTCCAGAAATAGCAATACTTACTTTATCACCAGATTTCATGAATTTTGGAGGATTAAAACCTATTCCCACTCCAACGGGAGTGCCAGTAGCAATTATATCTCCTGGAATTAATGTCATTGTTGAAGTTATCGTTTCAATCAATGTTGGAATATCAAATATTAAATCTGCAACCTTGGCATCTTGTCTTGTTTCGCCATTTATTTTTGTGACTAAGGTTAATTTGGTTACATCTTGAATTTCATCTGCTGTTACAATGGCTGGTCCCATAGGACAAAAACCATCTGGGCTTTTTCCTAAAAACCATTGTTTGTGTTGGTTTTGTAAATTTCTTGCTGTTACATCATTAATGATGGTGTAACCAAAAATAATATCAAACGCATTTGATTTTTTTATATTTCGACTTTTCTTTCCAATAATAATTCCAAGCTCACCTTCATAATCAATACTATTTGTTGGATCATTTTTAGACGGTATCGATTCATCCGGTCCAATCACTGAAGTTGTAGCTTTGGTAAAAATAATTGGATAATCTGGAACAGCTTTTTTACTTGTGTTGGAGTCGTAGCCTGAAGAATGAAATTCTTTCGCATGATCATGATAATTTAACCCTACACAAATAATATCTCTTTTTGGCACAGGAATAGGAGCTATAATTTTTACCTCTTCTTTTTTTATAATTGATTCCGCTGTTGGCTTAGCTTGAATTTCTTTTAATTTAACTAAAGAATTAAGTTCAATAATTTGATTTACATCATTTGGAACTTGATTAGCATAAAAAGACAAATCTATTATAGAGTTGTCTCCATGCAGTATTCCAGCATGAGTTTTTTGATTTTTAATAAAACTTATAAGATGCATGCAAAGACTTATATGTAATAATAAATAATCTTAAAACTACAATAGTGTAAAAGAATATTGTTGATAACTTATTTTTCTAATAATCGCGGAATTAAATCGATAAAATTACATGGACTAAATCTTGAATCAAGCTGCGTTTTTAATATATCTTCCCAAGCATCTGTAACCGCTCCTTTTGATCCAGGCAAAGAAAAAATATATGTTCCTTTACATAGAACTGCCATGGCTCTGGATTGAATAGTGGATGTTCCAATTTTTTTATAACTTATCAATCTAAATA
>ERZ887849.773-NODE-773-length-32897-cov-16.049510_pt1 | contig 32897 bp, 31 predicted proteins | sample MGYA00521267_ERZ887849 | MGnify/ENA primary metagenome ERZ887849 (study PRJEB32303, sample SAMEA104408601) | aquatic metagenome | biome: Brackish water; feature: Pelagic; material: water | place: Baltic Sea | collected 2014-06-06T16:11:00 | depth 2,863 m ... | reverse complement strand
AGCAGATTTTTGCTGGCCCTCGAATTGGCGTTGATTATGCGGGCCCTGAGTGGAGTCAAAAGCCATATCGTTTTTGGTTTTCAAATTGTCGTGGTATTGTCTAACTTAGAATAAATGGATATCAGATTTTTGATTTCAGTTACCGTATTTTCCTTAAGCTTGGGAGCGTGCGGCTATAAAAAACAAGAAGCTTCCAATACTAGCAGAGCGGCAATTTATGATGCTTGGGATGCCCGTTATGTTTATGAGATGCAAACCCGAAGAATGATACCCCTCCATCAAGGTCGTGAAGTTGGAAGAATCTGGGGTCGGGATGAAAAGGGTAAAATTAATTATGCCTCTTATGCCCGCTCTGACGATAAGGTAGTAGAAGATCTTTATGCTATTCATACTAACCGTCTAGACAGGATAAGGGATAAGAAATGGGAAAATGCGAAGAGTGAGAGAATTAATTTTGTCAAAAATCAGTTAGATGTTTTAGAGGAAGAAGAAAATGCACCTTTGATTGAAGTGCCAATCGAGGATGAAGAGGAAGAGTTTTTACCTCCAGCTTTCATGCCGCAGGGTATCGATATTAATAGTGGGGATAATATGCCCACTGAAACTACTCAGGAGGCTGCCCCTCCTGGGTTTTTGTTTGCTCCTCTACCCTAAATTATGTGCGGATGAGTAGAATAACTATTTTTTTACAGGCATTTGCTGTAATTGCCAGCTTGGCGGGAATAATATTAACTTTTTCCGTGGTTTCCGAACACGATCAAGACCTCAATAATATAGCTTTACAAAATCTAAAAATCAAAGAAGCCGAAAAAAACTTAGCCGAACTTCGCGATAAGTATGCTTCTGATCAACTGCGTCAAAAGAATCGAAACCTTGATTTATCGGAGGAAATTGCTGAATTAAAAAAAGCGTCGGACGAAATCGATGTGAAATTAGCCCGTACCAAGGAGGAAATCGAGGAGGTCGAAAATTCACTCACTGATACAATTGCTGACAAGGATGCAACTAAGCAAAAGCAATTCGACTCTGCGACTGCTGTGAAGGTAGTTCAGAGTAAAATTGAAAACCTTCGAGGTGAACTCCCGAGGATCAGGCAACAAGTCGATGCGAAGAGGTTTGAAATTGGCGATTTCGAAAACAGGATTTCTGAGCTTGCACAAAAGCTAACTGTCTATTCAGAAATTACTTCGGTTGTTCGTGAGCACTACCTATCAACTGTAAGATCATTAAGAACTTATGCACGGGCACGTCCCTGGCTCGAGCCAGGTGAAGAATTGAGCCTTTCATTGAAGTCTGTTGATCTGTCTTCCGGATACATTGCTCTTTCGGAAGGTGGAAGTGCCGGGCTTCGTGAAGATATGATTTTTTCCGTGAAATTCGAAAACAGGGAAATTTCCAAGATTCGAGTTAAGAAAGTATTCCGAAACTATTCTTTGGCTGAACTTATTCCCTTGATTGGTAATCCTGTAGAACTCTTAACTCTCGAAAAAGTTGATCTCGTTGTTATGTAGAATATTTTCCTTGGGAATCCTTGGAGCTGCGATTTGTTATTATTTGCTCAGCCTAGATTCTTTTAACTCCCTAGAGGAAGAGGTGACTGTGGGATCATCAAAATTGAGAGACATTCAATTAGCTACCGGGGAGGAGTCCAATGCCAGTGAGGCTAATATGACCGCTTTATTTAAAATTAATCGAGAATTGAGAAAGGATTTGGAAAGCTTAAATGAGGAAAGCGACGGGGCCGAAGAAGAGTTGAGCTTTCTTGTTCCTAAGATTCAAAAAGTAAAAGCTGAACTAGAATTAGCCTTACTAGAACTTGAAAAAGAGAAGAGCAATCTTATCGATTTTACAAATCGTTTATCTGGGGAGGAAGCCAAACTGCTTCCTCTCACTAAGCAAAAAGAGGATATAATGTCTGAATTTGGCTTGGTTGGTGAGGAGCATCAAAAAATCGAACAAGAGTGGAACCGCCTAGACCAAAATTTTTCCTCATTGAGTCGTATTCGCCAAGTAGCCTTGGATTCATATTTAGACGCGAAGAAATCTCTGGCGGAAGAAATTGTTCGTCCGTTCGATATCTTTTACGGAGATTCCCTCCGCATCGAAATAGAAAATGTTGCACCCAATGGTCGAGGCTTTTTTAGCAAGACGGGTGAGGGTGATGGAATGCAAAAGGGTTTTGTCTTTATTGTTCGTACAGGCGAACAATGGAGTGAAATGCCGTATTATGTTCGCTGTACTTTAGTTGAAAAAACCTATTCATTTCTTGAAATCATTGGCCAAGAAACGCAAAAAAACATTCCCTCTATTCAAGCTGGGGAAAAACTAACCTTGATCCGTACGGCAGAATTATCTAATCCTATCGATTCCCCAGATTTTTCAGAAGAGAAGTCTTTATCCCACCACGACCTTTAAAGTATTCAACCTAATGAATTCAACTGATTCCGAAGAGATTACGGATGAAGCCTTGGCTTCTTCGATATCTGACGACGGCAGGCTTTCTTCAGAAGCTTTTGAGCCAGGCGAAGAAGGAATCGTGGAGGCAGGTATTCCACCACAATCGACTGACCCAACAGATTCTGAGGAATTAAAGGAAGAACCTTTTTCGGTAGGAGACTTTGATGCCGACATGGTAATTGAAGAAAAGCCCTCGGTTATACAAACACCCGACGACTCGCCTGTGGAGTTAGAATCTCGAGTTGCGGTTACAAAGAATACGCCTTCTGTTCCATCGCCTAGCGTTGAAGATACTTCCAACAACCTGCCAGCAGGAGAGGTGGCTGAGTTTCGTAAAACATTATCGGCTCTTTCTCGACAATTAGAGGTGGACCGATTGACCTTTCTTTATCAACAACTTCAAGCAGACGGCAATGAACTGCCCGCCTTGGATAGGATCGCATCGGACATTCGTGGAGATTCTCCGCTTCATCCCCTGGGAGATGAAGACTTGTATTCAACCCGTCCACTTTCTCGTTTGCAAGGTTGGATATCTGGCCTTTCTTTTGGAGTGGGCAGACGAGCTAAGAAGTTTTCTCGTTAGTATTTTACCGATGGGCTCAAATCAACTGGAGCCTGAATTAAATTTCTCGGTCATTATTCCAGCCTACAATGAAGAGGAGTATTTACCCAAGACCCTGGAAGCTCTCAAGCAGGCGATAGACAGATTAGCCGGCTTACGGGGGGAGATCATTTTGGTTGATAATCAATGTACTGATCGAACAGCCCAAATAGCAGAAGAATTTGGCTGCATTGTGATCAAGGAACCGGTAAGGCAAATTGCAAAAGCTCGTAATAGTGGTGCCCGAGCTGCTCGCACCCTCAATTTAATTTTTCTTGATGCAGACACATTGGTTCCTCCGTCCACATTTGCCCAGGCAATGGAGGCTCTTAACGGTGGAGAGGTCGGTTGCGGAGGAGCTCAGTTAGTTTTGGACGCCTATCCTGCTCGTTGGTTCGCTGGTCGATTTCTTCCAGGTGCCTGGAACTGGATATCAAGAAAATTTAAATTGTTCGCCGGGAGTTTTATCTTTTGTCGTGCAGAATTATTTTTCGAGTGTGGTGGATTTCCTGAAACTCATTTTGCGGGTGAGGAAATCGTACTTTCGCGCAAACTGAAAAAGGAGAGCCGAAAAAACGGGAAAAAAGCGATAATTATTTCACACCCTCCTGTAATTTCTTCAGCTCGAAAATTGGCTTGGTATAGCGACCTTGCCATCTTGCGCTTGGTCCTTCCTTTGATGGGTATGCCTTTTTTTTTAAGAAGCCAGAAAGCTTGCCGGTTTTGGTATGATCGACCAACAAAGGATTGATTTTTAGTCAAAGATCGAATTGTAATGTAATGGTAAAAGATATGTCTTTCCGTAATTTAACATGTTCATTTATGATTCTATGTTTTCTCATAGCATCTTCTTGCTCCAGAAAACATTCAGATTCCCTGCCTGTCAGTATTGTAGAATCCATTGGGGGGAGTCGGCCTCCTGCATATGTCCAAAAGGCTTGGGATGCCCGTTACAGCTACGATTCTGATCGAAGGTTGCTGGTTCCTGAATATGCTGGTTCACGATGGGGTGCGGTTCAGCAATATAAAGAAGAAGGCAAACTTGAGTACAAAGACTGGTGGGTGAGAGATGTCCGCTCGGAGGACTTGGAAGCCAGTCCTGACACATCCATAACCTCTTATCTCGATGATGATGGCAACCTAACACTCATCGTTCAGAATGTTGATTCAGATGCAAATGAAAGTGAAGAGTTCTCTCCTAGTGTGAACAGTACTTTTGATCCTATTTCGGACGATTCTTCCCCTTTTCCTCCGGCACAAGAGGAAGCTCCTTTTGAACCTTCCCCCTTTTCGCCGTTTTAAAAATCAGTACTTTTTGATCTCCCCCATGGAAGCAAAAAGGGGAGGCGGATCATATTCGTCCTCATCTCCTTTGGGGTAATTGGAAGTTTCTTTATTTTCTTCTTTAGCTTTCAATTTGGGGAGCGTGGTCGAAGCTTTGGGAAGAAATGATTTACTTGCAAATTTTGCGGTCGTGGTAACTTTTGCGAGTTTTTTCTTAGATCCTTTTTTTTGATTTAGTGCACCTACCGATCGCAACCACACACGGCTAACAAGAATATTTTCATCATCCTGAACAAACTCCCTTAATTGTTCCCACTTAATCTTTGCAAAGCACCCCGCTCCCTTGGTTTTTCCACTGCCAGTTTTCCTCGGGGTTCCATCTTTATTCAGGGTTGCTGCCATAATTTACAATTAATAGAAGGCATTCTTGGCGGAGAAATCAATCCATCTTTATTCCCAATCCTTGCACCGCAGATCAAACTCGGTGGATAAAAGTATCATTAAGTGGCGATTCCGTTGATTCCCGCACAAACTTTCTTGGCTGGTTGGCGGACAAACTTTCGAGAATTTTGAACACCCAGTCGACCTGTTCCTCAATATTCAAATTAAGGGAAAGCTGTTCTGCATTTATTGGGCACTCTGGGTTGGCCGACATCCAGTCTTCTACTTGTTTGCGTACCGCCAAGATCCGTGCAGCCGCTTTTTTACCTGCTTCCACACCTGGTTGGTGGTATGCATTGATTCCTATCATTGTTGCATAGTACCCAACTGCCCGCTCGTATAGAGCAATGAGCATTCCCACTGACTTGGCATCAACCTGATCAATGGTTAGGGTAATGGAGCGTCTTCCCTTTTCCAGGAGGGCATCACGTGTTCCAAGAAAAAAGCCGTGCAAATAGTCGCCCGAATTCATTCCAGATTCATCGACCTCTACCGATTCACCTTCACGGTGCTTTAATACCTCGATAAAGGTGGCAAAAAAATTGGGAATCCCTTCGCGCAGTTGCTGAACATAAGCATGTTGATCGGTGGAGCCTTTATTTCCGTAGACCGCAATTCCTTGGTTTACCTTCTTTCCTTCGAGGTTCATTTCCTTGCCCAAAGATTCCATGATCAATTGCTGCAAATACTTGGCGAACAATTCCAGTCGGTCTTTATAGGGTAGAATGACCATGTCCTTCGCACCGGTGCCGGCAGTAAGCCAATACCAACTCAGTGCAAGCATGGCAGCTGGGTTACGTTGAGTATCCTCCGATCTTGTAAGTTCGTCCATATTAGCTGCACCAGCAAGTAATTGATCGATATCAAAGCCCTGCAGGGCGGCGGGCAATAAGCCAACAGCAGCGGTTTCACTTGTACGGCCACCTACCCAGTCCCACATTGGGAAAAAATCTAACCACTTTTCCTTCTCCGAAATTTGATGGAGTTTACTGCCTTGTCCAGTTACGGCTATTGCCTGTTTGCTAAAATCCAGTCCTTCTTTTTGAAACGCAGACTGGGCTTCGATCATTCCATTGCGGGTCTCGGGCGTACCGCCAGATTTTGATATCACAAGCACCAAAGTGGTAGCCAGTTTTTCGCCAATTTGGGACAGAGTAAAGTCCATTCCGTCGGGATCGGTGTTATCAAAAAAGTGAGCCACCAGATCGTCCCCTGAAGAATTGGCCAGTGCCTTGCCAACAAACTGTGGACCTAAGGCGGAGCCCCCTATTCCAATCACTAAAAGATCAGTAAAAGAGCCACTTGGACTCGTTAGTTCGCCAGTTTTTACACGGCGGGCGCACTGTTTTACCTTCTCTAGGGTATTCCGTATGTCCTCAGTCATTTCGGAAGTGGGGGCAAGCTCGGGTTTACGCAGCCAGTAATGGCCGACCATCCGGGCTTCATCAGGGTTGGCAATAGCTCCGGCTTCCAGTGCTTTCATCGATGAATAAGCATCTTTTAGGAGGTCCTGGGTTTGGGAGAAATAATCTTGAGGGAATTCAGCGAGTCGAAAGTCCGAGGCGAATCCCAGTTCGGGAAATCTTTGATAAAGGAAGGAGTCCATAGTGAAAAAATTTGAATGGGTTTAAAAAGGTTTAGTGGGTTACAGCCCCAAGGGAAGCAGAGCTTACAAGTTTAGCGTATTTGGCAAGCACACCCCGTTTTTCCTTGGGGCCTGGATTTTGCCAGATTTGTTTACGCCTTTCAATTTCTTCATCGGGCAAGTCTAAGGTAAGTAGGTTGTTTTCTGCATCAATAGTTATGGGGTCTCCATTAACAAGCATACCAATTAACCCACCGACTGCTGCCTCGGGGGTAATGTGCCCGACGACAAAGCCATGGCTACCACCAGAAAATCGACCATCTGTAATAAGAGCGACCTCCTTGCCTAATCCTTTGCCCATGATGGCGGAGGTGGGAGATAGCATTTCGCGCATTCCCGGACCTCCAACTGGCCCTTCGTTGCGGATCACTACTACATTTCCTGCCTGCACTTCCCCGTCAAGAATACCACGTAGGGCTTGTTCCTCAGATTCGTAGACCTGAGCAGTACCGGAAAAATTTAGGCCTTCCTTGCCAGTTATTTTGGCCACGGCACCTTCGGAGGCAAGGTTCCCGTAAAGAATGCGTAAGTGACTATCCTTTTTGATCGGATCCTCAATGGGGCGAACCAGGTCTTGTCCGCTGGGGTAGGGGGCATAGGGCTTGGCGTTGGCAACATTTTCGGCAAGGGTCTTACCAGTTACCGTTATGCAATCGCCATGGAGTAAGCCATGGTCGAGCAAGGTTTTAAGTAAGGGGCGCAAACCACCGATTCGTACGAAGTGAGACATGTTGTACTTCCCGCTAGGCTTGAGGTCGCAAAGTACGGGTACCCGGTTACCAATCTCGGTGAAGTCATTGAGATCAAGAGGAACTTCCGCTTCATGAGCCATGGCGAGTAGATGGAGAACCGCATTGGTGGATCCACCAAGGGCGATGACCACAGTAATGGCATTTTCAAAAGCCTCTCGGGTCATGATGTCACGGGGTCGGATATTTTTCTCAACCAAATTTACCACAGCTGCACCGGCGGCCTTGGCATCTGCGAGTTTGTCTTCAGAGACGGCAAGCTGGGCAGAACTGTCTGGTAAACTCATTCCTAAAGCTTCAATCGCAGAGGACATGGTATTAGCGGTGTACATTCCACCACAAGATCCGGGACCCGGAATGGCCTTCTTTTCAATCTCAGTCAATTCGTTGTGGGAAATATTACCGGAAGCATGGGCTCCCACTGCTTCGAACACTGATACGATATCTAAGTTTTTTTCTTTGTGGATTCCTGGGAGTATGGTTCCACCGTAGACAAAAATGCCTGGGCGATTGAGGCGGGCAAGAGCCATTACGCAGGCGGGCATGTTTTTATCGCAACCACCAATTGTGACAACGCCGTCCATTCCCTCTGCCCCTACGACAGTTTCGATAGAATCAGCAATGACCTCCCGCGAAACCAAGGAATATCGCATGCCTGGTGTGCCCATACTTATACCGTCGGACACAGTAATCGTACCAAAGGGCAGAGCCTTGCCCCCACTGCTATCGACTCCTTCCACAGACATCTTTCCGAGTTCGTCTAAATGAGAGTTGCAGGGAGTGACCATACTCCATGCAGAGCATACTGCAACTTGAGGTTTCTTAAAGTCCTCATCTTCAAAGCCAACTGCTCGAAGCATCGAGCGATTGGGGGCACGGTCGTCTCCATCTACCACGATGGAAGAAAAATTTCGATTACAGCTCATACTTTTTGTTTTCGTTTATTTTCGTTGTGAAAACGCAGGATATGCGGTTGCATCTTGCCATTGTTTCCGAATTGTTTTTTTGGATATAGGTTTTGAATAAAAGCGAACTAGAATCCCTAAGGGAAGAGATCGATCAAATCGACTCTGAAATCGTCAAGTTACTCAACTTACGGGTAAGTAAAGCCTGCAAAATTGGCAAAATCAAGAAACTTTCCGGGGTTGACCCCTATGATCCTGCCCGTGAAGAACAAGTATTTGAAAAACTTGCTGGTTACAGTGAAGGACCTTTGCGAGAGGGGTCTCTACGCACCGTTTACCGTGAAATCATTTCTGCCTCCATCGCTTTGGAGAAAGACATGGTTATTGGTTACCTTGGGCCTGAAGCCACCTATACCCATCAGGCGGCAGTTAAAAATTTTGGATCAGGACTGGAATACCAAGCACTGCCCGATATTCCTGATGTATTCAGTTCAGTGGAAGCAGGGCATTGTGATTATGGGGTGGTGCCAATCGAAAACTCAAGTGAAGGGGCGGTTAATCGTTCACTTGATTTATTAGTCGATTCCGAACTTACGATTATTGCCCAAGTCTTTTTGAGGGTACGTCACTGCCTTTTTAGCCAATCTTCACTAGCAGATATTGGCGAGGTTCGTTCGAAGGATCAGGCCCTTGCCCAATGTGCTGATTGGTTGCGTACCCATCTTCCTGACGCCCGTCTTGTTCCTGTAAGCAGCACTGCGGAAGCGGTGAGGGAGTGCCGGGCAGAACCGGGAGTTGCTGCCATTGCCGGGGAATTAGCCGGACAAATTTACGAAGTTCCCATGATCGAAGGGGGAATTCAGGATCGATCGGATAATGTAACCCGCTTTCTCGTGGTGGCCAAACAATCCCTGCCTATGCGTGTAGGTGTTTCCTACCGTACCAGCTTGGTCCTCTCCCTAAACGATGAGGTCGGAGCTTTGCAAAAGGCCCTCAAGCCATTTTCTGAGAGAGGGATCAATCTTTGTAAAATCGAATCCAGACCGAGCAAACGTAAGTCCTGGGATTATTTCTTCTTTGTAGATTTCCTTGGTCATCCCGAAGAAGATGGAGTTTCTCAGGCCCTACATGAATTAAGTAATGCATGTGCTTTTTCCCGTCTATTGGGAAGTTATCCGGAATCGGATTCCTAAAAGAATAACACGGATAGATCCTGCCCCTTGTGTGCATTGCGCATCACTAGAGTCTCAATAAATTGGCGGTTTTCCAAATATTCTTGTTCGCACTTAGAGGTCCAGCGTTTTCTGCCTCCCTTCAACGATTCGCGCAATCCAGAGACCAATAACAAACCATTCATTGCATCACGGGTGGACCGAACAAATTTAAGAACGGATGCATGCACCCACAGGGGGTCAACCAAATGATGCCGGGCATTCCAATGAACATGCCTCAAGTTTCGCTTATTGGGGAAATGAAAACGTACGACTTCATCGATACAGTGCTCAAAGGATTGAACCGTCATTCTATCATTGTCGTCATTTTCCCGCATAAAGGAAAGTGTACTTTGCAGCTGCATTGTTTCTTCAGGCGAAGAAACACTCCCCATTACCATGAATAGAGAGTTTAAATTCTGCAGTCTGGTATAGTCGTCTTTTTTACCCGCCGCTGTTTTCACCCGCCCTTTCCCCACCCAAGTATAAAATTTCCTCGGCGAACCGAGAGAACTGCGTAAAATCCTCGTAGAAACTTGCGTAACGCAACCAGGCAATGGAATCGACAGTGCGCAAACCATGCATCACTGCATCGGCAATTGCACGACTAGGAAGTTCATCATCGAACTCACTTTCGATTCTTCGCAGGGTATCGGTGAGAAGAGCGTTGATTTGCTCGGCATCAATCGGGCGCTTGGAAATCGCACGACGCAGGCTCATTGCCAGTTTCGTTCGATCAAAGCACTCCCGGCTATCATCACTTTTTACCACAGTCAAATCCTCGTGGAGGACTTCTTCTATGGTGCTGAAACGATGCCCGCAAGATTGACATTCTCTTCTTCTTCGCGTCGACGCAACCTTACCGGCCCGCGTTTCCAAGACCTTGACATCAAGGGATGAACACTTTGGACACAGCATTATTAGCTATCGAGAATTCCACTTACCACACACACAAGTATGTTTTAACAATATTTCAGGAAATTCTTCAAGACCATAATTCCACTATCTGTTGCCAAAGACTCTGGATGAAACTGTACACCCCATAGTGGAAGCTCCCGGTGCCGGATTGCCATAATTTCACCTTCATCCGTCTTGGCAGTTACTTCCAACTCTTCTGGCATGCTCTTCGGATCAATAATAAGAGAATGATAGCGAGTGGCTGAAAAGGGATTTGGGAGATCCTTGAATATCTCGGACTCTTGGTGATGAACAGGAGAGGTTTTTCCATGCATCAAACGATCTGCTCGGACAATCTTTCCACCGTAAGCTTGTCCGATACATTGGTGACCAAGGCAAACTCCCAGCAATGGTTTTTTGCCAGCCCAATGATTGACAGCCGCTAAGCTTATTCCTGCCTGGTCAGGATCACAGGGGCCCGGAGAAAGAACCAGCCCGTCAAAAGGCTCGATATTAATCTCTTCCAAGGTGGCTTGATCATTACGTATGACCTCGCAAGTTGCTCCCAACTCCCCGAAGTACTGCACCAAATTATAGGTGAAGGAGTCGTAATTATCAATAACGAGCAGGTTCACGGCCGGGTAAATGGGTGAGTAGTTGGAAAATGAATTTAGGAGCCTTGGTAGCCTTGTTTTCGTGCCCGTTCCATCAGTCGAAGCCCATTCAAACGGATAAATCCACCAGCATCTTCAGGTTGGTAGTCAGATTCGTCTCCCTCCATTGAAGCAACTGCGGTATCGTAAAGAGAGTAATCCGATTTTCTGCCTACGGTGGTGACATTTCCTTTGTAAAGTTTCAGCCGTACAATTCCACTTACTTTTTGCTGGCTTTGATCAATTAATGCCTGAAGGGCTTCACGTTCGGGAGCGTACCAAAATCCGTTGTAAATGAGTTCGGCGTAGCGAGGGATCAAGGAATCTCGCAGGTGCATCAAGTCACGATCCATAGTCAAGGTTTCCAATTGCCTGTGCCCGTGTAGAAGAATGGTGCCTCCAGGGGTTTCGTAGACTCCACGACTTTTCATCCCCACGAATCGATTTTCCACCAAATCCACCCGTCCAATTCCATGTTTACCCGCTATGGTGTTAAGGGAACGGATAATTTCTGCCGGATTCCCCTTTTTTCCATCAATGGCCACGCAATTTCCCTGGTCAAATTCCAACTCGAGGTATTGGGCTTCATCCGGAGCGAGCATGGGATCGACGGTCAGTTTGTACATCGAACGATTTTCAGGCGTGGTCGGATCAAACCATGGGTCTTCAAGAATTCCGGCTTCGTAGGAGATATGCCAAAGGTTCCGGTCCATGGAGTAGGGTTTAGATGCACTGGCCTCCACATCGATCGAGTGTTCCTTGCAATATTCAATCATTTCTGTGCGCCCAGGGAAACGCTCGCGAAAGGAGGCATCTCGCCATGGTGCAAGAATTTTTAGATCGGGGGCAAGGGCTGAAAAAGTAATCTCGAAGCGGCACTGATCATTTCCTTTACCCGTAGCACCATGAGCCACAGTATCTGCCTGGAATTCTCGGGCGATATCAATTTGAGCCTTTGCAATAAGCGGACGGGCAATGGAAGTACCCAAAAGATATTGGCTTTCATAAACGGCATTTCCACGAGCCATCGGGTAGATAAAGTCCTGAGCAAATTCCTCGACCAGATCAAGAGTTCGGTGGGCTTTGGCTCCCGTGGCCATGGCCTTTTCTTCGAGGCCATCTAGTTCTTCCTCCTGACCAACATCAGCACAGTAGGTAATAACTTCAGCCCCATGATGATGGGCGAACCAGTGAACAAGTACGGAGGTGTCTAAACCTCCCGAATATGCGAGAATCAATTTCATCTTTTTCAGGAATTATGAGGTGATAAAGCGGATAGAATAGCCTTTTGCATATGCAGACGATTTTCTGCCTGGTCAAAAAGAATCGCCCGTTGAGAATCGAGCACTGACTGTGAGACTTCCTCTCCAGGATGGGCGGGCATACAATGCATGAACAGACAATCCTGTCGGGCAGACTCAAAAGTCGAATCCTTGACCTGGTAGGGTTGCATGGCTTGTAGGCGCCCCTGGCTTTCCTCTTCGCAACCCATACTCACCCAAACGTCCGTGTAGACTGCATCTGCTCCGAGCGCCCCTGCATCGGGGTCGGGGTTGAAGTTCCAGGTTGGCGATAGGTTGTTATCCTGGAGCAATTGTTGGATTTCTTTACCTGGTTTAAAGGATTCCGGACCGCAAAGTGAGATTTCTAAGCCAAATAAAGCACCAGCTAAGATCCAGGAATTTGCCATATTACAGGAGGTGTCCCCAAAAAAGGCTAATTTTTTACCCTTTAATCCTTCAAGTGATGTATTACCGTCTGACCATTTTTCCAACAAGGTCATACAATCTGCATAAATTTGACAGGGATGTAAAAAATCGGTGAGGGCATTGACCACTGGAATAGATGTATGACGGGCAAACTCTTCTATCAATTCATGTCCGTGTGTCCGGATGATCAATCCGTCAAGAAAGCGCGAAAGTACTTTAGCTGTATCTTCGATGCTTTCACCCCGACCAATTTGGGTACTCGATTGATCCAGGATGAGGGGATTTCCCCCGAGTTCACGAATACCTACTTCAAAGGAGACCCGTGTTCGTGTGCTTTGTTTGTAAAAAAGCATTCCCCAACTTTGACCGGCAAGATCCTTTGTTGGTCGCTGAGCCCGGGTATTTTTCAAATCGAAAGCGTTGGCAAAGATTTGCACCACTTCTTCTTTTTGAAAGTCATTTTCCTGTAAAAAGTTTCTCATAGCAAAAATATTTAGTCCAATTTGATTTGGGCGAGTCCGGACCTTAAAATGTTGAGCGCTCGCAAAATCTCATCATCTTTTACGGTAAGGGGGGGGAGAAGACGCAAAGTATTTCTCGCAGCACCCACAGCAATTAAACCGTTTTCCCGAAGGTTGGCAACGAGGAGAGATGGATCAAAAGTAAGGCCAAGACCAAGCATCAATCCTCTGCCTTTAATCTCGGTAATTTTCTGGGGGAATTGGGCAGCGAGATTTTGCAGTCCAATTTTAAATCCTTCCCCTTTTGTCTTAGCTTGTTCGATTAAATTTTCATTCTCGATAACATCTAGCACCGCATGAGCCGCAGTGCAGGCTAGGGGGGAGCCGCCATAAGTTGTTCCATGACTACCCGGAGTAAATAGTTGGGAGTGTTGTTGATCTACCCAAATCGCTCCAATGGGGAAGCCCCCGCCCAATCCTTTTGCCATGGCGATTGCATGTGGTCTAGTTCCCGATTTTTGGTATCCCAAAAATTCACCTGTCCGTGCTATGCCCGCTTGGACTTCGTCCATGAGAAAGAGGAGATTGTGTTTTGAACAAAGAGTTTCCAACCCCAAAAGAAACTCGTCGCTAGCGGCTTCTAATCCGCCTTCTCCTTGGATGGACTCGACAAGTATAGCAACGGTTTGACCGTCTATAGATTGTTCGAAATCACTAAGATCGTTGTAACGGCAAAATACAAAACCCGGAAGGAGCGGTTCAAATCCCTGCCGATATTTGATCGATTCGGTCGCGGATAAAGCTCCAAGGGTACGACCGTGAAATCCATTGGTCGCAACGAGCACCTTCGACCGCTTGTTTTTTGTTTGATTACCATGCAAGCGGGAAAGTTTGATTAAAGCCTCATTCGCCTCTGCACCACTATTACAAAAAAGGATTTTCCCGGGACCGATTTTTTTGACCAGTCTTTCAGCGAGTGAAACCTGCTCGGGGATAGAAAATAAGTTAGAGCAGTGAACGAGTTCGGCACTCTGTTGCTGGATATTTTTTACCCAATGAGGATGGCTGTGTCCAAGGTTGGTAACTGCAATTCCTGAAGCAAAGTCTAAGTACTCTTTACCTTGAGAGTCCCACAGGTTGGATCCCTTCCCCCTGACAATTTCCAGGGGCGGTGGGGCATAGCTTCCGATAAGGAATTCTTGATGTTTTGGAAGATCCATCTGTTTAGGCATGAACAATTTCTGTACCAATTCCCTGATCGGTAAAGATTTCTAATAATATACTGTGCGGCATCCGACCATCGATGAAGTGAACCCGGTTGACGCCTGCTTTTAGGGCTTCCACTGCACTGGTAACCTTTGGGAGCATGCCGGCGGAAATTACCCCTGCCTCTTCTAGTGGCTTAACCTCGCTAATCGCCAGGCTGGAAAGAAGGGTTGAGGGATCCTCTGGATTCCTCAGTAATCCAGGTACGTCAGATAAATAGACTAGTCTACGAGCCCCAAGAGCCATGGCGACTTGGGATGCAACATTGTCCGCGTTTACATTGTAACAAACGCCTTGGCTATCCGATGCGGTGGACGAGAGAATTGGCATTTTGCCCCCATCCAAAGCCTGGATGATGGGATCGGTATTAACCTGGGTCACCTGACCGACAAAGCCTAAATCGTTCTTGGATTGAAGTTTTTCACAGGACAATACCCGCTTGCCGGGAAACCTTTGAACTTCACAGTCATGCGACGATACAAAGTCTGCGACCTCCCGGTTAACTTGTTCATTGAGAACTGAATCTACAGCATCGATGGTTTGCTCATCAGTTACACGGAGCCCGTCGATAAAATGTGCTTGAATACCTCTATTTTTTAATTCCCGGGTAATTGCCTTTCCGCCGCCATGGACTACCACCACCTTGATTCCAACAAAATTGAGAAAGACTAAATCTTTGGCCACGCCTGAACGCACTTCCGGATCAGGGGAGTCCATGAAGCTTCCCCCGTATTTGACCACAAAAATTGAGCCCCTAAATCTTCTAACATAGGGGAGGGCCTCCATTAAAATACGGGCCTTTGCCTGACTTTCTTCATATGCCACCATCAGTCTTATTCGCTTTTATTGTAGTTAACGTATTCCTCGCTGAGATCATTTGACCACAGCACCGCTTTACCCGGGCCCGAGTTAAGGTGAATCTTGATAACAAAAGATTTTTCGGAAACGATTTCTTTCCACTTATGCTTATTTGAGGGGAGGGGCTTACCTTTTTCCACAGCGGGAACATCGTTGTACCATAGATCAAACTTTTCAAAGTCAAGGCCGACCCGTGCATAGCCCGCAGCATCGACAATTCTTCCCCAGTTCGGATCAGATCCATACCATGAGGTTTTAACGAGCAGTGAGTTGGCAATACACCTGGCCACAAGGTCGGCGTCTTGATCACTGGAAGCTCCATTCAATTGGAGTTCCACAAATTTGGTGACCTTTTCACCGTCCGTTACACATTTCCGGGCGAGGCAGGTACAAACCTGATCAACCGCTTCTTGAAATTTGGCAATCGTATCTACAGATTCTTTTTCAATATCTACCCTTGTTGATCCGTTAGCTAAAATAAGTACGCTATCGTTGGTACTCATGTCCCCATCTATAGTCATCCGGTTAAAGGAGTTATTCACTGCCTTATCCAAACACTTTTTGAGAAAGCTGGCAGAGGCAAAGGCATCTGTGGTCAGAAAGGCCAGCATGGTAGCCATGTTGGGTTGAATCATACCCGCACCCTTTACTGTTCCTCCAATGGTTACTTTTCCGGAAGAAGTTTCAATTTGAGCAGAGCATGACTTCGTCCGAGTGTCAGAAGTAAGGATTGCTTCCTGAAAAGCCTTGCCGCCATCCAATTCGTCAAGCGTATCCTGGCAAGCTTCAGTGATTCCAGCAGTTACTCGACTCATGGGCATCTGCACGCCTATTCGACCGGTTGAGCAAACCAAAATTTCTTTGGAGTGCACCTTTAAATGCCTCGCTGTTTCCGATGCCATTTTTGCGCAATCCAGGTCTCCCTGTTTGCCAGTGCAGGCATTAGCATTTCCACTATTTACTACAACGCCGTGAAAAACCTGTTCCTGTTCATTCAATAAATCCATGCAATATCGAACGGGGGATGCTTTGACGTCGTTAGTCGTAAATGTACCTGCTGCCGTACATGGCCGTGGAGAATAAATGATACCAAGATCTAATTTTCCATTATTTTTCCCCATGATATTGGCAGGCACTCCAGAAGCATAAAAACCTTGGGCTTCAGTTATGCCGTCACAGTCCTGATAAAACTTCATGACAGTCCGCAATCTTCTTCGTACCCGTTGCACAGGTTCATCGACTGTACAGCTTGACCACCCGCTCCTTTAAGAAGGTTATCTTCCGCGGAACAGATAATGTAACGATTGGTCCTGGAGTCTTCCTGTACGGCCAAGTCGATTCGGTTCGTTCCTACAACCCGTCCAGTTTCAGGCAGGTCTCCATTTTTAAGTATTTGCACAAAAGGCCTCCCGGAATAGGTATCCTCCCAACACTTGGTAATTAACTTAGCATGAAGTCCACCCTTGGCTCGTACGGAAATTGTTGAGCAAATTCCCCGGTTCATCGGACCGAGGTGTGGGTGAAATGATAAGACAATTGATTTCTGAGCAAACTGACTTAATTGCTCTTCAATTTCAGATAGATGTCGGTGTTTGGGAAGCCCGTAAACTCCTGCACTTTCGTTTCGTTCGCAAAACAAGAGATGCTCGGAAGCATTTTTACCAGCCCCACTAATTCCACTAATCGAGTTTACGATGATGTCGCTGGTCTCGATCAATCCCTTCTGTAGTAAAGGGGCAAGGGGAGTGATGATGCTTGTTGGGTAACAGCCAGGAGATGCAATGAGAGGAGATTTCTCCCATGATAATTCATGGAGCTCGGGAAGGCCGTATTGTGCTTTCGGTAACCAATCAGGAGATATGGGTGTAGAGCCGTAATATTCCTGATAAAGTTTGGGGTCATTTAACCTAAAATCCGCAGACAGATCGATTACCTTTTTTCCAGCCTCGACTAAAGGGACTGCATATTCCGCAGCTGTACCATGTGGCAGAGCCAAAAAGAAAAGTTCGACCTCTCCGTTTAGCAAGCCTGCCAGCGAAGGATTAGTGAATTTCAGGGATTGACCAACTTTTCCAACCCTTGGAATTACTTGGGAGACAGACTTTCCAGCGTGTGCTCTTGATGTAATGGTGCAAAGCTCGATCTTAGGGTGTCGAATAAGCAAAGAGACAAGCTCTTGTCCGGTATATCCGGATGCTCCGATAATACCTGTTTTCATAGTCGTTAAAATTTGATGAGGAAAATTATAAAAAACAAACCCCTCGGTTGGAGTTCCGAGGGGTTAGGTAAAGGGTGGGTAAGGAAATAAAAATTATCTCTTTGAAAATTGAAACCTTTTACGGGCCCCTGGTCGGCCGGGTTTTTTGCGTTCGATTTTGCGAGGATCTCGTCGAAGATGACCTGCTTTTTTGAGAGGAGAACGAAGTTCACCATCCATCTTCTCGAGAGCTCTTGAAAGTCCGTGACGAATCGCCCCAGATTGTCCGGTGCCTCCGCCTCCACGAACAATCACGGTGATGTCTAATTCACCAACTTTTTCAACAGAGACTAAAGGTCCGAGAACAGCTTTCTTTTGTTGCTCAGTTGAACAGTAGTCGCTGATGTCACGGTTGTTTATAATGAAATCTCCGGAACCTGGGCGTATGCGGACTCGAGCGGTGCTGGTTTTGCGTCGCCCGGTGGCAATAAATTCTTCTGTCTTTGGTTTTGCACTCATATTATAAATTAGGAAAGTAGAGGAGAGGGTTGCTGGGCTTCGTGTTCGTGTTCTTCCCCACGAAAAACTCGTAAACGTGTAAGCATGCCCGAAGAGAGTTTATTTCTGGGCAACATCCCCTTGACTGCATTGGTAATAATAAATTCAGGACGATTCTCGCGAAAATCAGCAACGGTACGGTATTTTTCGTTACCCATGTAACCTGAGTAGAACATATATTGCTTTTGCTCTTCCTTTGACCCGGAGAGTTTAACCTTCTCGGCGTTGATAACCACAACATAATCGCCAGTGTCGACATGCGGGGTATAAGTGGGTTTGTTTCTCCCCCTTAGTGCGTTGGCAATCTGTACAGCCAGACGCCCCAAGATTAGGCCAGAAGCATCAACAATCTTCCAGTCGTGGGTTACAGTTTCCTTTTTAGCCAGGGTAGTCTTCATCAAAAATAAGTGAAAAGATAAGAAAATGAATTAAATCCTGACCTTCGTCAACCGAACAATCGGATAAAAAATTGGAAGTGATTAAAATTGACCAGCACCGAGGTCATTCAATGTTTGGTCGTAAAACTTACTACCGTATCCCATGACACGGTCGGTATTATCAAAAACAACGGGCATGTAACGTTTTTCAACTTCCTTGTCGGAGAGGGTGCCTTCGTTTCCACCTTTGCGAATTTTGTAAAACCATACGCTGCCCCAATCGTATCCTTCCACATAATTAGCGATTCCAGATAGACTAAACACCTGTGCTTTGGTCATCCCAACGGAAAGCCCCATCAAGTTTTCGATATTTTTACTTACTGCAGCATCAGCGTCAGCAAAAGGATTTCCTCCACTGCGACCAAGTCCTCCTGAGCTTTTAAAACAACCAACCAAGGAAATGAGGCAACTAAGTGTGCCAAATATCAAAAATTTGCTAAAGTTCCTCATCATGGTTAAGTTTTTTACCTCATCCCGTACATTTGGGGCAATCTCAATTTACACGGTTCTTGAAATGCCCAAAAAATTACACGGTGGTAAGTTTTTCTAGGGTTTGATAACTGCGTGCTATCATCTCCCTTGGGTCATCCAAAAGATTAGCGGAAGCCAAAGCATTGTCCAAGAGTTGATTCGCTACCAGTAGGGCTGTTGGCTCATCTTTTTCCATGAGTTTGAATAACCCGTGAATAATCGCATGGTTTGGATTAATCTGGAATTTTACTTTACTAGCAGGCATTTCGCCTTCTGGACCCTGCATCATTTTCATGATCCGGCGGGCAGAAGCACCCCCCATCCCATCCTCTCCAACAACGCAGACAGGGCTGTTGATTAATCGTTCGCCTGTTTCTACTTCGGATACGCGGTCTTCCAAGGATTGCTTGATCCACTTGGATAGCTTTTTTACGGCTTTTTCATCAAGGGCTTCACCGGTTGGTTCTTGATCTAATTTTTCTAGTTTTAATTCATCTGAATCGGCAGAAATAATTTTCTTTTCCTTAAATTCGCGCAGGGATTGCATGACATACTCGTCAACCGGTTCGGTAAGAAGTAGAACCTCATATCCGCGTGCTTGCAGGGCTTCGAGGTAGGGACCTGATTCAATTGCTTTACGGTTTTTTCCATAAAGAAACAAAATATCTTTTTGATCTGCAGCCATTCGATCAATGTAGGCTTCCAATCCGGTAAGTTTACCGTCCTCAGCTGCCGTGGATTCGAAACGCAATAACTTGGCCAAATCATCCTTGTAGGTGAAGTCAGTTGCCACACCTTCTTTGAGAAGTACTCCATATTCTTTCCAAAACTCCAAAAATGTGTCCTCTTCTTTCTTCGCTTGTTCATTAAGAAATCGAAGGAATCTTTTGGTCAAAACTTGGCCTAGTTTCTTGAGCAGTTCGCTATCCTGCATGGTCTCTCTTGAAACATTCAGAGGAATGTCAGAACTATCAACCACACCTTTTAAGAATCTCAACCATTCTGGAAAAAGGCTTTTTGGCTCTGCATCAATTAAGACTTTCCGGCAGTGTAAGGCTACTTTGTTCTCGCTTCTAAACATCCCCATTTTTTCCATGTTTCGTTTGGGTACGAAAAGTAGGGAGTTGATTTCCAGTGGGGCGTCAGCACTGAAGTGCAAACGCATCAATGGCGAATCGTAGTCATTGGACTGGAACTTGTAGAACTCTTCGTACTCTTCGTCCTTAATCTCTGATTTCGAGCGCAACCAAATGGCATCCACCGTATTGACCTTCTCACCATTTACCGAAACGGGGAACTGGACGAATGCAGAGTATTTTTTGACAATATCCTTGATCCGATCCTCTTTCGAAAACTCTTCAAACTCGTCCTTTAGTTGAATGACGATCTTAGTTCCTCGGCGCTGTCCATCGGTTTTATCAATTGAATATCCACCACTACCATCGCTTTCCCAGCACAATCCTTCGCCCTCTTTTTGCCAGGTGCGAGTGTAAGCCTTTACTGAGTCCGACACCATAAATACACTGTAAAATCCAACTCCAAACTTTCCAATCAAGGACTCATTCTTTTCTCCTTCGCTTTGCAAAGCATTCAAGAATTCCTTCGATCCGGAATGGGCAATAGTACCTAGGTTTTTAACTAATTCCTCTTCTGTCATCCCGATTCCAAAATCCTGGATAATCAACTGTTTTGCTGAATCGTCAGTACTCAGGTTGATTTCGAGTTCTAAATTGTCGTCAAGAATATCTTTCTCCGTAAGTTGAGTACGACGTAATTTTTCGAGTGCGTCGGATGCGTTAGAAATTAATTCGCGAACAAAGATTTCCTTATCTTTATATAGCGAGTTTACAACAATATCGAGAACCTGCTTGGTCTCGGCTTTGAATTCATGAGTGGTTGCTTGTGTCATGGTAAAAAGGGTTAATTATGGATTATTTAAAAGAGGGCTTCAAGGAATTATCACAGATGTGTAAGTTTATGATATATTATTTTTTGATTTTTTTAGTTTTTTTCGGAAATGTTCATAAGCCTGGTTGATCTCCTTGGCTTTTTTTTCGGCTACTTCCTGAATCTCAAATCCAAGGGCTGAAACTTTGTCTGGGTGGTACTGAGCAATAGCAATACGGTAAGTTGCCTTAACTTTAGCGAAATCTTGAATCGCATCCTTCTCCAAACCAAGGACTTCGGCCATTTCAAGATCTTCTACTTCAGGAAAGAAGGCTTTCTTTGCCTCCTTGGTTTTATCTGAATTGTCTTCTTCGGATTTGCTATCTTCTTCAGTTTTGGTCTCCGTTTCCTCTTCTTCCTCTGGAATAAAATTCTCAGATTTTTGCGGCCCCTCATTTTCTGGGCCCATTTTTTGGTAATTTTCGGAACCCATCGATCCAGCCCCTTGATTCTCTTTTGTCCCTTTTTTGTTTTCAGGTTGGATACCTAGAAAAAAGTCGAACCGCCAAAGCATCCACCAGCAGGAACAGAAAATTACAGCCCATGAGATCTTGGCCAGTCCATTGGTTATTCCATTGGGTGCCCACCCGGTTAAGTTTCTCCAACCCGACCAATCGTGATAATGGGCAAACAAAGAAGTGCTAAAATAGTGGGCGGTGAGGTAGGACAGTCCGAGTGCGAGAATTCCGCCGTACAAAGCCGTACTTGTCCAAGATTTTGCAAACATCAAAATTTTAATGGGGGTATCTGACCGGAGCAGGTTTTGTAAAAATAAAGAATTAATCCACCAAGAATGATGTAGATCCATCTTTTCGCCGTTTTTTTTTCTTTCATCAAGGGAAGATTCGAATAAATGCTAAGCGGAAGTGGTGGTAGGGGTCGGATTCGAACCGACGAACGCCGAAGCGGGCGGATTTACAGTCCGCATCCTTTAGCCACTTGGATACCCTACCTTCAAAGGAAAGATGCATTATGAATCGGCTGGCCAAACTGGCAAGACGATAGTCGCATATAATAAGATTTACATCCTTGCTTGCTCAAATTTACTTCCACAGTTTTACTTAAATTGATGTGTCCTTTTAAAGGAAAAACCGTAGTTGGGATAACCGGAGGAATCGCCTGTGGAAAAACCTCTGCACTGGAAAGGTTTGATAAATTGGGGTGGGCTGTGGTTTCTGCAGATTCTCTCGTTGCCGAAATTTTGGCAACCAACTCCGAAGTTAAAAAAAATATTCGTCAACGATGGGGTGGGGTGGGATTTGATTCTTTCGGAAATATTGACAAACCCGCGATTGGTCGAATAGTGTTTAAGAAAGATTCAGAAAGAAAGTGGATCGAGAACCTGCTTCATCCTATTGTTCGTTCCCTATGGACTACTTTCATTCAATCTTGTTCTTCTGAAAAGTGCCTAGTTGAACTACCTCTTTTGTTCGAAAACAATTTACACACTCAATTTACCTGCGTCGTTACCATGTATGCGTCAAATAGCACAATCTACCAGAGATTGTTTCAGCGAGGACTCTCCCTTGAAGAGGCAAACGCCCGAATTTCTTCTCAGTTGCCATTAGTACAAAAGGTAAATCGAGCTGATTTTGTCTTGTGGGGTGGTGGAACCAACGATTTTTTAAACCGTCAGGTAGATGCCCTTGCCCCCACCATTTTTTAATGTTTTTCCATTTACTTAAACTATCCAATGCCTGTTAAAAAAAGCACCCGTTCGTCCAAGCCGAAAGCCTCTTCAGGAAATGCTGAGGAACCGACTGTGGATTCCAAAAAAAAGAGTAAGAAAGCACCTGCGGACTCCCCCATTGTTCCAGTTGAGCAACCAGAATCTGATGCTCCTGACCGTCAACTCTTTTTCAGTACTGATGGCAGTGAGAGCGAAGAAGAAAGGCCTCGACCCGAAGAAGAGAATGAGGTGAAGAGTTCTGAAGAAAAGTCGCCCAACCAACCAATACCTGCAAAGCAAGAGAAAGCAGACGACGGAGGAGAGGGGAATCCTGTGCCAGCTAAGGGGAACTCGAATTCCCCGGGCCAGGGTCGTGGCAAACCCAATCACCCTAACCACCCAAGGCAACCGGGGCATCCACATTCTGCCCCTGGTCAAAAAAAGTTAACCTGGCAGGAAAAAAAGAAACTTCGAAAGAAACCCAAGTTTAAAAAGCCTCAAAGACTGCCCTACGAAGAAACAGAAGCAAAACCCTTGCAAATTGGTCAACTTCTTGATTCTGAGACATTAAAAACAGACGAAGAAATTGCCAAGATTCTTCAACCCTTACTGGAGTCGGGCAAGGATTGTCTGAACTTAGACGAATATCTTTCTTTAAACCTTACAGAGTTAACAGAAAAAATCTCAAAGTTATCTATCGAAGAAGATCTCCCTGCTGCACCTTTGCGTGAAGAGTTAGTTGATGCTCTTTTGGCTTTCTGTCTCAAAAGCGAAACCCCGGTGTCTCTTTCAGGCATTGTCCAGATAATGGAAGATGGACATGGCTTCATCCTTCAAGAAAAAGAAAACTACCGTCTAAAGTCTCAATCTGCTTTTATTCCGGCCCTTTTGGTTCGCAGCTATGGATTAAAAACTGGTCATTTTGTGAAAAGTTTAATTCGGGCAAAAATGGAAGAGTCCACCTGCCCGATTGTTTTACAAGTAGACGAAGTTATGGGAGTTTCTCCTGAGGAAGCCACGCGGGTAACTCCTTTTACCGAACTTACGCCTTACTATCCCCTTAAACGTATGTATCTTGAAACCCATCACGAGGTAGAGTGGGACAATGTCGCGATGCGGGTAGTCGACTTAGTATCTCCTGTGGGTTTTGGGCAGCGAGGACTGATTGTGGCTCCTCCAAGAACGGGAAAGACAATTTTACAGCAAGCAATTGCACGGGCTTTAAGACAAAACAATCCTGAGGCTCATTTAATTGTACTTCTCGTGGATGAACGCCCGGAAGAAGTTACCGACTTTCGTAGGCAGGTACCCGATGCTGAGGTCATTGCATCCACCTTTGATGAAAGTGCTGAGAGCCATGTACATGCTGCGGAAATTGTGATCGAAAAAGCCCGCCGCATGGTCGAACATAATCAACATGTTGTAATTTTGCTTGATTCCATTACCCGAATGGCCCGTGCCTATAATGCCACTATGCCCAACAGTGGGAAAATCCTCAGTGGTGGGGTGGAGGCGACCGCCTTGCAACGCCCTAAACGTTTCTTTGGGTCTGCCCGTAATATAGAGGGTGGGGGAAGTTTAACAATTTTGGGCACAGCTCTGGTCGAAACTGGGAGTAAGATGGACGAAGTAATCTTTGAAGAATTTAAAGGTACCGGAAATATGGAACTCCACTTGGACCGCGAGCTTTCCAATAAGAGAATTTTTCCAGCTCTCGACTTTGAAAAAAGTGGTACTCGCAAAGAGGAATTGCTCTACCATAAAGACGAATTAAACAAAATTTATGCCCTTCGACGGTCGATGAAAGGAGTGCCTCCTGCCGATGCGATGGAGATGTTTATCCAAAGGGTAAAGAAGACAAAAAATAATCCGGAATTTCTAATGGGATTGGGTAGGTAACTTGTCCAGGCTTTTCAAACTTTTGAACTGATGAATGCAACGGAAGAATTTTTGACCGAAGCTTTTAAGGAACAAGGTTTAGCCAGCCAAGAGTTGATCGATCAGGTACTGGCAGAGGTAAAAGCCCAAGATCCTGGTGAAACCTCTGGCGATGAAGGTCTGGATTTCATGAATTTGCTACTTGGTAAGTTGGAACTGTCCAAAGAAGAGGTAGTAAATTTCCTTGGCTCGGAGTTGGATATGGAGGTTGTAGACATGGCAGGGGTAAGCCTGACCCCGGAAGTTATTGGCCTGTTAAATTCCGAGCATGCCCGGTTCTATGAGGCCATTCCTTTGGGGACAGATGGTGCCTCTATTGATGTTGTATTAGGCAACCCTATTGACCAAGACGGTATTGATAACCTCGGTCACTTGTTTGGAAAACCGGTTAATCCTCGGGTCGCTTATCGGGCAGATGTACTCGAATCAATCAATCAGCTTTACGGTTTGAACGAGAAGGAAAAGGAGAAGGATTTCCTCGAAGGGTTGGGTGGCGGAGATATTCAAATTGAGGACAATGTCCGCCCGGAAGATGTTAGTGAAGAAGATGCCCCTATAATTAAATTTGTCCATTCTGTCATTAAGGATGCTTTAGAGAAACGGGCATCTGACATTCATATGGAACCCTTGGAGAAAAAATTTCGCATTCGTTTTCGCATAGATGGCAAATTGATTGAGCAGCAGGACCCTCCCAAGCGTCTTCAGCCTTCAATTCTATCCCGAACCAAGTTAATGGCCAATGTCAGCCTGGCCGAAAAGCGTGTACCCTTAGACGGGAGAATCAATGTAAAAGTCGGCGAAAAGGTAATTGATCTGCGCGTTTCCACGCTACCCACTGTGCATGGAGAGAGCATAGTTATGCGGATCCTGGATAAAGAAAGCCTGAGCTTAGGACTTCCCCAGTTGGGTTTCTTTTCGGATGACCAGACAATCTTCGAGCAGGTTATTAATTTACCAGATGGAATTTTCCTCGTTACCGGGCCCACGGGCTCGGGGAAGTCGACTACTTTGTACTCCGCACTTAATGCCATTAACAAACCCGACCGAAAAATTATTACGGTGGAAGATCCAGTTGAATATGAAGTCCCTGGTATCAACCAAGTACAGGTCCGTGCGGAAGTGGGGATGACCTTTTCAGCAGCTCTTCGGGCAATGCTTCGACAAGCTCCCAATATTGTTATGGTCGGGGAAATTCGGGATTTGGAAACAGCGGAGATCGCAATCAATGCATCATTAACTGGACACATGGTTTTCAGTACCCTTCACACCAACGATGCTCCGAGCGCGGTTTCCCGATTGGTTGATATGGGAGTGAAGCCGTTTCTCGTTTCTGCCTCACTACGGGCCGCTCTTGCCCAACGATTGGTGCGTGCCATTTGTCAAAACTGCAAAGGTCCTTACGAGCCCAATTCTGCAGAATTGGCGGTCTTAGGGATTAATGAAGAGCAAGCAGCAGGAGCCACTTTTATGAAGGGCACAGGTTGTCCAAAATGTGGAGAAAAAGGGTACCGGGGAAGAAAGGGAGTATTTGAAATTTTTGTGGTGAATTCAGAGATCGAGGAGATGATTTATAACAATGTGAGCATTGTTGAATTGCGCAACAAGGCTAGGGAGATGGGGATGCGTTCGATGCGTAACGATGGATTCCGTAAGGTCTTGGCTGGTGTCACTACTTTGGATGAGGTCTTGATGGTAACGACCGAAGAGGAATAAGTAGATATGCTATACCTCGATAATAATGCTGAAATTCGCGACCTCTTTCGCGAAGTCGATGGAGTCTCTCAACATGGCCTGGATGAACTCTTCGATCAAGATGTAGTCGAAGGGAAGCGTTCTTTTGCAGATGGCGTAATAGAAGCAGGAATTATTCGCCGGGAAGATTTGTTTGCCTTAATTTCCCAGTACCTCGGGTATGAATTACAGGCTGGCGAACCCGGCGAGGTTGAGTCCGATGTGCTCTCAGTTCTCCCTCAGGAAACCGCCCGACAATACGGCGTGGTTCCGCTATATCTTTCTGACCAAGGTATCCACCTTCTCGCACTCGATCCATTTAATGCATCCATTATTGATGATCTCACTTTTGCTCTAAATCTTGAGGTGTTGATCGTTGTTTGCGATCCCGTCATGGTTGCCGAGCTGATTAACCGGTATTATGGAGCAGATCAGGCATCGATGGATGATCTGTTGGCCGATACCGGACTCGACAAATTTGCAAACTTGGATGATTCCAAGGAGGGAGATCTGGTGGATGCAGCCAATGAGACTCCAATTATCCGTTTTGTTAATCTAGTTATTCAGCAAGCCATTCGGGCTCAGGCTTCCGATATACACTTTGAACCTTTCGAGGATGAATTTCGTATCCGTTACCGAGTAGACGGTGCTCTCTACGAGATGTCCCCTCCTCCCAAGAGTTTGTCCCTACCCGTTATCTCCCGCATTAAAGTGATTTCTGAGTTGAATATTGCTGAGCATCGCATCCCCCAGGATGGCAGGATTAAGATGACGATTGAGGGGCGGGCGGTTGATTTGCGGGTATCTACCTTGCCCACTCAATTTGGAGAAAGTGTGGTGCTTCGAGTCTTGGATAAATCCGCGGTTAATTTGGATCTTGATAATTTAGGCCTTCCCGAAAATGTAAAATCAGGAATTCGCGGAGCGGTGCGCCGTCCAAATGGTATTTTTATAGTTACTGGGCCTACTGGGTCAGGCAAGACAACGACTCTATACAGTGCATTGCGTGAAGTTAATGAAATTGAAACCAAAATTCTCACTGCAGAAGACCCGGTGGAATATGAGATCGAGGGAATTATGCAGGTTCCCGTTAACCACCAGGTCGGTCTCGATTTTGCCCGTGCCTTACGAGCTTTTCTCCGGCAAGATCCCGATAAAATTATGGTCGGAGAAATTCGAGATATTGAAACTGCCCGGATTGCAGTTCAGGCATCGTTGACCGGACATGTCGTTCTCAGCACCCTCCACACCAATGACGCTCCAGGTGCAATTACCCGTTTGATCGATATGGGGCTTGAACCCTTTCTTCTTTCGGCGTCCCTTGAGTTTATTCTCGCCCAGCGTCTGGTCCGCAGAATTTGTTCAAGTTGTAAGCAAGAATTTGATCCCAAAAATGAAATGTTGCAAAACCTCGGACTTATCCGCAAGGATTTGGGAGATAGGAAGTTTTACTTTGGATCTGGATGTGATGATTGTAGCAATGGCGGATACCGTGGCAGAACTGGTCTGTTTGAGATGATCAAGGTTGGAGATAGTTTTCGTGAATTGATCAATTCTGGAGCCGCGACTTTAGTGTTAAAACAACAAGCGATCGAACAAGGTATGCGTACCTTGCGGGAAGATGGATTACGTTCTATCTTAGATGGTGAAACTACAGTCGAGGAAGTCTTGAAATATACCTAATTTCTGGTCACAGTAATTTTAGAGATGGCAATTTTTGAATATGTAGCAACGGATGCAACGGGAAATTCGGTCGAAGGAACTTTCGAGGCTAGTAATGATCAAGATGCCCGTAATATTCTTGCCCAGTACAACCTGCAGCCGACGAGTTTATCTCAGCAGGGTGTTGCACCCGCACCCACTGCGGTCACCCCTGCCATGGGTCTGGGTGGAGAAAATTCTTCTGCATCAAGTACCGCGGTCAAGAAAGGTAAGAAATCGAGTAAAACTAAAAAGAAGAAAAAAGGAAGTCTTCTAGATATTGAAATTGGGGGTGGTCCAAATAATGAGGACATCTCTGTTTTTACTCGTCAAATGTCTACATTAATTCAAGCCGGCCTTCCCCTTTTGCGCAGTTTGGAGGTCATGATTAAGCAGCAGGAGAAAAAACCAAAATTTAAGAAAATGCTCGAATCTGTTGCAGAAAAAGTATCTTCGGGTGGTACCTTGTCTGATGGTTTAGCGATGTATCCAAAAACCTTTGATAAATTGTATGTTAATATGGTCAGGGCAGGGGAGGCGGGAGGCGTGCTCGATCTTGTGCTTACTAGGCTTGCTCAATTTCAGGAGAAATCTATTCGAACGATTAAAAAAGTGAAATCCGCTATGATCTATCCGAGTGTGATCATGTTTGTGGCTGTGGGGATTGTTACTTTACTCATGATGGTGGTGGTTCCACAGTTCGAATCGATTTTCGAACAAATGCTCAGAGGTGCTCCTCTTCCTGGCCCTACTCAAATTGTGGTGGATATTAGTGATTTATTTTCTTCCAACCCCATTCTGGTGCTGGGAGGAATGGCCGGTTCGATCATGGGGGTTGTTTTGCTTAAAAAAACCAAGCAGGGCTCGAAGGGGTTTGACTGGCTTGGCTTGCATGTGCCTGTGGTCCGAGATGTGGTAAGCAAATCAAATGTTTCACGGATTACCCGTACTTTTGGTACGCTTCTCAGTAGTGGCGTTCCCATTTTACAGGCATTGCAAATTACTGGTGATACCTTGACGAATTTTTTCTTTGTAAAAGCGATGACTAATATTCACAACGCGGTCAGAGATGGTGAATCTATGGCCGCACAAATGGATAGGGAACCCGTCTTTCCCTCCATGGTCACGAGTATGGTGGAGATTGGTGAAGAGACGGGCGAATTACCAAACATGCTTACCAGGATAGCTGACAATTTTGATGAGGATGTTGACAACGCGGTGGCCGGAGTAACCTCCCTGATCGAGCCTGTCATGATCGTTTTCCTCGCAGTTGTTGTCGGGTTTATTGTGATCGCACTGTTTTTACCCATCGTCTCGATTATCGAGAACCTGGGATAGGATCATTCTTTCTGCTGCCTGATCCAGGCTTCGGCCTTGGTCGGGTCTGTTTGCAACCATGCATCTAGTGCCCGATCAAGAGCTTCTTTACGCATAGCTGGATCAGATATGGACTGAGCCCACCCAGCTGCTCCTTCGGGGTTTCTTCCCTGAATTCGAGAGACGAAATTTGCAATGGCTGGATCAAGCTGAGGGGAGAGAGGTTGGGTGTTTAGCCATTCAGCCGTAGCCACTGGATCAGTCAATGCCCACCTTCCTGACAATTCCGCCATGGCATGCCTTTTTCTTTCTTTGTTGGTCAAATTGTTTGTCCACTCTGCAGCCGCCTCAGGGTCCCTGCTTGCCCACTGGGCGATAAGGTTTTCTGTTACCCGATCTGCACCTGGTTCGGGTGCCATCGATTTTGCCCAATTTGCGGTAGCTTCTAAATCTTGCCGAGAAAGCTTGGCACCTATCTGTCCAAGCACAGTTTCCCGCATTCTGGGATCGTCACTCGGGTAATTTTTGGCCCATTGAATTGCCTTTTGAGGGTCCTGTTTAGCAAATCTTTCGGCGAGCAAACTGGATGCCTGCCAACGGGCAGTTCCGGTTGGCAAACTAAGGAATAAACGATTGGCCGCATCCAAATCCGTTTCCATTAAGCCCTTCACAATTCCAACCAATAAGGGGTTATCTCCTTTCTTCTGCCCGGAATGATTTGCTTGAGCCCATGCAATGGCGGCTTTCTCATCCCTTACCGCCCATCCAGCAAGGGCTTCTGAGATACCAAACCTTTTCTCACTTTTGGCATTCAACGAGTTTGATGCATAGGAAAGGGCACCTTCAGGGTCAAAATTTACCCAACTGCGCATAAGTAACTTCATTTCTAAATGCCTCCCATAACCCTCGGGTAATTCCTCAAAGGCTTTAACCACCTGCTTGACATTGGAACGATCCATTGATCGTACGGCATCAAGGTACGACCCAAGCCGTTCTACAATGTCTCCACCTTGCATAATCCGTTGGAGGTTGGGTGGCATTGCCGGGTTTTTCTCGTATACAAATTCAGTTGATTTGCTCTTTTGTGCCTGGATTAGACTTCCCCTGTCATTTTCTTTTGGTAATGCATCTACTTGTTTTTTTGATACTGAAGAGGCTGAGGGGGGCGTCGTAAATTTTTCGACATTGGACCCCAAGTGAAGACCAAGATAAAAAACAAGTGCTAGCGAAAGTGCCCATGGAAGTCCAATTTTGATAAATGCATTCATTACTCAGAAAATACTAAGCTAGGCATGGAGAAATTTAGGAGCAAGCGGAACTTGCATGTTTACTCCCTGGTCCATAAAGGGCAGGGCAGTCAGAAAAGAATTAAAATTCTTTGGAGACGCTTAAACCAATAACGCGTGGAGAGCCCACAACGCCAGGGGCACCAGTGAGGCTTGTTACGAGCGAAGAATAATACTCCTCGTCAGATAAATTTGTGCCAAAGACACTCACCTCCCAGTCCCTTGCTGAATAAGAAATAGAAGCATTCCATAAGGTGTAGGAGTCGTTGATTGTGTCCGTAGCCGTCTGGTCGAGGTAATGAATCTTGCCGACATGCGTTAAGCCAGCAGTCCAAGATAAGGCATCTGAGAATTGATTAGTGACAGAAAGATTTAGTGTTTGTTCAGGAGCCGAGGGCGCATGTTTACCAGAAAAGTCGTGGAACTCTAAAATCGGTTGTCCTAAGTTATCGTAACCTGAAATTGAGGAACCGGTGTGTTTTTTGATTTTACCATCCGTGATCCCGTATGCACCTTTTAAAAGCCAATTATCGCCAGTATGCGTGAAGAATTCCAACTCGAGCCCTTTAACTTCAACCTTGTCTGCGTTGTCCACGAAGTAGTCAAACGAGCCAGATGGTTTTTCAAACTGGAAATCATCAATTTTATTCCAAAAGACCGCAATACTTGCACCCAGCCTATCATTTTTTTGAAAGAGATTTATCATCAGTTCATTCGCCCAAATTCTTTCCTCAGTAAATGCGATTGGAAAGATAGAGTTACCGTTTATTTCATCCACATAGGCACTGAATCCGCCAGGTTTTTGGGAAAGGGAACTCGTTAGGGAAACCAATGTCTGTTCGTTTAATTGTTTAGAGATTTTTCCAAATGGGGTAACCCAATCATAAGAATGTTCCATGCTCGTCTGATCAACAGGTGGTGAAAATGGAGGGAGGAAAAAATGATACTCATTGGACTTTCCTCTACGAATTTGCTTTTTCTCATGATCGTACCTAAGACCAAGCTCATAACTTGTACTCTCGCCAATGGAATTTGAGATTTTGGCGTGGAGGGCAAATTTATCGTTATCAAAGGAATAAGATGTCTTGGAATTGTAGCTTTGGTAACCAGCGAGATTCGATTCGTCTCCATCGCTTGGCAAAGGTACGAGTCGAGTAGAATCACCCGTAACATCCTCGTTACCAATGCTCAGTCCGATTGACCATGAAAACTCACCAACTTGTCCGTTGGATAATTGTATTTCTTCCCAAATGGTTTCTCTCTCTTCGATTATCTGCGAGGTAGAGCTTAAGTCTGGTCTTAACAAGGACAGACCGGCTAAACCACTGTCCACAAAGTAGAGGTCAATGATAGAAGGATTCAGTTCCCAGGAATTACGAGAAGTTGTAGATTGAATATTACCCCAATCAGAGTCCGTTTTTACAGTCAAATATTGAGAATTCATGGAGATCTTGCCCATCTCTCCGATACCGGAATTTCGGCTGTAAAAGCTGCTGTATTTGGGATTGCCGGACGAAAGTCGGGGGACAAGGGGCTGTGCCCCAAGCTGAAACTCCTCCCAGCTCCCGCCGATGCCGATTTCAATTCCATCCTCGGTGGTAAATTCAAACCCCAAGCGACCATTCCAACTTTCAGATGTTGCATCATTTCCAGCAGGATTAAGGTTGTCTGCGTATCCGTCGCTCTCGCTACGGTTGAGCCCAAAATAATAGGAAGAGTGATCCCCAGTTGGACCATCAGCAAGTACTCGATAGCTCTGGGTATTTAAACTGCCGTAGGATGCGTAGAGTTTAGAGCGGTGGATGTCTCCAGCTTTTCGAGAGGAGACATTAATCACGCCACCGGGGGAATTTTTCCCAAATTGATGCCCATGATAGCCCTTGAAGACTTCAATACTTTCCACTTCAAAGAGGGTATTTGAATAAGTGGCTGTGCTACCTTGTGGAATTCCATCGACATATAGTCCAACAGCTGGGTCACCAAACAACTGAGAGTTACCGATACCCCTTAACGAGATGACATCTCCGTAGGATTGGATTCCGTATGAGTTGATGTAGAGACTTGGGGAAAGGGCAGATAGACTAGAGATTGAGGAAATCTTACCAGATTCAATGCTAGAGCCCCTTAGCACGGTGGCTTTGGAAAGGTCTAAGTCTTTGTACTTGAGCCCGTCTACCCGTAAACCCTTAAGCGTTTCAGGACTTTGTCCAAATACGAGGTGAGTAACAACAAAGACATGGGCGACGGAAATAAGTAAAAATTTATGAGCTAATTTGTTCATTTGGCTGAAATTTTAATGGCAATAAGTCTTAATGGATTCAACGAAAATAGACCCCTGAGAGAGACTTTTTTTGCATGAGATACATCAAAATTTTAAAGAAGTAATAATTTCTTCTGCAATGTTTAAGGATGCGGTGGCCGCTGGGGAGGGGGCATTGCAAACATTTACAATCCGGTCGTTATTTTGAATAAGGAAATCATCTACCAGGGCACCAGATAGGCTTACTG
>ERZ887849.772-NODE-772-length-32944-cov-9.590441_pt1 | contig 32944 bp, 32 predicted proteins | sample MGYA00521267_ERZ887849 | MGnify/ENA primary metagenome ERZ887849 (study PRJEB32303, sample SAMEA104408601) | aquatic metagenome | biome: Brackish water; feature: Pelagic; material: water | place: Baltic Sea | collected 2014-06-06T16:11:00 | depth 2,863 m ... | reverse complement strand
CTGGCCATCCAAGGCCTCAAGGGCGGCATCGTCCAAGGTGGGTTCCCGGCCACCGTCCCAGCGGGCTCCAGAGACCTCAACATGCGGCTCGACGCGCTGTCGAACAGAAGAGGGGGCGCGGCGCAGCGTGGGCAAGGTCGCCGCTTCTGGTTGCCCGGCTTTGGGATCTAAGACCGCAGGTGCAGCGCGGCGCGCCTGTGTCGATTTGGACAGTAACTCCGCCTCGATTTCTGCAACGTCAGGCTCGGCCGGTTGAGGTGCCACACGCGACAAGGTGCGACGCAGTCCACCTGGGAGCCCCATTGTGTAGAGAGGCGCAAGCAAACGCCGCCCCCAAGATGGTCGCGCCTCAATCGACAACTGAGACGGCTGGCGCTGGCCCGTCACCAACCGCTTGGATATCGACGCAAACTCTGTCACGACGCTTCCAACCTGCGACAGCACATCTGCCCAATGCCACCGAAACAACACTACCAGACCCACCAGAGTCGACACGACAGCCAATAAAGCGGCCCCAAAAGACCCCAATGTGACAACCAGTCGGAGCGCAAGCAGATGACCCAGCATGCCACCGCCACCAATCCCCTCCGGTAACTGGCCCAAGACAGCAGGAATATGTAACGCCAATAAAATACATGCCCCGAGAAAGGTCGCGAGGCCTCCAATGAGTCGAGTTGACCATAAGGAGACACGATGGACGCCCGGATGGAGTACGCGTCGCAACACCGCCCAAGGAACGAGGGCTAAACCATAGGCGGCATATCCAAACCAACTCAGTGACCAATCCGCGACCCATGCACCTGTTGGTCCAATCGCATTTTGCACGGCACGATCGCCGCCTTGGTAGGACCAACCGGGATCCTCCGGGGAAAACGACAGCAATGCCAATACAAAAAATATCGTCATCGCCAAGCCGATAAAGCCAATGACTTCGCGCGCTAACCGACTAAACCAGGGTTGAGGTGACAACTCAGACAACAGGACTCCTTGGAGGATCTTTACTGAAACCGTACTCTATATACCTTACTACGCAATACGCGCTATCAGGATATCAGAGAAGGACCCGTTCAACGTGCATCATCAACTCATCATTTTAGGATCCGGTCCAGCCGGATGGACAGCAGCCATCTATGCAGCGCGCGCCGGATTATCTCCGGTTGTGATCACAGGGACTGAGGTTGGCGGACAGCTCACCACGACCACCGAGGTAGAGAACTGGCCTGGTGGGACACATGACCTCCAAGGACCACAACTCATGGTCGACATGCAGTCACACGCGGAACGCTTCGACACACAGGTCATTTATGATCATATTCACACCACCCAATTGCAGCAGAAGCCGTTCACCCTGATCGGCGACAATGCCACCTACACGGCAGACGCACTCATTATCGCAACTGGAGCATCCGCTCAATACCTTGGGCTGCCGTCCGAGGATGCCTTCCGAGGGCGTGGCGTCTCGGCCTGCGCAACCTGTGACGGTTTCTTTTATCGTGGACAGACCGTCGCCGTGATCGGTGGTGGAAACACCGCGGTCGAAGAAGCCCTCTATCTTTCTAATCTTGCGAGCGAAGTCGTGGTCATTCATCGCCGTGACAGCTTTCGCGCGGAGAAAATATTGCAAAATCGGCTTTTCGCAAAGGAAGCCGCAGGACAGGTTCGTATTGTCTGGAATCACACCCTTGACGAAGTACTTGGCGATGATCGAGGCGTGACTGGGCTCAAGATCCGTGATGTACACAGTGGTGCGATTGACGAAGTTGCAGTCCATGGCGTGTTTATCGCCATTGGGCACAAACCCAACACCGGAATATTTGAAGGGCAACTCGTGATGGAAGGAGGCTATCTCCAGGTACGCTCAGGACTCAACGGCTTCGCCACAGAAACCTCGATTCCAGGCGTCTTTGCTGCCGGTGACGTCGCGGACCATGTCTATCGCCAAGCCATCACATCCAGTGGCTTCGGCTGCATGGCGGCACTCGATGCCGAGCGTTATCTCGCTGGGCAGCATTGATTGATCCCCTGGCTGTCTGAGCAGCCTGATCAGTTTCCATGCACGGATCAGGCCCTGACAGAGCCGAATGGATTGCTGGCAGTCGGTGGCGACCTCAGCATCGAACGTCTGATCGCTGCCTACCAACGCGGTATTTTTCCGTGGTACTCGGACGGCGAGCCGATCTTGTGGTGGTCTCCTGATCCACGACTGGTCCTCTACCCGGCCGACTTTAAGTACCGTCGTAGTCTTGCCAAATCTTGGCGTCGCCGAGGCTATCACGTCACTGTCAATCAAGCGTTTAATCAGATCATTGCCCTGTGTGCCTCGGAACGATCGATGGCAGGAACATGGATTCATGCCGACATGCAAGCCGCCTATTGTCGGCTTTTCAAGGCAGGCTATGCGCTCAGTGTCGAAACCTGGGCTGGCTCAGAGCTTGTTGGGGGACTCTATGGAGTCAAGTTAGGGCAAGTATTATTCGGTGAGTCTATGGTGAGCGTGGCCACCGATGCCTCAAAGATCGCACTTGCTCATCTGTGCCATCAAGCTGATCTGTATCAGATACAGATTATTGATTGCCAGATGCCAACCGCGCATTTAGCAAGCCTCGGTGCTAGGCTCATCTCCCGTTCTGCATTTTTGACAGAGGTACGCCGTTGGCATGAGCCGATTTGAGGATTTACGATTTTTTGCGACCGCGCCACACCCTTGCAGCTATTTAGAAGGCCAAGAGGCGACAACGCTCTTTGTCGACCCCGAAATTCGTTTAACCCCGGATGATATTGCCCGGTTAACTGACTCGGGATTCCGTCGATCCGGCCGCTACACCTACCGACCCCATTGTCAAAACTGTCAAGCGTGTATTTCAGTGCGCGTCTGTTGCGCTGAGTTCCAGCCTAAACGGCGGCAGCGCCGAACTCGGTACGCGAATGAGGATCTGACTTTTACACTCAGCAAGCCAACCATGACGGAACGTCACTACGGACTCTATGTCGACTACATCAACGCCCGGCATCGAGATGGTGACATGTATCCGCCGTCAATCGATCAGTACCACTCGTTTTTAGTAACCGGCGGTGAGAATGCCTTCTTTCTCGAAGCGTACTTGGATCAACGGCTGATTGCTGTCACGCACTTTGAGCGCATCACTGGTCGCGGGCTGTCCGCCATCTATACCTTTTTTGACCCCCGTCCTGAGCTACATGCGCGCAGTCTGGGCCGAATGATGATCCTGCAACTGATTGAACAAGCGCTCCTTGAAAAGCTTGATTACCTCTACTTAGGGTATTGGATACGGGATGCGCAAAAAATGGCATATAAGACCGAATATCGGCCCCTGGAGATGTTGGTGAATGGGCGGTGGATTCGTGCGACGTAAGCCGGCATAATCGCCCCTTCGTTTCATCCCAAGGGAGCCAAATGGCCAAAGAAGATTCAATTGAAATGGAAGGGACTATCGTCGATACCCTTCCGAACACCATGTTTCGCGTCGAACTCGACAATGGACATGTGGTGACCGCTCACATCTCTGGCAAGATGCGTAAACACTACATTCGGATTTTAACCGGTGATCGAGTGACGGTGGAACTCACACCTTATGATCTCACCAAAGGCCGAATTACGTTTCGCGCCCGTTAATATTGATCCAGTCATAGACCATCGCGAGCAACGACTCACGATGGTCCATCGGACGCACTATGCCGGCTGTGCACTCCGTTTTTCATGCGCAGTCATCTCAAATGCAAGCTCGCCTGCATCATCCACCGTGACATAGACACTCCCACCGTGTTGCAACTCGCCAAATAAAATCGCATCGGCAAGTGGTCGCTTGATCGCGTCCTGAATTAACCGAGCCATTGGTCGGGCACCCATGGTCTTATCGTACCCGCGCTTCGCAAGCCACTGCAGCGCCGCCTCAGAGACCTCAATGGAGACCTTACGATCATCCAACTGAGCTTGTAACTCAGCGATGAACTTGTGCACCACCTGCTCAATGACTTCTTCAGTCAAGGCTCCAAATTGGACCACTGCATCCAGCCGATTCCTGAATTCAGGGGTAAAGAGCGTCTTGATCGCCTCCATACCATCCGTGGTTTTATCTTGCTCATTAAATCCAATGGAGCGTTTCGCCAAACTTTCAGCGCCTGCATTGGTGGTCATAATCAGAATCACATGCCGGAAATCCGCCTTGCGTCCGTTGTTATCGGTCAAGGTCCCATGGTCCATGACCTGTAACAGCAGGTTAAACACATCCGGATGGGCCTTCTCGATCTCGTCAAGCAGTAATACGGAGTGCGGATGCTTTGTGATGGCCTCCGTTAACAACCCTCCTTGATCAAATCCAACATACCCTGGCGGCGCACCAATCAGGCGACTGACAGTATGACGCTCCATATATTCCGACATGTCAAAGCGCACCAACTCGATCCCGAGGGTCCTCGCCAATTGCCGACTGACTTCGGTTTTACCGACTCCGGTTGGACCTGAGAACAGGAAACATCCCACAGGCTTACCGTCTGCTTTTAAGCCGGCTCTGGATAATTTGATTGCCGAACTCATCCGCTCGATGGCTTCATTTTGCCCAAATACAGTGAGCTTCAGATCGCGATCAAGATTTGCGAGTACTTCTGTATCACTGGCCGATACCTGTTTGGCAGGAATCCGCGCCATGGTTGCGATGACAGACTCGATTTCGGTCACACCAATCACTTTCTTGCGGCGACTGACAGGTAACAAGCGCTGCATCGCACCAGCCTCATCGATCACATCAATAGCCTTATCTGGAAGATGCCGATCGGTAATGTACTTGGTCGATAATTCAACCGCAGAAGCAATCGCAGCCTTGGTGTAACGCAGACCGTGATGTTCTTCAAAGCGCCCTTTCAGCCCAGACAAGATCTTGATAGTGTCTTCAACCGAAGGCTCGAGGACGTCCACCTTCTGGAAACGGCGAGCCAATGCCCGATCCTTTTCAAAAATGCCTCGGAACTCTTGGAAGGTGGTTGACCCAATGCATTTGAGCTTCCCTGACGACAGCAAGGGCTTTAATAGATTTGAGGCATCCATGACTCCACCCGACGCGGCTCCGGCACCAATAATCGTATGAATCTCGTCGATGAACAAAATGGCATGGCGATGTTTTTCGATCTCCGATAAGAGACTTTTCAACCGCTTCTCGAAATCACCCCGATACTTGGTGCCAGCTAAGAGTGCACCAAGATCCAAGGCATATACGGTCGCATCCGCGATAACTTCGGGGACCTGTGCTTCGACGATTCGATACGCCAAGCCCTCAGCAATCGCCGTTTTACCAACCCCCGCTTCGCCAACTAACAATGGATTATTTTTGCGTCGACGCGACAGGGTTTGAATGACTCGTGATAGTTCCGCATCACGACCAATCAGCGGATCGATTTGTCCAGCTTTCACAGCCTGATTCAAATTGGTACAGAAGCTATCCAAACTTGATTGCTCCTTCCCAGTATCCGCGGGTGCGTCAGTTTGTTCGGCCTCCGCGGATCCCCCCTGAACCTGATCTTCAGCCTTAGCAATGCCATGGCTGATGTAATTCACGACATCGATCCGCGCGATTTCTTGATTCTTCAAGAAATAGACCGCCTGCGACTCTTGCTCCGAAAAGATCGCGACCAGCACATTGGCGCCGGTGACTTCTTGTTTACCAGAACTCTGCACATGGAATACAGCACGCTGAAGGACCCGCTGAAACCCCAGGGTGGGCTGCGTGTCCCGCTCCGAATCTTCGGCCAACACAGGCGTTGTCGAGTTCACAAACTGGGCAAGCTCATCCCGTAACTTGCCAATATCCGCACCACAGGCATTGAGGACTTGGATTGCAGAGGCATTATCCAAGAGCCCAAGCAACAGATGCTCGACCGTCATGTACTCATGACGAGCTTCACGTGCCTTCTTAAAGGCCGTATTCAGAGTCACTTCTAAATCACGACTCAACATCTGCCTTGCTCCCTACTCTGCTCGATCCACCTGACACATCAGGGGATGGTGATTTTGCTTTGCATACTCAATGACGTGATCCGCCTTGGTCTCTGCAACATCCTTCGGAAAAATCCCACAGACTGCCGCCCCCTTGGTATGCACCTGCAGCATGACCTGCACAGCCGTTTCCTGATCCAGGTTGAAAAAAAGTTCCAACACATGGATCACGAACTCCATTGGGGTGTAATCGTCGTTGAGCATAATGACTTTATATAGCGGAGGCTTAGCCAAAGCTGGCCGTGCTGTCGCTACACCATACTCATCATCCGGATCCATTCCCGGTGTATTCGGTTCGCTCATACCGTTTTAAATTTTCCATGGGTCCCGTGTTCACTGTATGGGGGTTCATCCAGATTAGTAAAGAGGGAAATGTGGTTCGATTGCTGTGAATGGAATCCATAAAAAAGGGGGCTATCGCCCCCTTTGAAGTCCGAGCCAATTACATGTGCTTAATCATTTCTCGACCAAACTGCGCACTGCCCACTTCAATTGCATCATCCATCAGTCGGGCAAAGTCATAGGTGACCGTCTTCGACATGATGGCGCGCTCCATCGCACTAATGAGGAGATCGGCTGCCTCGAACCATCCCAAATGACGCAGCATCATTTCTGCCGACAGAATCAACGAACCGGGGTTCACTTTGTCCTGCCCTGCATACTTGGGAGCCGTCCCATGGGTTGCTTCGAAGATCGCAACTTCGGCGCCGATATTCGCGCCAGGCGCAATGCCAATCCCACCCACCTGTGCCGCCAGGGCGTCAGAAAGATAGTCCCCGTTGAGGTTCAATGTGGCAATTGCAGAATACTCCGCCGGACGCAGAAGAATCTGCTGCAACATGGCGTCAGCGATCATGTCTTTGATGATGATCTCACGACCCGTTTTCGGATTTTTCATCACACACCAAGGACCTCCATCCAGTAGGGTCGCGCCGAACTCTTCGCGCGCCAACTCATAGCCCCACTCTTTGAATGCGCCTTCGGTAAACTTCATGATGTTGCCTTTGTGGACTAACGTGACACTCGGCAGATCATTGTCGATCGCATATTGATAGGTCTTACGCACCAAGCGCTTAGTCCCCTCTTCGGAGACAGGCTTGATGCCAATCCCGCATTGGTCAGGGAACCGAATCTTGGTCACGCCAAACTCGTTTTGCAAAATCGAGATCAACTTATCCGCTTCCGGTGATCCGGCGCGATACTCAATCCCCGCGTAAATGTCTTCAGAGTTCTCACGGAAGATCAACATGTTGGTCTTCTCAGGCTCCTTCAACGGACTCGGAACGCCGGCGAAATAGCGGACCGGACGCAAACACAAATACAGATCCAGCTCTTGCCGCAAGGCGACATTCAACGAACGGATACCGCCACCCACGGGCGTGGTCAACGGTCCCTTGATCCCCACCTTGAACTCTTTAAACGCCTCAAGGGTTTCTTGTGGCAACCACTCGTCGGCGCCATAAGTGCGGACCGACTTTTCACCACAAAACACTTCCATCCAGGAAATCTTGCGTTGGTCTCCATAGGCTTTTGCGACAGCCGCGTCGACAACTTCCAGCATCGGCGGGGTGATATCAACACCAATGCCATCGCCTTCAATGTAAGGAATAATCGGGTTATTTGGGACGTTCAGTGACAGATCCTGGTTCACAGTGATCTTTTCACCAACCGCCGGCACTTGGATGTGTTGGTAGCCCATCCGTCTCTCCTGTGCAGTCATGGTATGTTGAGGGCGCGTAGGATAGCAGAATCTTGGGGCGAGGCCCTGTTGTGCTTTGGGATAGTTCATGATTGTTATTTTTCACAAGCCCTATGGAGTGTTATGTCAGTTCACGGGCGACACACCAAATCTCAAACACTTTATTGATCTCCCGGGCGTCTATCCCGCTGGCCGTCTGGACAAGGACTCTGAAGGATTATTGGTCTTAACTGATGATGGACGGATCCAGGATCTGATCGCGCACCCTCGGCATGGCAAACAGAAAACCTATTGGGTACAGGTTGATGGTGAGATCACCCAGGACGCGCTTGTGGCACTCACTGCAGGGGTCAGTCTCAATGATGGACTGGCACGCGCGCTGCAGGCGGAACCCATGCTGCCCCCACAGATCACGCCTCGGGATCCGCCAATTCGGGTGCGGCAATCAATCCCAACCAGCTGGATTACTCTCACCTTGGATGAGGGCCGAAATCGCCAAGTACGGCGAATGACAGCAGCCGTGGGTTTCCCCACGCTTCGCCTCATTCGGGTGGGTGTTGGACCCTTTACCTTGGGTGACTTACCAGTCGGCAGATATCGAGTCGATACAGCTTTCCAGTTACACTCTGTCGATGACTCAGCAAAAACACACACACGTCATCGTCGGGATGTCCGGCGGGGTTGACTCGTCCGTCACAGCGGCGCTGTTGCTCGACCAGGGATACCAGGTCGAAGGCCTGTTCATGAAGAACTGGGACGAGGACGATGACACTGAATACTGCACTGCAAAAGCCGATTTAGCGGACGCGCAGGCCGTTGCCGACCGCCTCGGCATTCGCCTCCATCGGGTCAATTTTGCGGCTGAATATTGGGATGATGTGTTCGCTCATTTTCTCGCCGAGATCCAAGCAGGTCGCACCCCAAATCCGGACATTCTCTGTAATCGCGAAATTAAATTTAAGGCATTCTTAGATTACGCGCGCCATCTTGGCGCGGATCTGATTGCCACCGGCCATTATGTGCGGCGCATGGACGGCCCAAATCCACTCGCGCGCGGGTTAGACCGCAACAAAGATCAAAGTTATTTTTTATGGGCACTCTCTGCAGAACAAGTCCATAGTGCGCTGTTTCCCGTTGGCACTCTGGAAAAACCACACGTTCGGGAGATTGCAGCCCGTCATCACTTTGCGACGGCCACGAAAAAGGATTCGACCGGAATTTGCTTCATCGGCGAGCGGCGCTTTGCAGACTTTTTGAAAACCTACGTCACTGCCTCTCCGGGGCCGATCGTGACCGAGACTGGCGATCCGATTGGCACCCACCAAGGATTGATGTTTCATACCCTAGGGCAGCGCCAAGGACTTGGGATTGGTGGATTATCGCGTTACCCGGATGCGCCTTGGTATGTGGCGGAAAAGCAGCTTGATCGCAATGCGCTGGTGGTTGTCCAGGGGGTTGACCATCCACGTCTTTATCGTCAAGCATTGCGGGCAACTCAGGTGAATTGGATCGGCGATGCACCCACGCTCCCTCGCAATCTGACCGCCAAGGTTCGCTACCGCGCAGCGGATGCACCCTGTCGTGTTTGCGCTGACACTTCAGGCCTGCATGTGACCTTTGAGGTACCGCAACGGGCGGTCACGCCAGGACAATCAATTGTATTTTATGACGGCGACATTTGTCTGGGTGGCGCTATTATTGAGGAAACCTTGGATGTCTAATCCCTATCGTGTCTATCCCTTGGCCGCACTTGCCATGGCCGCGCAGAACGTAGACCGGCTCGCCAATACGGGGCTGATCCCCCACGATGAGTTTGACTGCTTAGTCAAAAGCGTGCTCACCTTTGACGCTGAAACACCCCTCGGCATTTACGGTGATGACATCGTATATCTGGCCAGCGGCGGAAAAATGCTCCGAGAAATGCTCGGCAAAGGTGGCAATCGTAAATATCCAGAGATCATTCGTTACTTTATTAGCCTGATGCAAGTTGAACGACAGTTGCATCGGCAATCGGCACTGTTGGAACAGCTTCGCGGGCATTTGGAAGTTGCCAAGAGCAAATCCGAGCAGTTACACCCCACCCATGAATCCGTCATTGAGACCCTGAACCTCGCCTATCAGGAGACTGTCTCTACTCTGAAATTCCGAATTATGGTGACCGGCAATCACGGCCGACACCTTCAGCAAGGCAACAATCCTGCTAAAGTACGTACGCTACTTTTGAGCGGAGTGCGCGCGGCCATGCTCTACCGCCAGCTGGGCGGTGGCCGGCTGTCACTTTTATTCCAACGTGGTCGCGTCTTCAGTGACCTGACAGAGATGGGTTTATAAATGCAGATGGATTGGTCTTCTCTGATGGCGGTTTCACCCATTGACGGGCGCTACGCCACAAAAGTCGATCCGCTTCGCCCCATTGCCAGTGAATGGGGTCTGATGCGACTGCGTGTAGAGGTCGAGCTTGCGTGGTTGAAGGCATTGGCTGTGCATCCGCAGATCGCAGAAGTTCCCTCACTATCCGCCAATGCGCAGCAGATGCTTGATCAGATCGTGATCGCATTCAGCCCAGCCGATGGGGAGCGGATCAAAGCGATCGAGGCCACCACCAATCACGATGTGAAGGCGATTGAATACTTCCTCAAGGAACGCTTTATCGGGCATCCAGAACTCTCTGCAATTGCCGAGTTTGTCCACTTTGCGTGTACCAGTGAAGATATCAACAACCTCGCCTACAGCCTCATGCTGGCTCGTATGCGCGACGTCACTGTATCCGCCATCGATGGACTACTTGAGACACTCAAGCACAATGCAGAGCAATGGGCACACCATCCGATGCTATCTCGCACCCATGGGCAGTCCGCGAGCCCAACAACAGTTGGCAAAGAATTTGCCAATATTGCGCATCGACTGCGTCGTAGCCGCGACCAATTTGCTCACGTTACCCTGATGGGCAAGCTCAATGGTGCAGTGGGAAATTACAATGCCCACCTCGCTGCTTATCCTGACGTCGACTGGGAGCAATTCGCCGAATCCGTCATCACCAGCCTGGGATTAACCTGGAATCGCTACACCACGCAAATTGAACCCCATGATTGTATCGCCGAATATTTTGATGCTGCCAAGCGCATCAATACAATTTTGATCGATGCCAACCGGGATTTCTGGAGCTACATTGCGCTCGACTATTTCAAGCAGCGCACCGTTGCCGGCGAAGTCGGCTCGTCGACCATGCCGCATAAGGTCAACCCAATCGACTTCGAAAATGCCGAGGGAAACTTGGGTCTGGCCAATGCGCTCTTTGAACATTTGGCAGCAAAGCTTCCGATTTCACGATGGCAGCGAGATCTGACCGACTCCACAGTCCTGCGTAACGTCGGTGTCGGTATCGCCCATAGCCTGATCGCTTACGCATCGATGGCAAAGGGACTCCAGAAACTCGAGCTCAACCTGCCTGTCATTCAGTCCGATTTGGCCCACCGATGGGAAGTCCTTGCTGAACCAGTGCAAACAGTGATGCGTCGATATGGTCTTGAACAACCCTATGAGCAATTAAAGGCGCTAACCCGCGGAAAGCCGATCGATGAAGCAACACTGCGAACCTTTATCCGATCGCTCGCTATTCCAGATGATGCGAAGGCTCGCCTGCTGGAGATGACACCCTTGACCTATCTTGGTCTCGCCGACCATCTCGCACGGACGCTGGATTGATGCTCGCGCAGCTGTCCAATGTCCGCCTCGGTGATGGCGAACAGCTACGCCCCTACTGGCAACGCACGCCCGTCTTATTAACGCAGGCGCTCGATCCCACCCCGTTAATCCCCTCAACAGAGACGTTGCTTGAGATCCTCAATGACACAGCGTTACCCGCGCGACTGATCACAGGCGACATGGCCGAGGGGTTTACCCTCAGTCATGGGCCCTTCGAGGGATTTCGGCCGCCGAGCTCTGGCCCATGGACCGTCTTGATCCAAGCACTTGATCAACTGTTTCCAGAATATGACGTGCTCCGGACCGCCATGGCGTGGCTGCCCGCTTGGCGTTTTGAGGACGTGATGCTGTCCTGGGCGTCACCCGGTGGCAGTGTGGGTAAACACTACGACCATTTCTCGGTCTTTTTGGTGCAGCTCAACGGGCGCCGTCAGTGGGCTGTGGGTCCGCGGGCAAACCAAGACACCCCCCTCGTCCCGAATCAACCCTTACGATTGGTCGACCTCGCAGCCGATGACCACGTCGTTGCCAGCCCCGGAGATGTGCTTTATCTCCCACCTGGGGTGATTCATCATGGCGTGGCAATGGATCCGGATTGTATGACCCTTTCGATTGGGTTCCGGGCACCTGATGCCGGTGCACTGTTTGAAACACTGGTCGAGCAATTAGATGACTCAGAGACCTGGTTCCGCTTCGATGATCCTGACCGCCATACTGAGGGGCCATCTGCCGCCATTACTGCCGAGGATTTGGTGAGAACGCGTGCACAACTACTCAATTTCCTCGACCGTCCTGGGGTCCTCGAGCGGATCCTTGCGACACGCGTGACTGAGCCCTATCTCCACGAGGATCCAGATGTTTCCGATGATGAGATTGATCTTCAGTCCGTCAATCAATGGCGAATCGAGGCGGGAACGCGGATGGCATACACGGAGACTGGATTCGCGATTCAGGGGATTTGGTGCGATGAGCCTCCCAGCGCGAGCCTACGCCAACTGGCGGATACGCGTGAAATCAGGGGCATCGAAACCAGGCATCTCTCGCCGACTGAACGGCATGGACTGATCGCCTGGGTGCAGGCAGGCTGGGTCGTGGATGCCGATCTGGATTGAAGAAGTCCGCTGGGCCTCGCATCAAGATGTGCTGCAATCCATTCGTCACGCGGTATTTATTATCGAACAAGGCATCGATCCCGCTGACGAGTGGGATCACCGCGATGCCACCTGTCGCCATTTTTTAGGCTATCTCGACAATACACCGGTTGGTTGCGCACGATTGCTCGATGGCCGGACGATCGGACGCATGGCTGTTCTCGACTCGGCACGGGGCCAACATGTCGGTTCCCGCTTACTCTTAGCGTGTCTCACAGCGATTCGGGCAACCCAAGCCACAGCAGTATTGGGTGCGCAGATCTCCGCCATGCCCTTCTACGCACTGCATGGTTTTCAGCCAGATGGGCCAATTTTTGATGATGCAGGGATCCCACACCGACGCATGACTCTCAATACTCAATCTCCCTATCAGATCTGTCCTGTTAAACGCTCTCCAGTCTCGTTGACCGTGCAACTCAGTGGTCCCACCACAAACATCCCATTGACCTTTCAGACCGAGACTGCGCATTGGCAATTGCGATTGCCAGCGATGGATGCCCACACAGAAAGCTGGCTAACTCCGCGACTGATCTGCCTTGCGGAGTGTTTTCAGGCGAACCGGCTGACGTTATTTACGCCCGCGGGGCCGGTACAAGTGGCCTTCGATGGCTCCGCATGCTGTTAACGGGTCTCTCCAGTCAATGGCCATTGGGCTGGGCGCTCGGCCTACAAAGTCTGACCGGTCTGATCATCATAAGCTCCCTCTGGCAGCTTGATTGGCGGCGACTCCAGCAGTTCGGTGACACCAGTGTCTGGGCCGGCACCTCACTGGCCTGTGCACTGCTCTGGCACCTGTCAGCCGGCATTGAACCAGGACTGAATTTCCACCTCTTTGGCACTGGCCTCATGACGCTGATGTTCGGGTTTCGATTCATGGTATTGGGTGGTCTACTCGGCTTGGGATTTCATGTCGCAGGGGGCTGGATGAACTGGACCGAGATTCTGTGGCCAGCGCTCTTCATACTGATTATTCCAGGCGCGCTCACCCACCTGTGCTGGCGAGCCAGCCTGATCTGGTTGCCGCCCAATTTCTTTGTCTACAGTTGGGGAGTGAGTTTTGCAGGAGTATCCCTCGCCATTGCCGCAAATAGCCTCATCCTGACGCTGGTACTAAGCCTGTCAGGACTCTTTGAAACCAACTATCTTTTGCACTTTTTCTTGCCCTACAGTCTGATGCAAGTGTTTCCGGAAGGCTTGATTACGGGGATGCTGATGACTTTGCTAGTGCTCTACCAACCGACCTGGGTCACGACCTTCCATGATCGGTTCTATCTCTCTCATCAGAGTCCTCAGGATGCACATCGCCGTCCACGGAAACGTCAAACAACAGACCAACCTGGTGGACCACCAGACGACTGATAGGGGAAGAATTCCATGACCTGTCCCGCGGCAATACGCGACTGCAGATCTTGCCAATACCCAGCATCGAATAGTTCACCATGCAGTTCGGAAAACACCTCACGGGTTGCCGGGCTTGGGAACAAAAAGGTGGTAAATTCTTCAGGGAAGACGTCATTGGGCCCAATTGTGTACCAGGGCTCTGATGCCATTTCTTGTTCATAGGTGACCGGTTCTGGGATACGACGGAAATTTACTTCGGTGAGATAGCAAATTTCATCGTAATCGTAAAAGACCACACGGCCATGTCGGGTCACCCCAAAATTTTTGAGCAGCATATCCCCTGGAAAAATGTTTGCAGCCGCCAACTGCTTAATGGCATGCCCATACTCATCCAAAACCCGGCGCTGCTCCTCGTCCGTGCATTGTTCAAGATAGATATTTAAGGGCACCATGCGTCGCTCGGTGTAGAGGTGACGGATTAACACCGTCTCACCCACAATCGTGACACTACTTGGACACAAGGCTAATAATTCCTGCAAGCAGGCTCGATCAAAGCGCTCCAAGGGCAAGCTCAGATTTGAAAACTCCTGGGTATCCGCCATCCGGCCCACGCGATCATGCACCTTTACCAGATGATATTTTTCCAAGACGGTCTGGCGTGTCACATTTTTACTGGGCCCAAATCGATCTTTAATGACCTTAAAGACCATTTCAAAGCTTGGCAGTGTAAATACTGCCATCACTAAGCCCTTGATCCCTGGTGCGATCACACATTGATCGTGAGACGTCTTTAAATGCTTCTGAAACAACCGAACGAACTCAGTTTTACCATGCTTGTAAAAGCCAATTGCGGAATACAGTTCATGCCGACGCTTGGCCGGGATCAAGGTATGCAGGAATCCAACAAATTCCACAGGAATGGGGACATCCACCATGAAATAGCTACGGGTGAAACTAAAGACGACACTGACTTCAGAACGTCGAGTGATTACCGCATCCACGTACACGCCTTGATCCAGTGCATGCATCAGTGCAATGACCACAGGATAGATCACAGTCTCGGTCACCACACGTCCGACCAGATAGGCACCCTTGTTTCGATAGAAGACAGGTTTAAGACACTCCAGTCGAGCTTCAGGCTGTAACAAGACCTCCGCTGGAATGCGATCTTCAATCGCACGCACAATCCGCACATGGTCTCGCTGTCGATGACACCAGGGCACCGTAAACGCGTAATCATCGAGCAGCTGATCAACGACCTGACCAGTCGACTCATGAAACCGATAGGTCATGTAAATCTCGACCTGACCTCGCGCGTTGACCCACTGATCCCCAAACCAAGAGTTCACGAAGGCATAGGTATCCGTAATGTCCTCATGACGGAAGATGTCGCAATAGATTGAATTAAAGAAGGTTTCTGCAAGCTCGGGATCGGTCCTCTCCTGAATCAAAGCAATGTAGTCACGTCGTGTGTCTGCCCAAATCTCCCGCGTGAGATTTTCATAACCGACACGCTCTGACAGCGTGCGATGGACAGCCTGCACCGCATCTTCATAGAGATCGATCCGCTCTTGAGCTGCCCGCTGCACCTCCTGCCAAGCGCCGCGCTCAAAGCGATCTCTGGCACCCAAGGTAATATTAATAAACTGATGCCGATAGGCGGCAAACCCATCAATGATCGTCTGTGCTACCTGTCGTGGCGAGTAAATCTTCATCGCACACTTTGCCCAAACCGCGGCCCGTCAATCAAAAAAGCAGCTTCAGCAGGCGTCGATTCGCGACCCAAAACCACATTACGATGCGGGAAGCGTCCGAATTGGCGGATGATCGATCGGTGCTCTTTTGCCGAACGTAAAAACCGCCCAAGGTGTCCTGCGCTCTCGGCGTCGGCATGCGCCAAGAGATGAGTAAGGGCCTCAACCATCTGCGACTGGTCGAGTAACGACTCTGAATGTTCTAATGGCATCAAGGCAAAGGCTTGGTAGTGCCAAGGTAATGCAGTAAACCACCCCTCCTCAAGACCCATTCGACACAGCCGTCGAGCACGTGGATCGCCAGCATATGCGCGCGCAGTGCCGCGGAAGACATTGCGAGGAAACTGATCGAGTAACACAATCAGAGCCACCAGACTGTAGGCGTCGGATTCCCAGTCCCTGAGCCCGCCGGCGAGTGCGCGCTCAATCAAGGGTCCAAAGCGATCCCCAATCATTCGATCCAAAGCAGAGCCACCATGGAACCATCGTTGATTGAGTTCAGTGATCGAATGACGCGAGGTGTCGAACCAAAACGACAGAATGTCATTGACTGCGGGACTGGCAAGAGTGAGGGCATTGAGAGGAAGAATCATCATGCAATCAGTGTAACCGAGTCGTTGCGGCGACTCGCCGCAGATCGACAAAGGTCTCAGAAATTAGGGGCGGAATCGCACCAGTTCAGCACGTTCTGGAGAGGCACCTTCCTGAGGACGTACTAACGCGCCGAGACCGTGGGCATGCACAATGGTTAATCCTGACTGCTGTAAGACGCTTTGCACATGCTCAGCACGTGCCTGCGATTGCACCAACGCATCGCCCAATGAGCCCCCCGGCGTCACCGCAGTGAAGGCGGTGATGGCCAGATCTTCAACTGGAAACCCAGCCAGCGATGCCGCTAACTCCTCGAGCAATGGAATACTCTCTGGACTCACACGATTCCCTGCAAACAAGACCGGTAGCACCACGCGTCCATCACTGATCAGCATGGATTGGCTATCAATCTGTCGTGACTCGGCACCCGGTTCGACCAATCGAAGATGCACGTACTGCCGCCGATTACCCCGTTCGACGCCATAGGCCGATAGATACCGCTCCGCCTTTCCTGGCAACTTGACTGCGAGGTAACGCTGCGCTTGATTCGGACCGTACAGCTCAGTGACCTGAAATAATGAGTTCGCCCACAATCCACTCGAGCCACACGCGCGACTTTCACACTGAAATAGCATCTCAGCCCCGAGCGCCTCGAGTTCTGCAGTAAGATTGGTCAGATAGGTGTGATAGTCCATTCTCGCTGACAGCTGATAGGTAATGTCAACGACATGTCCGTCGAGCTCAAGCTCAGTATCGATGGTGACACGGTTATTCACCCGCTCAACCCGATCCAAGGGAAACCGAATGGCTTTCCCGACGCCCTCTTTGTATTTGACGATCTCACTAGTGAGTGGCCGAGTGACCTCTGGAAGATCGCGTGCTCCAGGCACGTCAGCCGCCCAACTGGTCGACGCAACAAGCATCAGGCTCAACATCAAGGGTTTGGACATGCGTACTCCATTTCAGTGATTCCTCGCGAGAATAGAGATGGTGACAGATTGTCGAGTTTCCACCCCTTCTCCTGGCTCTGTTCAGGATATTACGGGCTGATAGCTTGCAATAAGACGTGCACCCCCACGCGAAAAGTCCGACAGTGAGAGCACATATGCCGTTCCAGTCATCGCACGCGGCTCAACGTCATGGGTGGGATCTGCATAGACCAAATATCCCACAACCTTCGTCAGTAACGGCTGATGAAACACCACCAAATCACCATCGCTGACAGCACGCTCAAGTGCTTTCAAAGCCGCATCCAGGGCACTGTCAGGGGTGAGATGGGGGATCTCGGCGCCTACCTCTGCACCGATTTCCGTGCACATCAACTGACAGGTCTGAAAGGCACGGCGATACCCCGAACTGTGACCCCGAACAACGGACACCCGGGCTTGGCGCAACTGATGTCCAATCTCGATCGCTTCCGCCTCGCCGCGAGGAGTCAGCGTGCGGTCCGCATCTGTCCGAGCAAATGGAATCGCTTCCCCATGGCGCATCAGTATCAGTTGCATGCCGTCTCCCGGTCGTGTTGAGTCCGCGTGGGATGGTAGTATGCCAAAGCCACCCCAAGAGTGAACCCACCATGAAGCTGATGTCGTTCAATATCAATGGAATCCGCGCACGGATTCATCAACTCGATGCCATCGAAGCGACCCTCGCGCCAGATATCCTAGGACTCCAGGAAGTCAAATGTGCTGACGATGCGTTTCCGTACCAAGATCTGGCTCACCTGCCATACCACTTTGAGACCTTTGGGCAAAAGGGGCATTACGGTGTGGCCTTAGCTTCTCGCATGCCCCCTGAGTTGATCCAACGGGGATTGCCCATGGAGGCAATCGATGCGCAGCGACGCATGATTCGGGGCGACGATCGCCTCCAAGATGGTCAGATGCTTACGGTGTACAACGGCTACTTCCCACAGGGGGAGTCCCGTGATCATGAGACAAAATTTCCATATAAAGCAGGTTTTTATCGTCATTTACTCGAAACACTTCAGACATATCACCGCCCTACCGAACTGATTGCAATCATGGGAGATTTCAATATTGCCCCGGTCGATCATGACATTGGTATTACGGCTGATGCCAAGGCGCGGTGGTTGCGTACCGGGAAAACATCTTTTTTACCCGAGGAGCGTGCCTGGTTTGACGCGCTCACGCGTTGGGGTCTTCTCGATAGTTGGCGGAGTCGCCACCCCGAGATTTCGGATCGATTTAGCTGGTTTGATTATCGGTCACGCGGTTTTGAGGACTCTCCAAAGCGGGGATTGCGTATCGACCATATTTTAGTCACCGCCTCGCTCAACGAGCGCATTCTCGAGTGTGGAATCGATTACGCCATTCGGGGACTTGAGAAGCCCTCCGATCACTGCCCAGTCTGGCTGACGCTCGACAATCCGTCTTGACCAGCGGCCTGATCTAACCGACTCACGTACGGGGGGCGACCACTCCACCGCCCCTTGTACGACAAAGCGCTAGTTGCGGACCTCTTGAGCATCCACCACTATCGACGGTTGATTGATTCTGTCTCATACAAGGACTCATGGCATGACCGAGACGTCACGTTCGGCCCGACTCACCAACCCTTTCCATGAACCCACTCCAAAACGATTTGAAATTCCGGGCGAAATTGCACGGACGCCTGGTATTTACGAAGAGGCATTGACGGCTGGCTGGGCGCTGATGCAGCGACCCAAGAATGCACCCATTGCCGCCATTGAACGACAACATCAGAAGAACCGAATGACTGTCTGGGAGCGAATTCAAGAGCTTGCCGATGGCGAGCCGACGATTTTATTTCAGAATTGGGGCGAGAATTTAGATGGTGCCGGATTGGTCACCGCGCTGTGCACGGTACATGGGCGCGATATCGCTGTGTACGGACACGATTTCACCGTACGCGCAGGATCCATGGATGCCACCAATGGTTCAAAACTCGCTCAGCTTTTTGAGACCGCGGGAAAACTCGGTATCCCAGTAGTTGGCTTCAATGATTCGGCGGGAGCCTATGTCCCGGCAGGAGTGGGTGGCCTAGATGGCTATGCGGAAGCCTTCCGCGCACTGCGAGATATTTCAGGGCGGGTTCCATCGATCATGTGTATGTTCGGGTTTAACGCTGGAGGTGGCTCATACCTGCCTCGCCAAGGATCCTTCGTCATCCAACCGAACGATACGTTCTTCGGACTCACAGGCCCGCAAGTGATTAAAAGCGTCTTAGGTGAAGACGTGACGCCAGAGGCCCTGGGTGGTCCGTCGGTCCACAGTCAAACTGGGGTGACCGACTTTGTAGTCGACGATGAAGTGCAAGCGATCCGCAAAGTTCGCCGGCTGTTGCGATTTTTACCGTCCAATCACTCCGTGATGGCACCCTATCAGCCGACCTCTGATCCCATTCATCGAAAAACCTGGGATGCCGATATTTTATTAAAGCGCGCGTTTAACAGCCCCAGTGGATTCAATACCCCCTTGGATATCACGATCTTAATTCAGCAGATCTGTGACCACGGCGATTTTGACGAGTTTCAACCAACGCGTGCCCGTAACACAATTTGTGCATTTGGCCGGATCGGTGGCCACGTGATCGGATTTTGCGCCAATAACTCGGCGGTTGCCTCAGGTCAGATCGACATTGATGCGGCCTTCAAAAACGCGCGCTTTATCCGGTTTTGCAATCTCTACAACATTCCGATGTTATTTTTAGAAGACACAACCGGCTTTTTGCCAGGCCAAGATCAGGAGTCACGGGGGATTATCCAGGCCGGCCGCGCAATGCTGGATGCGATTATCGATCTACGCGTACCCCGCTTTCTTCTGATTATCCGAAATGCCTTCGGCGGCGCCTATGCGGCATTCAACAACTATAAGCTCGGTGCAGATATGGTGTTTGCGCTCCCAACAACCCGCCTCGCGGTCATGGGTCCAGCTGGCAAAGAGTTTGTCTACAAAGACGAGCTCCGAGCGATTCGGCACGAAGCCACACAACGCGCCAAAACCAATGCGGAAGAGGCTCTCGCATGGCAGCAGCACGAAGAAGCGCGATTGTCTAAACGCTATGAAGTCGAACTCATGAATCCAAAAGAAGCCCTGTCACTTGGCTCAATTAATCAAATCGTCATGCCACATGACCTGCGCCCTGTGCTGGGGGAAAACTTCCGGCGCTATATTTCGGCCTACCAGCCATCCCCCATGCAATCCATTCAACGAGAATTCCACTGATGCATAACTCACTGATTCATCGTGACCGCCGATTGAGCCATCATCCGTCCGCATTCGTGCGTCAGTTTGCGGTTGAGGATGTCGATTGTCTGATCATCTGTCGTGGGCCAATCCGTCGCGAAGTCATGGATGTCCTCACAGAAATGGGTGCGAAATATGCCATCTTGCTCTCTGAAAAAGACTCGATCACCTACCAAAATGCACTCGCGCCTGAACTACGACTCATGGCTGATCCGACTCGCGTCCATCGCGTCCCGGACTACACCGGTGCCACCAAAGAAGAACGGACCCAACGCATTGCCCAGATCATCCAGATCGCCAAGGACAATGGCCACAATGCGATCTTCGCCGGATATGGCTTTATGGCTGAAGATGCCGAACTGGTTCGCGCGATCGAACACGCGGGACTGCTTTTCATTGGACCCTGCGCACGCACCGTGCGCCAGGCAGGGCTTAAAGATGAGGCGAAGCGAACCGCGTTGGCGGCCGAGGTCTCGGTCGTCCCTGGCGTTGATGACCTCACCACCCGGACACTGCTTGCCAAAGCTGAGCAGCGTGGCGGGCTTGAGGCTGTCGCGCGTGATGCAGGACTCGCTATGCCAGCGGGCAGCTCTGAGTCAGACAACGCGACCAAGCTACTCGACGCCAGTTATCAAGCAGGGATTGATCTGATCACGGTTGATGAGATTGCCGCACAGGCCGAAATCGAGGTCCGCGCTCTATTTCGTGCACAACCCAACAATCGGATTCGTCTCAAAGCCATCGGCGGTGGCGGTGGCAAGGGCCAACGGATTCTGAAGGCACCAAAAGACTATTCTGGGACGGTAGAGGACCAAGTCCAACAAGCGAGCAGCCAGGTCCCAGGACAGTTGCGTGAAGTCCTGCAAGAAGTCAAAGCCACCGGGGTTGGAGACAACAAAAATGTCCTGATTGAGCTGAATATCGAAACCACCCGACATCAAGAGATTCAAGTGATCGGGAATGGCCAATGGTGCCTGACACTGGGCGGCCGAGATTGCTCGCTGCAGATGCATGAGCAAAAACTATTGGAAGTATCAACAACGCTCGAGAGTCTCGAGACTGAGCAGCGTCGGGCACTGGCCACTGGCGATGCACTCAAGGCTGCCGCTCTCGCGACAGATCGTCAGATTTTAGAACGCATGGAGGGGGAAGCGACTCGTTTTGGTGAGGCAGTGGGGCTCGATTCTGTCTCCACATTTGAGTGTATTGTCGACGCCGATCAACACTTCTTCATGGAAATGAATACACGCATTCAGGTCGAACATCGGGTCAGTGAACTGTGTTACCAGCTCCAGTTTTCAAATCCCAATGATCCCAGTGATCAGTTCACCGTCGACTCACTGGTCGAAGCCATGGTGCTAATCGCCAAGCATAAAACCCAACTGCCAAAGCCCGCCCGTATTCCTCGCGAAGCAGCCAGTGTCGAGGCTCGCTTAAACGCAACCAATGCCGGGCTTGCCCCCCACGCGGGTGGCGTGATTGAACATTGGTCAAACCCGATTACGGATGAAGTTCGGGACGATCAAGGCATTGGCGTGCGTAATCCCGACACCGGGGCATTTATGAAGTACACCCTTGCCGGTGCCTATGATTCCAATATTGCGCTGTTATTGACCGTCGGCAGTGATCGCCGTCACAGCTACCAGCGAATGGCTGAAGTCTTGCGCGCCATGGTGATTGATGGTCAGGATGTGCAGACCAATCTCAATTTCCATTACGGCCTGGTCCACTGGTTCCTTGCGCACGATGTCCATGCAAAATCCACAACCGCTTTTATCCAACCCTATCTCACCTTGGCTGGGTTGCTCGCTGGCGAAGTGCGACAACTGAACCTCGACTGGGCCTGGACTACCCTTGCCGAGGACAGCGTCACACCAGACATCTTTGACCGAAAACGCGCACTGGTGTTGCGACCCTTGCAGGTGATGATCAACGACCCGCATCTTCTGATTGGCTGGATCGCGCTCACGCGCGATGCATGGTCGTCTGATGCAACAGGGTTTCAGTGGCATGCCAATCCGTTTGGTTTATTGGCAGGGCTCTATCACTATCTGAACATGGACGCTGACCCGAAAAAGCCCGCTGCTGCAGTGATCTGGGACCACGACGCGATCATCCTGGACCAGGGGCAACAGTTCTATCGCGATCTCGCAACTCGCTTCGGGGTTGAGGACTGGCAGGTACTCTGCGCGTGTCTCGACGCCGAACCACCGGCTGCGATGGAACCGCTGTGGGAAGAGATTCAAGCAGCACACCGGGGCTTCCAAGCAGGACTCGAATTATTGGGCCTTGTGGTGCAGTGTGCGCTTGCCGTTGATTTCGACGCACTCGGGGTTCACCCCGACCTGACTGTCGATATTCCGGATCGACTGCGCGATCCGGAGGTCCAAGCCCGTGCTCGTAAGATACTCATTCCACCACCGACGGCTGATGCCAATGAGATTGTTGCGGTTTCAGGGGGAATGTTCTATGCGCAAGAAACGCCCGGAACACCCAATTTTCTGGATGAGGGGACACACTTTGACATTGGCGATCCGCTCTACATCATTGAAGTGATGAAAATGTTTAATAAGGTCTACGCAGAGTTTGCAGGCACTGTCACCGAAGTACTGATCGAACGAGGTGACGGTGTCATTGTCAAGAAAGGGCAACCCCTCTATCGCATCGAACCCGACGAAAAAAGTGAACAGCTAGATCTAGACAGCCAACAGGCGGTGAGGCTCACCTATACCCGCGAGGCAATGCAACGAATGCGGAGAACAGCATGATTGATTTAGCGGCCTGGGCGGCACAAGTTGCCAAAGAAACCAAAGGTCTCTCGCCCGACGAGCTGACTTGGTATACCCCAGAAGGGATTGGCCTGAAGGTATTGTATACCGAGGCGGATATCGCGGATCTTCCGAACCAACGCACCTTGCCAGGCTTTGCTCCCTTCATTCGTGGTCCCAAGGCCACCATGTACGCGGGTCGACCCTGGACCATTCGCCAATATGCGGGCTTCTCTACCGCTGAGGAATCGAACGCCTTTTATAAGAAGGCGCTGGCCGCTGGTGGCCAGGGAATTTCTGTTGCGTTCGATCTTGCCACACATCGTGGCTATGACTCCGATCACCCTCGCGTGTCCGGCGATGTCGGCAAAGCTGGCGTTGCCATCGATTCAGTTGAAGATATGAAAGTTCTGTTTTCCGAGATTCCACTGGATCGTGTTTCAGTCTCGATGACGATGAATGGTGCCGTGCTCCCGGTACTCGCGGGCTACATTGTCGCCGCTGAAGAACAAGGCGTTGCACAAGATGCGTTGTCAGGAACCATTCAAAACGACATTTTAAAAGAGTTCATGGTGCGCAATACCTATATCTATCCGCCGGAGCCCTCCATGCGGATCATCGGTGACATCATTGCCTATTGCTCCACCCATATGCCGAAGTTCAATACCATCTCCATCTCTGGTTATCACATCCAAGAGGCGGGCGCCGATGCGGCACTGGAGCTCGCTTATACCCTTGCCGATGGGAAGGAATACATTCGCACAGCGCTAAAAGCGGGGCTTGATATCGACCAATTTGCGCCGCGGCTATCCTTTTTCTTCGGCATTGGCATGAATTTCTACATGGAAATTGCAAAGCTCCGGGCGGCCCGCTTGCTGTGGCATGAAATCGTGAGCGAATTCAATCCAAGTAACCCAAATTCCACAGTCCTACGCACACATTGCCAGACATCAGGCTGGTCCCTAACCGAGCAAGACCCGTACAACAATATTGTACGGACGACGATCGAGGCCATGGCCGCCGTTTTTGGAGGCACCCAGTCGCTACATACCAATAGTTTTGATGAAGCGATCGCCCTGCCGACCGAATTCAGCGCACGAATCGCGCGAAATACACAGCTGATCTTGCAAGAAGAAACGGGTATTCGCCAGGTGGTGGACCCCTTTGGTGGATCGTACCTGATGGAGCGACTGACCCATGATCTGGCAGAGCGCGCGCGTGAACTGATCGCAGAAGTGGAACTCAAAGGAGGCATGGCCAAGGCTATCGAAGCAGGCCTCCCTAAACTGCGGATCGAAGAATCTGCAACTAACAAGCAAGCGCGTATTGATCGCGGCGAAGACGTGATCGTTGGGGTGAACAAATATCGCCTGCCAGCGGAGGCAGAAGAAGAGATCGATGTCCTCTCGATCGATAATACTCGGGTTCGTGATGCGCAGATTCAGCGTCTTGCAGCAATCCGCGCTGAACGCAATTCAGTGCGAGCAGATCAAGCCCTCGACGCGCTGCGAACGTGCGCCCATCGTGGCCAAGGAAATTTATTGGCCTTAGCCATTGAAGCAACACGTGCACGCTGTACAGTGGGTGAGATCTCAGACGCTCTGGAAACCCACTTTTCGCGGTTCCAGGCAACCCATCGGAGTGTCTCTGGCGTGTATGGACGGCATTTTGAACACGATGCAGGGTGGGCGGCTCTCCGTGAGCGCATCCAAGCATTTGCGAAAGCGCAAGGTCGACGGCCTCGTATTTTGGTTGCCAAGATGGGCCAGGATGGTCACGATCGAGGCGCTAAGGTGGTTGCCACCGCCTTTGCCGATTTAGGCTTCGATGTGGATCTCTCACCCATGTTTTCAACACCCGCAGAGGTTGCTCGACAAGCGATCGAAAATGATGTGCATGCAATCGGCATAAGTTCGCTGGCAGCAGGCCATCTCACCCTGATTCCAGAGCTCAAAGCTGCCCTGTCAGCCGAATCTGCGGAAGATATTATTTTGTTCGCAGGGGGTGTGATACCCCGCAAAGACTATGGTGCATTATTTGATGCCGGTGTCGCCGCGATCTTTGGTCCCGGAACCGCCATCCCTGCCTGCGCAGCTGAAGTGATGGATGCCATTGAACGCCATGTCAGTTGATCTAAGTGCACTTTTTGCAGGTCAGCGACGCGCCCTTGCAAAAGCCATTACCTTGATTGAGTCAACGCGAGAAAGCGATCGAGCACAGGCGATGTCGGTTCTCAATGCGTGTTTACCACGCAGTGGACAGAGTCTTCGGTTGGGGATTTCCGGAGTACCCGGGGTGGGTAAGTCGACCTTCATTGAAGCCTTCGGACAGTTCCTCATTCAGCAAGGACATCGCGTTTGCGTACTGGCTGTGGATCCCTCCTCTCCCAAGTACGGAGGGTCAATTCTTGGTGACAAAACACGGATGGAAAAGCTGTCCAGAGACACGCATGCCTTTATTCGTCCCTCCCCTGCAGGTATCACTTTAGGCGGCGTCGCGCACCGCACCCGTGAAAGTATGTTGTTGGCTGAGGCCGCAGGGTATGACGTGATATTGGTTGAAACAGTGGGCGTGGGGCAATCTGAACACGATGTCGCATCAATGACAGATTGCTTTCTAGTCTTGATGCAGCCAGGTGCAGGCGATGAGCTTCAGGGAATCAAAAAAGGGATTCTTGAACTGGCTGACTTCATTGTGGTGAACAAAGCCGATGGCGAGCTTGCGCGGACGGCTGAGCAAACACGATTGCATTACCAAAATGCGCTGGGTGTTCTCAATCACACCGGTTTCTGGACACCAGTCGTACGACTTGTGAGCTCGACCACGGGGTTAGGTATCGAGGAATTCTGGGAACAATTACAGCAATATCAGGCGCAAGGCGCAGCGACTCTCAAGGAACGGCGTCGACAACAAGCACTACAGTGGTTTCACCAGCTCATTGATGAGGGCATACAACGGAGCCTACACGCGCAACCCAAGTGGGCATCCGCTCTAGAGGATGCACGAACGCAGATCCTCAACGCGCAACAAACACCTCCTGATGCGGCAGCCAGTCTATTGGCCGACTACTTCAAACTCTCCTAGCAACTCAGACCTTGACCGGCGGAAGATCGTACGCGGCGACCGCTCGCAATAAGTCTCTGCGGGAAATTTGTCCAATCAAAGTACCGTCGCGGTCTACCACCGGTAAGCGCCGTCGCCCAAGTTCAATCATGCGTGTTGCGGCATCCACCACACTGACACCGATTTCAATCCGGTCCACCTGCGTTTGCATGACATCGCCCACTGAGATCTCACCCAAATCGCCCTGGTATGTTCCCGATAGAATTCCGCGCAAACAGTCGTGCTCTGAAATCATCCCCACCAGCGCACCCTGTTCATCCAACACTGGCATTCCCGAATACCCATGCTCCACCAACAGGTGCACCACGGTCATCACGTTGACATCAGGCCGTGTCGTGATCAGTTCACGGGCCATAAAGTCATCCAAAAGAATCGAACGAAACATCGTGCCTCCTGCTCTATTATTGTTATGGTTTGAATTAGCATACACCCTGTCATGGGAGGACGGTTATGTTGCATAAAATTGATCATGTGGGGATTGCCGTGACCAACTTGGATGCCGCCATTGCAACCTATGAAGCGCTCGGATTGACGCTCTCGGGTCGGGAAATGGTTCCATCACAGCAGGTTGAGACGGCATTTTTTCCACTCGGTGACAGCTGCCTAGAACTCATCGCTGCCACGGATGCGCACAGCCCGATTGCCAAGTTTATTGCGAAAAATGCAGGGAAAGGTGGTCTGCAACAATTGGCGATTACGGTCACCGATATTGATGCCGAGTTAGAACGCCTCAAGGCCGCAGGATTCACCTTAATCAACGACACACCTGTAGCTGGCGCACACGGGTCGCGAGTTGCGTTTGTGCACCCAAAGGATACTGAGGGCGTTCTGATCGAGCTGTGTGAACACAGCCACAACCACACCTAATGCAGATCGAGGCACTCTGGCGTTACCCCCTCAAAGGCATGGCAGGTGAATCCTGCTCATTCTTCGATCTCGCGCCCAACATGGGGATTTCTGGTGACCGGCAGTTTGCGCTCATGCGTGCTGATCGACCCTTGGCAGACATCGCTCAGTGGGCACCCAAACGACACTTTATGCACGGCATGTACACGACGTTACTCTCCCAGATCACGATTCGGTGGCAGACCGATGCAGTGCGCTTTGATTACGGCGATGAAGCCCTGGAACTCCCACGGCCACTCGATCAGACCACAGCGCTCTGTGATTGGCTCGCGCACCTCGACTCCAGCCTTCCCCAACTCAGCCTAGTCAACCATGTGCGCGGATGGGCGGATGTGAGCCAACCTGTCTGGTCTATGATCAATCCAAGCACCGTCCAAGCGATTGCCGATGCCACTGGAACCCCTTTCAGTATGGCGCGCTACCGCGGCAATGCCTGGCTAAATCAAGTCGCTCCCTTTGAGGAACTCAATTGGGTCGGACGAATCATCGAGTGCGGTGCGGTACGCTGTCGGGTGGTCGAACCGATCGTGCGCTGTAAAGCGACTGAGGTGAATTGGCTTGGTTCGCGCGACCTTGGTTTCTTGGATCAGCTCGAAACCATTTCCCCAGATCTGGTCTGTGGCATCTACCTCGAAACCCTCAGTTCAGGACGTCTCCACCTTGGGGATTCGATCTCGATCGGCTCAGTACCCACAGATTAGGGTGTGAGCCAAAGTCCCTTGGTGCGCCGCGTCTGGACCAGACGATCCACAGTAAATCCTTCCGGGGCCCCTTTGAGCAGCGACATCCCACAACTGACGAGCGCACGTGCCATCACGGCATCTTGATCAGCTGGAGGAATCGCGGATGTCTCCCGTAAAACGCCTTCAAAGGCATCGATCACATCGTCTGCCAGACGCCCCCAGGCATCTTGTCCTTCGCCCCATAGCGTCATCGCGTGCCGCACCACCGAGGCAGTTCGCGGCCAACCGGATAGCATCAAATTCCATGGCTCGCCCGCTTCTGCCTGATCGCCACCGACCCGGAAGTCAGTGCGAATCAGGACCGAGGGCATATCCAACATCCGCGCCAACATAAACTCAACCACCGTCCCTGAGTCAGGCTCTGAACCATCCAACTGAAACACCGCCACATCCGATGCAATGAGTGCTCGTAAGCAGCTATTCCGAATTGCGATTGGATCGCGTGACGCGCCAAGTAATTGCGGCAGAATTGGCTTATAGCGACCCTCACTGTGACGCTCAATTGCGTCTGCAAAGCGCTGATTACCGTCCAGTTGCTTCAAATCAAACAGGGGGCCAGCCACATACACGCGCAGTGCCGTCATAAATAGGTCACCTTAGGGGAATCATTGGAACGCTTCACATCACCCAGCAGACGGGGAATGGCTGCAATCGCGGTCGCCACTAAACTGTCCGGATCAAGACCCTCTGGCCGAATCGGTGCCGCATACAGCGTGCGAAGTCCCATGACTAAGGACTCAAACCACTCGACTACCATCATCGGTGGAATATCCGAATGCGGTAGTCGCGCGGAGACGATCTTTCCCAAGACGCGCCGCATTCGATCAGCACCCTCGCTCATCGCCTGTCGTGCCTCAGGATCATCTGCCAAATGACGAACCAATCGATCCATCAAGGCACCACGATCCGGATCACTCAGCTGTACCGTAATCCATGCTGCGAGCTGCTTTTCAGGATCATCAATCCCACTTACATGATCCATTAATCGATTTTGATAGCGCATCACGAGCGCGATCAATAGGGCATGCTTACTGTCAAAATGCTTGTAAATAGTCCCCTTACCGATCCCTGTCTCCACAGCGATCTCTTCCACCGTGACGCGACGAATCCCCGCCACCAGCATCAATCGTTCCGTCACATCAAGAATATCGTGGCCCCGCCGTGCAAACTCCTGGCGACGTCTCGCAGCACGCTCTGGGCTGATCATCGACACACTCACTGCGCTCCCACACCAAACAAACGCACGAAATTCTCGGTGGTTTGTTCCGCAATGGCTTCAGGCGACGTCTGACGAAGCTGTGCAACAGCCTCAGCCACATGACTCACATAGGCAGGCTCATTGGGCTTACCGCGATAGGGAATTGGCGCCAACCAGGGCGCATCGGTCTCAATCAGTAGTCGATCCGCTGGAATTTTTCGACAGACCTCATGGACATTCGTCGCCTTTGGGAAGCTCGCAATCCCAGACATCGAGATGTAATACCCCAAATCCAGCGCAGCCTTGGCCATCTCCCAGGTTTCGGTAAAACAATGCAAGACCCCGCTGTGCTGCGATGACCCATAGCGCGCAATCAGCGCGATGGTTTCCTCACGCGCTTCCCGCGTATGAACCACAATCGGAAGTCCAAGGGTGGCGCCAGCTTGTAAGTGCGTAATGAAGCTCTCGCGTTGCGTCTCAGTGACCGGCTGATGGTATCCATCCAACCCCGTCTCTCCCAATGCGACCACCTTCGGCGCAGATGCAAGCTCAGTGAGCAACGCGACCGTGACGCCAGGCTCGTCATCTGCATGGCACGGATGAATGCCTACCGTGGCCCAGACAGGCGCGTGCGCAGCAGCGAGATGACGAGGTGCCGGATTTGCCAGCGTAATACTGATACACAACATGCCATGCACTCCGTGTGCAGCTGAACGCTCCAACAGTTCAATGACACGCTGTGGCTGATCTGCACCGTCAATGCAGTCAAGATGGCAATGGGAATCGATCATGCTGTCCTCCGATTCCGGATTGTAGCAGGGCCGATCCCATTTCGGGGCTGATGAGTTGTGACGCGGCCTGCCAAAGAGCCACAAAATCGACGGGCGGTTGGACCACACCTAACCCCACTGCAGGACGAAATGGAGGTGCAACCGACTCTGCAGCAAACCACACCACACGGACCTGGCACTGCCAGATCTGCCCATGTACCGTGAGGCATAATTGATGAAACCCACCGACCACCTCTGGCGGATATGCGCCAGGCACGATGACGGTCGGTAACTGAAATCCGAGCATGCAATGCGCAGCAAAGCAGGCGTCGTCTTGGCAAGTCAGTGCAAAATCCATGGGCTAACCGTAGACGCAATCCGCGATTTGTCAGGGACGCTGGACCTTTGACCAGAGGTGGGACCAGACAGCCAACAGCGATCCAAAGCCCGGTAGCGCCATATGCGCAATGCCGCGCGCGGTGGGCATCCGTTGTGCGTGAATCCGATCCAATAGCTGAAATAAACCTGATGCCTCTGGAAAAGGGGCCTGAAACGCCTCTGGGCCGAACCGGCGCGCGTAACCAGCCGAATCGGCTTGCCCATGCAAGCAAGACTCAACAATACGGACCATCACGGTCAGTACCAAGATTGGCGAAAGCCCCTTGATTTGATTCGCGCCCCACTGTGGATCCGCACCTGTTGCCACGGACTGTAGTGTCTTTAAAACCACCTCGGCATCCGCCAGTCGACTTGGGTCATCGTGACCGACGAAAGGCTCCTGAAGAAGCCATTGACCACGAGACACTTGTGCTTCACTCAAGCCAATACGGACACCCTCAGCACACACCGCATCCCAAGAGGCCAGACTAAGGTCAATTCGGCGCATCCGGCTTCGGAGTGTGGGCAGTAGCGCACCAGGTAGATGGGTTGAGAATACGAATCGGGTCCCGACTGGTGGTTCTTCCACCACCTTAAGCAGTGCATTTGATGCTTCAGTATTGAGTGCATCGGCAGGGGTCACCTCGATCACCCGTCCCTGCCCTAAGGTCGATGTGCTATAGACCAGCGCAATCGCATCACGCACCGCATCGATTCGAATACGTCCAGCGGCACCCTCGGCAGTTAGCTTCAAGCGATCTGGATGTGCACCTTGCATCAAAAACCGACAACTTTGGCAGCGCCCACAGGCCGATTGTTCTCGGACATCAGGGCATAGCAATCGCGCCACCAGCCGATCACTGACGGTCGCTAAACCGAGTCCCCATGCACCCGTCAGACACCACGCATGCGGTACCCGAGGACCTTCGAGATCATGCTGGATGTGCTGCCAAGTCGACTCGATCCAGGGCCGCACTACAGCCTCCATCGGATCGCCAAGGTGGTGAGCAAGGTCGCGGTCACCTGTTCGGCTGGAGGCGACCCGTCAATCATCACAAATCGCTGGGGTTCAGCATCCGCACGCCGCTGATAGGCCCGTCGGACGCGTTCGAAAAAAGCGTGGTCTTCCCGTTCAATCCGATCTGCATGGCCCCTCGATGCCGCACGGGATAATCCGATATCGACAGGCACATCAAACACAATGGTCGTATCCGGTCGCAAGCTCCCCTGCACCAGCGTTTCCAACGTTTCGATCCAGGACCACGAACACCCCCGTCCACCGCCCTGATAGGCAAAGGTGGCATCTGTAAACCGATCACAAATTACCCAATGACCCGCATTCAACGCTGTCTGAATCCGCGTTTCGAGGTGTTGTGCGCGCGCAGCGAACATCAACAACAGCTCCGTCAATGCAGTGGGTGGGTCCGCCTCGGTGTGCAGCAAAAGTGTCCGAATCGATTCGGCCAAGGGCGTTCCCCCAGGTTCGCGGGTCTCCACAAACGAGACCCCTCGAGCGCTCAGCCATGCGCAAATTGCCGCCTTTTGCGTACTTTTGCCAGCGCCTTCGACTCCTTCAAGAGTCACAAACTGAGGTTTCATTCGGTCTGCCCTAATTGATATCGACGTACATTACGATTGTGCTCGTCAAGGGTCTCTGAAAACGCATGACTGCCGTCTCCCTTCGACACAAAATACAGTGCACTGGTTGCCTTGGGATGCATCACTGCCTCCAAGGATGCTCGCCCCACGAGTGCGATCGGCGTCGGTGGCAATCCATCGATGCGATACGTATTGTACGGCGTTTTTTCGCGAAGGTTCTTGCGTGTCAAATTCCCATCAAATTGCGCACCCAACCCGTAGATCACAGTGGGATCGGTTTGCAGGCGCATCCCTTGCTCAAGTCGCGACAAAAAAACTCCCGCAATCAGTCCACGCTCAGCGGAAAGGCCAGTCTCTTTTTCCACAATTGACGCCAAAATCAGTGCCTCGTATGGAGTCTTCAGCACCGCCTTGGTGCGCTCGCTCGCGGACGACCAAGCCGCGTTGAGTTCATCCAGTAGCGCATCGTGAGCACGCCGCAGAAGTGCCTCGGCAGCCACCTCACCATGCCAAAAAAAAGTCTCGGCCAGTAAGACACCCTCTGGATGGGAAAAGGGCGAACCCCAATCAGACAGCCATCGGCGCCACTCAGGAGCGCCAGTGGACACTACATCAGGATGCGCAATCACGCGCGCCCAGGCTTCCTGAATCGTCGTTCCCTCAATCAAAGTTGTCCGGGACGGAATCGCCTCTCCTGCCCCAATTTTTTCCAATACTGCCAAATAACCCATTTGTGGAGACCATTGATAGCGACCGACCTGAGGTGTTCCTAACTGCGGAAAGACGCGAAATACCAAGGCATGGCGCCAAGCGGGCCAAGTCGGATGCAGTGCTTGAGAGACTTGCCGAGCCGTCATTCCTGGGGTGACGTAGAGTGCATTGACAGCCACAGGTGTGGTCCACTGCTGTTGTTCATAGCGGGCGCACACGAGCACCAATACAATCCCGAGGCCCGCGAGACGCATCAAGAGACGCATTAGGG
>ERZ887849.771-NODE-771-length-32947-cov-25.885443_pt1 | contig 32947 bp, 26 predicted proteins | sample MGYA00521267_ERZ887849 | MGnify/ENA primary metagenome ERZ887849 (study PRJEB32303, sample SAMEA104408601) | aquatic metagenome | biome: Brackish water; feature: Pelagic; material: water | place: Baltic Sea | collected 2014-06-06T16:11:00 | depth 2,863 m ... | reverse complement strand
CACGATGGCTATACAGTCGAGCTCTTCGACAAAACCTGGCACACTTGGCTCGCCACTCTCCCCGTCGCCCCCCCCCCTCCCCCTAACCCCAACACACTTTTCCCGGTTCCCCTTTCTCCCCCTCTGTTGCATATGGGGGCACCGCAACGACCAACCCGGTGAGCCCAATGCATGACATCCGCATGATCCGCGACAATCCCGCAGCCTTTGACGAGGGTCTGGCCCTGCGCGGCCTCTCGCCGATGTCCTCCGAGATCCTCGCCATCGACGAGGCCCGCCGCGCCCGCATCCTCGCCGCCGAAACCGCGCAGGCCGAGGCGAACCGCGCCGCCAAAGAGGTGGGCGCCGCCAAGGGCAGGGGCGATGAGGCCGAATTCGAACGTCTCCGCGCCGAGGTGGCCGAAAAGAAATCCGCCATCGCCCGCCTGACCGAAGAGGCCAAGGCCGAGGATGCCCGCCTGACCGACATCCTCATGGCCCTGCCCAACCTGCCCTATCCGGACGTCCCCGAAGGCGCGGACGAGGCCGACAACGTGGAAATCCACCGCAACGGCAGCCCCCGCAATTTTGCCTTTACCCCGGTCGAGCATTATGACCTGCCCGCCGTGCAGGACGGCATGGACTTTGAGACCGCGGCCAAGCTTTCGGGCTCGCGGTTCGTGGTCCTGTCGGGCGCGGTCGCCCGCCTGCACCGGGCGCTGGCACAATTCATGCTCGACACCCATATCGAAGAACATGGTCTGGCCGAGACGATCACCCCGGTGATGGTCCGCGAAGAGATGATGTACGGCACCGGCCAATTGCCCAAGTTCGGCGAGGACAGCTACCAGACCACCAACGGTTGGTGGCTGATCCCCACCGCCGAGGTGACGCTGACCAATATCGTCAACGGGCTGACGATCGACGAAAGCTACCTGCCCCGCCGCTACGTGGCCCATACCCTGTGCTTCCGCTCCGAGGCGGGCAGCGCGGGCCGCGACACCTCGGGCATGCTCCGCCAGCACCAGTTCGAGAAAGTCGAGATGGTGACGGTCTGCACGCCCGAGACGTCGGACGCCGAGCACCGCCGCATGACCGATTGCGCGCAGGCCATCCTTGAAAAGCTGGAATTGCCCTACCGCACGGTCATTCTGTGCACCGGCGACATGGGCGCCGGCGCCCGCCGCACCCATGACATCGAGGTCTGGTTGCCCGGCCAGAACGCCTACCGCGAGATCAGCTCCGTCTCGACCTGTGGCGCTTATCAGGCCCGCCGGATGAACGCCCGCTACAAGTCCGCCGAAGGGGGCAAGCCAGAGTTCGTCCACACTCTCAACGGATCTGGCCTTGCCGTGGGCCGTACCCTGATCGCGGTGTTGGAGAACGGTCAGGAAGCGGACGGATCGGTCACCCTGCCCGCCGTGTTGCACCCCTACCTGCGCGGCAAGACCCGGATCACCGCCGAGGGTCTACTGGCCTGATCCGGCCCCTGCCCCGAGCAGCGCATCCATGACCCGGCGCAGGGCGCCCGGCCGATAGGCCGGGTCCCCCGCCACCTTGGTGCGCGCCGTATCCGACACCTTGTCAACCGAGGCTGGCCCCGGCCGGTCCCGCCCGGTCTTGCGCATCCATTGGGTCAGAAGACCGGGGAAACGCTGATTGTGCGCCGGGGCGGTTATGTCTGCTTCGGCCCGGATCGCCGCCCAGCGTTCGGGCCGCAGGTCCAGCCCCGCCGCCTGCGCCCCTTCGGCGATCCAGTCAAAGGCGTGGGCCGACAGCCCCTTGACCTCGCCCCCGCCCCCGACCGACCCGTGGTCGCCGGGAAACCACTCTTCCCGGTAGGGCAGGTCCGCGCGCGGGACTGCCGAAAGATCCGCGTCTTCCGCCACCCCAAGCGCCTGCCCATTCAGCCGGTCGAGGTTGTCCCACCCGGTCGAGGCATAGGCCCGCCGACGCTCGTCAATCGCCACCGCATGCCGGGCCGATGCCACGCTGCGCGACAGGGCCGCATCGTGAAACCGGTGCCTGCCATTGAGGTAGCCGGCAATCCACCAGTAGTTCGGCACCCCAAGTGCCCCGACTGTATCCCAAACCCCAAGGTAGGTGATCTTGAGGTTCACACACATCCCCGGCCGGTTTTGCAGCCGCCAGTCCCATTCCGCATCGCTGGTGGCGGTAAAGGGGGCAAGGTCGGCGCGGTAGGCAAAGCTTTCCTCGGCATCCGGTTTGGCGGACCGGCGGTTGCGGGTGCGGCGCATTGCCTCTTCCACCCGGTGGACATTCTCGCGGGGCGGGATGCCGCAGGACCGGATCAGACCGGCAAGGGACCGGGCGGTATAGGCCCCACGGGAAAAGCCAAAGATGTAAATCTCATCCCCCGGCTCATAGCAAAAGATCAGGGCGCGGTAGGCCTCTTCGATGGTCTGCTCAAGCCCCCAGCCAAGGGCGCCGCCGACATAGCGGTCAAGGACCCGGCCGATCGCACTCGACCCTTTGCCGCTGCCGACGCCCATCAGGTAAAACACCTGCTGGCTGCGCCCATCCTGGGCGGCCAGCCGGACAGTCTGGGCCAGGCGGACCACATTGGTGGGGCTTTGCACGTCCGACCGGTTCCAGGTTCCGTCGCAAAAGATGGCGATACGCTTCATTTCGGGCTCCTTTCCCGCAGCAAAGGTCAGCCCCTGACCCTACGTCAAGTCAGGGTAACCCGCATTGCCCCTGCAAAGCGCAGCGCTGCGCGATACAATAGGGGCATGATACGTTCCCTTATTACCCTGCTTTTCACCCTGACCTTTGTCGGATCTCCTGCCCTGACGCCCCCGTTCAGCGGGTTTGAGGCGGATCAGTTGCCGATTCCCCAGATTGATCCACCAATCCAGCCCGAAGGCTACGCCTTTGCCATCTGGGGTCTGATCTATGGCTGGCTGGTCGTCTCGGCCGTCTACGGGCAATGGAAACGGCCCCGTTCGCCGGACTGGGACAAGGCGCGATTGCCCTTGCTGATCAGCCTTGCCATCGGGACACCCTGGCTGGCGGTCGCCAATGTCAGCGCGATTTGGGCCACGGTGATGATCTTTGGCATGGCAGGCTTTGCCATCGCCGCCCTTCTGGCGGCCCCAAGGGCCGACCGCTGGTGGTTTCAGGCCCCTGTGGGCATCTATGCAGGCTGGCTGACGGCGGCGTCCTTCGTGTCGCTGGGCAGCACGGCGGCGGGGTTTGGCCTTGTGACCGACGCGATGGGCTGGGCCTACCTCGGGATCGGGCTGGCGCTGATCACCGCGCTTGTCGTGCAGCTTCGGGCGCCGCAGGCCCCGGAATACGGTCTGACGGTGATCTGGGCACTGGTGGGGATTGTTGTGGCCAACGGCTACACCCTGCCCGGCGTCAGCATGACCGCCATCGCCGGCATCGCGGTGCTGGGCGCAGCCATCGTCATCGGGCAGCGCCGGACGGCCTGAGCCGCCCTACTTCAGGTGCTTGGACAAACGCGAAGGCTGGGACTTCTTGCGGCCCTTGAAGGGGTTCTTGTCCCCCTGATCGCGCAGGGTCATGCGGATCGGCGTGCCGGGCATGTCGAAATCAGCCCGCAAGCCGTTCACCAGATAGCGCGAATAGCTTTCCGGAACCAACTCCGGGTGCGAGGTCATGACGACAAAGGCCGGGGGCCGGGTCTTGACCTGCGTGGCATAGCGCATCTTGATCCGTTTGCCGCCCGGCGCCGGTGGCGGGTGCTGTTCCAGCATGCCAACGAGCCAGCGGTTCAGGCGCGACGTTGACACCCGGCGGTTCCAGACCTCATGCGCCCGCATGATGGCGGCGTGCAAACGATCCAGTCCCTTGCCCGTCTTGGCCGAAACAGTGACCAAGGGCGCCCCGCGCAGCTGGGGCAAAAGGCGTTCGAACGCCTCGCGCAGTTCCTTGAGCTTTTCCTGCTTTTCGTCCTCGAGGTCCCATTTGTTGACAGCCACCACAACGGCGCGGCCCTCCCGCTCGGCCAGATCGGCGATGCGCAGGTCCTGCTGTTCAAAGGGGATGTCCACATCCAGGAGGACCACCACGACTTCGGCGAACTTGACGGCGCGCAGACCGTCCTGAACGCTCATCTTTTCGAGCTTGTCCTCGATCCGGGCCTTCTTGCGCATACCGGCTGTGTCAAAGATCCGCATGGGCACGTCTTCCCAGTCGATCGCGACCGAGATGGCGTCGCGGGTGATCCCCGCCTCGGGTCCGGTCAACAGACGCTCTTCGCCCATGATCTTGTTGATCAGGGTGGATTTGCCTGCATTGGGGCGACCGACAACAGCAATCTGAAGCGGCTTTTCGCGGGTGGGCACGCGGGGGGCGTCCTCGTCCTCTTCGCCGACATCGACGTCCGTCTCGGGCTCGTTCTCTTCGAACTGGGCGCGGGCCTCAATCTCGTCGGCGATGGGCATAAGAACCTGCAAGAGGTCGGTGATCCCCTCGCCGTGTTCGCCCGACAGGCGGATCGGCTCGCCCAGTCCAAGGGAAAAGGCCTCAAGATAACCAGCCTCGCCCGCCTTGCCTTCGCTTTTGTTGGCGGCCAGCAGGACGTGGGCGTTCTTTTTGCGCAGGATATCGGCAAACAGCTCATCCGTCGGCGTGATGCCGACACGGGCATCAATCAGGAACAGACAGATATCCGCCATCTCGACCGCACGTTCGGTCAGGCGGCGCATCCGGCCCTGAAGGCTGTCATCCGTCGCATCCTCAAGCCCGGCCGAGTCGATGACGGTAAATTTCAGGTCGCCAAGACGCGCCTGACCTTCACGCAAATCGCGCGTCACGCCGGGCTGGTCATCGACCAACGCGAGTTTTTTGCCGACAAGGCGGTTGAAGAGCGTGGATTTGCCCACATTGGGGCGTCCCACGATAGCAAGGGTAAAGGTCATGGCGTCCGGTCCTACATCAGACAGGCGCGATACACCCTTTGCGCCCTAACGGAAAGCCATCAGTTTGCCGTCTGCCGTAAGGACGTAAAGAACGCCCCCTGCCACGACCGGGCTCGACGCGGCACCAGCGGGCAGCGCCACATCCCCGACCGATGCCCCCGACACAGGATCGAATTGGCGCAAAAGACCATCCGACGACGCCAAGATCAGGCGGCCCCCCGCCAGGATCGGGCCATAATGGACAAAGCGGGTGGTCCGGCGCGTCAGCCCGCCACCTTCTTCGGACAAGGGCAGTTGGACGCGCCAGATGGCCGAACCGGTGTTCCGGTCAAGGCGGACAAGCTGGTTGATGTCATTGATCACAAACAGAGAGTCGCCTGCAGGTGCCACGGGCCCTGCTGCCCCCTCGGTCGCGGTCCAGACCCGGTCCCCGGTGTCGGTCTCAAGGGCGACAATCCGGCCTGACATGTTGCCGATGTAGACGCGGCTTCCGTCAATCACCGGGTCCGCTGCGATGTCGCTTGCCGCAACGACCGCGGCATACCCCGGACGGGCCCCACCGATCACCGTGGACCAGCGGCGCACGCCGCCATCGGGGAAGGTTGCGATCACTTCGCCAGAAGGGAACGGGATGATGGCCACATCACCAGCGGCCGCAACGCCTGCCCCGCTGCCGAAATTGGTTGTCGAGGGGGTGCCTTGCAACTGCCACCGCACCCGGCCGTCTGCCGTCTCGATCGCCCAGGCACGGCTATCGCGGCCTACGACATAGACAAGATCGTCAAACACGGTGGGCGCGCCGCTGCCGGGGGCGTCGATGTCCTGGGTCCAGCGGACGGTCCCGGTGTCGACCGCCATCGCGGTGACGGTGCCATAGCCGGTCACCGCGTAAAGGGTGTCGCCAGACACAGCCAGACCACCCCCTGAAATCTGCGCCCGGCGGTTGCCCTCGATCACCAGGGACCGGCTCCAAAGAACCTCGCCTGCTGTCGTCTGGGCCTGCACACCGGCGCCCGAATCAAGGGTGAACACCCGACCGTCCAACACCAAAGGCTCGGCCGTCAGTCTTTGACGGCGGTTGTTGCCGACCCCGATATCGACCGAGAACACGGGCGTCAGCGTCGCCCCCAAGGCTGGATGCGGGAACATGTGACGGGCCGACCCGCCGCGCTGCGCAAAATCGGCGTTCAGCACCGGTGCGGGCAGCGAAATCGGTCGGGCCTCGTTGGTTTCGACCGCTTCGGCCCCGGGCATTCCGTCACGCAAGTCAAGCCGTTCGCCCGGCAGGATGAAGTCCGGCTCAGCGCAGGCACCAAGGAGTGCCAGAGCCATCATCGGTCCCAATAGTGTCCTAAGTGCCAACGGTCTGCCCTTTGTTTCGTTATTCTGTTCTTTGCGAGCCGGGCCTAGTTGCCGGCGTTCGCATCGTTCGTTCCACCCAAGGCCACGATCAGCCCCTGAGCGCGTTCGCGCAAGCTTTGAGTTGCTTCTGCATCCTCGGCAATCGCGGCCAAACCAGACAGGGCCGCCTCGATATCACCCGCCGACACATCCGCAAGGGCCAGTTGTTCGAGGGCCAGCATACGGTAAGGGTTGCCCGGCACGGCCAGCGCCTCAAGCGCGATGCGCCGTTCGGCGGGGTCCATCGTGTCGGCCGACAGCATCAAGGACTTCAACGCAGCAAGGCCCCGATACTCATCGGGGATATCCGCGTCGACGGCCAAAGCGTCCAATGTCGCAATCGCAGCGGCGGTGTCGCCGGAATTCTGCAGCTCGGCCGCTGTGAACAGTGCCGTCACAGCCACGGCTGGGCCTTGGGGATCAATCGCTGCCAACCCTTCGACCCGGCCCGCCGGATCGTTGACCTCAAGCGCATTTAGGAGGGCATCGCCCACCGCCTGTGCCTGCGCCTCGGTCTTGGCCTTGTTCCATTCGTTCCAGGCAGCCCCTCCGACCAGCAGCAGGACGGCCAGCACGGCGATCCAGCCGTAGCGGCGCAACATGGCATAAAGCTGATCGCGACGCAGTTCCTCGGTCACCTCGTCGATGAAGCTTTCGTTATTGCTCACTTTAGCCCCCAGTCCGGCCAGTTCGCGCCCCGTTCAAGGGGCCGACACCGCTTATCCTCGCTCTTCCATATCGTGACTGTACGCCGGTTGCCAAGACCCGCTCCTCAAACTGCCCAATGACTGCCCAATTCCGCTCGTATTGGCAGCTTAAGCCTTGCCTAAATCAGGGTTTGCTGCGGATGCGAGAGGACGCTTGCAGAAAATTATGGGAATTCTTAATCTGAACCGGTCGGTTTAGCGTATTAAAAGTCAACCACCTCTATTGTTTGGATGGTTTCACGTTTAGACGGACCCGAAACCGCCATTATCCGCTTGTCGACAGACGCAAGAAAGAAACGACTTATGAAGTTAATGCCCCTTTTGACCGCTGTACTGGTCTCGATCGCCCTCTACTTTCTGGTGCTTGAGCGCGACGCCCTTCTCGCCTTCGCACAGGTCGAGCAGACCGAGGGCGAGGCGCGTGTTGCCACCCTTGGTGACAGCGAAGGGACCCATATCGTTTCTGTTGTCGCCGTCCATTCAGAAGCGCAGACAATTGACAGCGCCGTCGTGTTGCGCGGCCGCACCGAAGCCGCCCGGTCAGTCGAAGTTCGGGCCGAGACAAGCGGCCTCGTCATTTCAGAGCCTTTGCGCAAAGGCGCCTTTGTCGAAGCCGGCGATGTCCTGTGCGAGCTTGACCCCGGCACCCGCGCCTCCTCCCTGGCCGAGGCCCGCGCCCGCCTGACCGAGGCGATGGCCCGGGTGCCCGAGGCCGAGGCTTCGCTGGCTGAAGCGATGGCCCGCGTCCGCGAAGCCGAAATCAACGTGAATGCCGCCCGCCAGCTTAGCGAAGGTGGCTTTGCCAGCGAAACCCGCGTTGTCAGCGCCGAAGCATCTGTTGAGTCCGCCGCCGCAGGCGTCAGCCGCGCAAACTCGGGCCTGATCGCGGCGCAGGCCGGGATCGAGGCCGCCCAGGCCGCTGTCGCCAGTGCTGAGCGCGAGATTGAACGCCTGACCATCACTGCCCCGTTCCAGGGTCTTTTGGAAACCGACACCGCCGAGATCGGCTCGCTCATGCAGCCGGGCGGATTGTGCGGGACGATTGTCCAGCTTGATCCGATCAAGCTTGTCGGTTTCGTGCCCGAGGCGGACCTGGACAAGATCCAGGTTGGCGCGTTTGGGGGTGCCCGGCTTGCCACTGGTTCCGAAGTGCAGGGACGGGTGACCTTCCTGTCGCGGTCGGGCGATGAAACCACCCGCACCTTCCGCCTTGAGGTGACTGTTCCCAACCCAGACCTCTCGGTGCGCGACGGACAGACTGCCGACATCCTTGTTGCCGCAGAAGGCCGCATCGCACATCTGCTGCCCCAGTCATCGCTGACGCTTGACGATGGCGGATTGCTGGGCGTCCGGGCCGTTACGGCCGAAAATACGGCAATGTTTTATCCCGTTACCCTATTGCGCGACACGGTCGACGGGGTCTGGGTCGCTGACCTGCCCGAAAAGCTTGACGTGATCGTGACGGGGCAAGAGTACGTCATCGACGGTGTGGCCGTCGCCCCAACCTTTCAGGAGGCAAATGGATGACCGGTATCGTTGACTGGGCCGCGTCCCGCGCGCGGATGGTAATTGCCTTTGTCGTCCTCTCGCTTGTTGCGGGGGGCGCTGCCTATGTTGGCCTCCCTAAAGAGGGAGAGCCCGACATCGAGATCCCGGCCTTGTTCGTTTCTGTCCCGTTCGCCGGCATTTCGGCCGAGGATGCCGAGGCGCTTCTGGTCAAGCCGATGGAAAACGAGCTGAGCGACCTAGACGGGCTCAAGACCATGTCCTCGACCGCCGCCGAAGGCTATGCCGCCGTAGCGCTCGAGTTTGAGTTCGGTTGGGACAAGACCCGCGTCATGGCCGATGTTCGCGACGCCATGAACAACGCCGAAGGCCAGTTTCCCGCCGGTGCGGACAGCTATTCGATCAACGAGCTGAACTTTAGCGAATTTCCCATCATCATCGTCAACCTGACTGGCGACCTGCCCGAGCGGACGTTGGTCAACGTCGCAAAGCAGCTTCAGGACCGCATTGAAGGCATCGACGCCGTCCTTGAGGCACAGTTGACCGGACAGCGCGACGAGATGCTTGAAGTGGTGATCGACCCGCTTCGCCTTGAGGCCTACAACGTTACGGCGGCTGAGCTGATCGGCGTTGTGGCCAACAACAACCTGCTGATCGCGGCGGGTGAAGTTGAAACGGCCCAGGGGTCATTCTCGGTCAAGATCCCCTCCAGCTTTGACGAACCGCGCGACGTCTACAACCTTCCGGTCAAGACTGAAGGCGACCGGGTCGTCACCCTTGGCGATCTGTCGACGATTGCGCTGACGTTTGAGGATCGGACCTCGACTGCCCGTTACAATGGCGAAACGACGGTCGCTCTCCAGGTGGTCAAGCGGAAGGGCTTTAACCTTATCGACACCGCGGCACTGGTGCGCGAGGCGGTGGCTGCCGAACAGGCCTCGTGGTCGCCCGAACTTCAGGCTGCGATCACCGTTGGAACCTCCAACGACCAAAGCCGCCAGGTTGCCTCAATGGTCAGCCAGCTGGAAGGGTCGGTTCTGACCGCCATCGCGCTGGTGATGATCGTTGTTCTGGCCTCGCTTGGAACCCGGCCAGCCCTTTTGGTGGGCTTTGCCATTCCGACCTCGTTCCTGCTGTGCTTTGCCCTTCTGGCGATCATGGACATCACCATTTCGAACATCGTCATGTTCGGTCTGATCCTTGCCGTGGGCATGCTGGTCGACGGGGCCATCGTCGTCGTGGAATACGCCGACAAACGGATATCCGAAGGCACCGGCCCGATGCACGCCTATGTGGAAGCGGCCAAGCGGATGTTCTGGCCCGTCGTTTCGTCAACCGCCACGACCCTCTGTGCCTTTTTGCCGATGCTGTTCTGGCCTGGCGTGCCGGGGCAGTTCATGGGGATGCTGCCCGTGACCCTGATCTTCGTCCTCTCGGCCTCTCTGGTCGTGGCACTGGTCTATCTACCCGTTCTGGGCGGTGTCACCGGCCGGATGAGCCGCAGTTTTGAAGGTGTCTCGTCCGCGCTCAAGCGCCGCCTGCCCTGGGTCGTCCGGGCAGCCCTTGTGCCGCCGTCACTCTTTGTTGTGTTCGTAGGCGCGATGCTGACGCTGAACCCAGGCTATCTGTCGGGTGAGGCAGTGCAGACGACCGGCTTCGTCTCCTCCCTCCCCGGGATCGTCCTGTTCCTTTTTGGTGCCATGCTCGCCTCGATCACCATTGGCGCCGCCAGAATAGAGCGTAAGGCAAAAACTGTTCGCGCCGGCTACCGCCGGTCGCCCTTTGGTTGGTTGATCCACTTCCTCACCGGTAACCCGATCATGCCCCTCGTCGCGATTGGCACCGTCGGCTTCTTCGTGGTCAGCACGTTTTCCTACTTCGGCCAGAACAGTAACGGCGTCGAATTCTTCGTCGAGACCGAGCCGGAGCAGGCGATCATCTATGTGCAGGCCCGTGGCAACCTCAGCATCACCGAAAAGGACGTTCTGGTCCGGCAGGTCGAGGACGCCGCGCTTGGCGTGCCCGGAATCCAGAGTGTGTTTGCCTTTGCCGGCGAGGGCGGTCTGAACGCCAATACCGCAGGTGCAGGCGGACCGCAGGACGCCATTGGCCAGCTTCAGATCGAGCTTGTCCCATGGGAAGACCGCCCCGCCTATTCTCGCCAGGAAGGCATACCGATTGACCAGCTGTCCGGTTCAGCCGTCTTTGCGGCGCTGAATGCCCGGATGGCCGAAATCCCCGGCATCCAGACCGAGGTTCTCGATCTGGCCCAGGGCCCGGGGGCCAGCAAGGCAATGCACCTGCAACTGTCTGGCGACAACTGGGAAGAGTTGCAGGCAGCCACCGCAACCGCCCGCGCCTACTTTGATGAGCTTCCGGGCCTAACCCTCGTCGAAGACACCCTTCCCCTGCCCGGCATCGACTGGGAGATCACCGTCGACGTCGAAAAGGCCGGACGCTTTGGCGCCGACGTGGCGACGGTCGGGGCCATGGTCCAGCTGGTGACACGTGGCATCCTGCTTGACACCATGCGGGTCGACACCTCGGACGAAGAGATTGAGATTAGGGTGCGTCTGCCCGAAGAGGACCGCGTTCTGTCCACCCTCGACAGTCTCCGCGTCCGCACGCCCTCTGGCCTTGTGCCCTTGTCCAACTTCATCACCCGGACCCCGGTGGCCAAACTGGCCGAGATCCAGCGGATCGACCAACAGCGTTACTTTGACGTGCTGGCCGATGTGACACCCGATCTTGTCAAGATCACTGACACCGAGGCAGGCACCGACAGCATAATGACCGAAGAGGCCGCTCTGGCCGATCCGGCCATCGTCGCGGGGCTTGACGATGGCACGTTGGTACGCACCCCTGTCAACGGGAATGAACGGATCGCCGTGGCGACCGAGTGGCTTGAGACCAATCCCCTGCCCGCTTCGGTCACATGGGAATGGACCGGCGACACCCAGGACCAGGAGGAAAGCGGCCAGTTCCTGATGACCGCCTTTGCGGGGGCGTTGGGGCTGATGTTCATCATCCTGCTGGCGCAGTTCAACTCTATCTACAACTCGGTTCTGGTGCTTCTGGCCGTGGTTCTGTCCACGACCGGCGTTCTGATCGGGATGCTGGTGATGGATCAGGCCTTCTCGATCATCATGACCGGGACGGGCATCGTGGCGCTGGCCGGGATCGTGGTGAACAACAACATCGTTCTGATCGACACCTATCAGGAATACAGCCAGTACATGCCCCGGTCCGAGGCGATCACCCGCACAGCAGAGGATCGCATCCGCCCCGTACTGTTGACCACCATCACAACGATGGCAGGCCTCGCGCCGATGATGTTTGGCCTCAGCCTCGACTTCATCGGGGGCGGCTACACCCTCGACAGCCCGACCGCCCTGTGGTGGAAGCAGCTGGCAACGGCCGTGGTCTTTGGCCTTGGCATCGCGACGGTGCTGACCCTGATCTTCACGCCTTCGATGCTGGCGCTTCGGGTCTGGGTCACCACCTATGTCCGCTGGTTTGCCCAGCTGCTGGCCAAACTGTCCTTTGGCCGCTCTAGCCGCGCGGCACAGGACTGGGCGCTCGCCCGCGAGGCCCGCCGGATCAAGGCGCCCGAGTTCATCTGGGCCGACCCGGATGAGATCGCCGCGGCCCCCATGCCCATCGCGCCACCCCTGCGGGCGGCCGAATAATCGCTCAGGCTGCCTCGGGTCGGATCACGACCCGGGGCAGAACCATCAGGGCCAGCACCATGGCCGCGACCGCGCAAAAGGCGATTGCCGCCGCCATCGGCAAGGCCGTTCCGTCAAAGAACGGCGCCGTGAGCGTGATCATGATCCCCCCCGCCAGCATCTGAAGGCTCCCGCCAAGGGACGAGGCGAGCCCGGCGATATCGCCGTGATCGTCCAGTGCCATGACCATCGTCGTCGGGATGACGAGGCCAAGGCAGGCATTGCCCAAAAACAGGAAGCTGATGATGACCGGCAGGCTGCCCAGCCCCGCCAGCGTCAGCGCCAGCAAGGTGCAGCCAAACAGGGCAAAGCCCATCACCGCCACCCGCATCACCGGCACCATCCCAAAACGCCCACCCAGCGGGCCGGCCAGTTGCGACGCCCCAAAGAACCCGATCCCGTTGACTGCGAAGGCAAGGCTGAACTGCACCGGGCTCAGGCCGAAGGCGTCCGAATAGACGAAGGATGCGCTGGCGATAAAGACAAAGAAGCTGGCCATCCCAAAGCCGCCGACAAAGGTCAGGCCCATAAAGACCGGATCGGAAAAAAGCACCCTGGCGCCACGCAGCAGGGAGCGCAGGTTGACCGGCACCCGCTTGTCCCGGGGCAGCGTCTCGGGCTGGGCAAGGGCGATCAGTGCAAAGCTCAGGGCCGCAGCCACGCAAAGCACCCAGAAGATGACGCGCCAGCCGCCCAGCGCCACCAGCCCTGCCCCGGCCAGCGGGGCCAGCATCGGCGAGACAGAGATGACAAGCATGATCATCGCCATCAGCCGGGTTGCCGCCGCACCGGTATGCATGTCCCGGATGATCGCCCGCGGGATGACCATCACCGCCGCCGCCCCGATCCCCTGAAGGAACCGGAACGCCGTCAGCCAGCCAACCGTCGGGGCCAGAGCGCAGCCGATGCTGCCCAGAATGAAGATCGCCATGCCGACATAAAGCGGCGGCTTGCGCCCGACCTGATCGGCCATCGGCCCGTAGACCAGCTGCGACACCCCAAAGGCGATGAAGTAGAGCGTGAGGGTCTGCTGCGTTGCCGCGACCGTCGTGCCAAGATCCTCGGCAATGCGCGGCAAGGCAGGCAGATACATGTCAATGGCAAAGGGGCCGACAGCCGACAAAAGGCCAAGCACAAGGGCCGTGCGGAACAACGGGGACATGTTCGGGATCCTGACAATTTGGAGATCGGCAAGTGTGCCTTTGCCCAAGTCCTAGCCCAGCGCCCTTGCCCTGTCTATCGTGCCCGCCGCGGCAGGAGGCAGCCGATCAGGCCGCCACCTGTTCCTCGGTCTCCTGACGGTGCCACAGATGGGCGTAGCGCCCTTCTTGTTCTAGCAGGGCGTCGTGAGTGCCCTCCTCAACAATCACGCCGTCTTCCAGCACCACGATCCGGTCGGCGTCCGCGATAGTCGACAGCCGGTGGGCGATGGTGATGACGGTGCGTCCTTGCCCCATCGCCTTGAGTTCGGCCTGAATCTCGCGCTCGGTCTCGGTATCGAGCGCACTGGTCGCCTCGTCCAAAAGCAGGATCGGCGGGTTCTTGAGCAGGGTCCGGGCAATGCCCACCCGTTGCTTTTCACCGCCCGACAGTTTCAGGCCGCGTTCGCCAACCGCCGTGTCATAGCCAAGCGGCAAGCCCATGACAAAGTCATGAATTTTGGCGGCCTTGGCCGCGGCCTCGATCTCGTCCCGGGTGGCGTCGGCGCGGCCGTAGGCGATGTTGTAAAGGATGGTGTCGTTGAACAGGACGGTATCCTGCGGCACCACCCCGATCTGGGCGTGCAGGCTTTCTTGCGTCACGTCGCGGACATCCTGCCCGTCAATCTTCAGGCTGCCCCCGGTCACGTCATAAAACCGGAACAACAGCCGCCCGATGGTCGACTTGCCCGACCCAGACGATCCGACGATGGCGACGGTCTGGCCTTCCTTCACGTGGATGCTGACGCCTTTCAGGATGGGACGCTCTGCATCATAGCCGAACATGACGTTGTCCAGAACGACCTCCCCGCCGCGGACGGTCAGGGGCTTGGCACCGGGTTTGTCCAGCACCTCGGCGGGTTGTTCCAACAGTTCGAACATATCGCTCATGTCGATCAGGGCCTGCCGGATTTCGCGGTAGACGGTGCCAAGGAAATTCAGCGGCATGGTGATCTGGATCATATAGGCGTTGACCATGACGAAGTCGCCCACAGTCAGGGTGCCCGCCTGCACCCCCATAGCGGCCAGCACCATCACGATGACAAGGCCCGAGGTGATCAGGAACGACTGACCAAAGTTCAGGAAAGCGAGGGAATAGTTCGTCTTTATTACAGCGGCAGCATAGGCCTCCATCGCACGGTCATAGCGCTCGGCCTCGCGGGCCTCGGCGCCAAAGTATTTGACGGTTTCAAAGTTCAGCAGGCTGTCGATGGCCTTCTGGTTGGCGTCGGTGTCCTGATCGTTCATCACCTTGCGGATCTTGACCCGCCATTCGGTCACCTTGAACGTGAACCAGACGTAGATCGAGATCGTGGCCAGCACGACCGCCAGATACCAAGCGTCGAACAGGAAAAACAGAACCCCCATGATCAGGAGGAGTTCCAAGACCAGTGGGCCGATCGAAAACAGGATAAAGCGCAACAGGAAGTCGACGCCTTTCACCCCCCGCTCGATCACCCGGCTTAGGCCACCCGTCTTGCGGGTGATGTGATAGCGCATCGACAGGCGGTGGATGTGTGTAAAGGTTTCAAACGCCAGTTGGCGCAGCGCCCGCTGGCCGACGGGGGTAAAGATCACGTCGCGCAGCTGCTGAAAGCCGACGTTCAACAGGCGGATCACACCGTAAGCCACGGTCAGGCCGACCGCCCCCATGGCCAGCGCCATGGCCGGCACATCGGGTTCCGCCCCAAGGGTATCGACCGCCCATTTGAAGAACAACGGTGTGGTCACGGCCACAAGCTTCGCAATGACCAGCATCGCCACGGCCAGAACCACGCGTACCTTCACGCCCGTCTCGCCCTCGGGCCAGAGGTAGGGAACGACCCGGCGGATCGTCCGCCAGCCGTCTACCTTGGCATTGTTCAGATTTGCGTTGGTCTTGGGCAATCGCCGCATCAGTGCCTCCGGCCGGACCCGGCCATTGTTTCGGCCTCCATAGGTAGGGGGCCAAGCCGGTATTGACCAGTGGGCGACGGATTATTCAGCGATCTGACCGTCCTCAAGCTCGGGCAGGCGGAAAATCTGGCCAGGATAGATCAGGTCCGGATCGCGGATGAGGTCCTTGTTGGCCTCGAACACCGCGACATACAGGATGCCCTCGCCATATCGGTCGCGGGCGATGGCCCAGAGGGTGTTGCCCGGCTGGACCGTCCGCACGGCCACGGAAAAATCCTCACGCTCTGTATCTTCGGCCATGACGGCGGCGATGGTCGCGCGCTCTTCGCGCAGGAACGGAGTTTCGATCCGGGACAGGACCGCCCCGTCGGCGTCAAGCTGATCGACCCGCAGGGTATAGACCCCCGTCGCCACGTCGCGCAGCAGGGTGGACCATGTGCCAATCTCTGAGATCGGAGCCTCTGCCACTGGGTCGTTGTCCAGATAGACCCGCACGCTGCCAGCCGATGTTGCACGTCCGGCCACAGTGACCTCACCGCTGTCATCATAGCTGATCGTGTCGAGGGCGACGGTGCGCAACACTTCGGGCGCGACTTCGGAGGCGCGGGCGGGTTGCAGAACCCGCAATCCTTCGGCGTCAGCGATCAGGACCGGAGGCGTCGTTGCAGGCGCCGCCGCAGGCGCGGCGATACCTGGCGCGTCAAGGGCGACTTGTGGCTGCGGTGGCTCTGACGGCGCGACCTCGGGAGCTGGCGGGTCGGCCAAGGCGACGTCCTGGCCTTCGGTCCCCGCAACCGCTGCTGTCGCTACATCCGGCGCGGCAGTGACCAAGGCCGGATCAGGTGCGCCGGGCGTTGCGGTGGCCACGGCAACAGGGGCATCCGAGGTGGCCGCTTCGGCCGCGCCTGGTTCAGCGGCTGTCGCGGCCGGTTGGGCATCCCCTTCGGCAGGGGGCTGTGCTGTCGCTTCTTGGGTTGCCTCTGCCACGGGACCCTCAACCGGTGCGGTGTCGGCCGATGGAGCCACGGTCCCGGCGACAACATCCGCCGCAGCCTCGGAGATCGCTTGGTCTGGGTCTGTCGCAACCTCTGCAACAACGTCTGCGGCAACATCTGCGGCATCATCCGCTGTGACCTCTGTTGTGGCCTCTGCTGTGGCCTCTGTTGGGGCCTCTGCTGTGGCCTCTGCTGTAGCCTCTGCTGTAGCCTCTGCTGTAGCCTCTGTTGGGGCCTCTGTTGGGGCCTCTGTTGGGGCCTCTGCTGTGGCCTCTGTTGGGGCCTCTGCTGTGGCCTCTGTTGTGACCTCTGCTGTGACCTCTGCTGTGACCTCTGCGGCAACCTCTGCAACAACATCTGCTGTGGCCTGCTCGATCGTATCGGCGATGGCTGACGCGGCGTCGGTCAACGCCGTTTCAGGGGTGGCTCCGTCCAGGGTTGGGGCATCTGCTTCGGCCATAAGAGCCATCGGCTCTGTTTCGGCCTCTGACGTTGACGCGTCATCGGCTGGCGCGGGCTGGCCCGGTGAAGTCTCGGCCTCAGCCAAAAGGTCGGGCGCGGGTTCAACCTCGGCAACGGTCGGCGCGATGATGATGGTGGCATCTGACGGAACAGCCTCACCGGCGGGATCAGCCATCAGCGACAGGACACGGGGGCGGTCTGACGCGCCAAGGTCCAGGAATTCGACAAATCGGCCCGACGCATCGGCAGAGGTCTCGTTGACCACGGCGTCGTCCAAAAGGATCGCCACCATCATACCTGCAGAGGCGGTCCCAGCCACGATGCCAGAGCCGTCGGCCTCGATCCGCACAACCTCAAAGGCTGGTGCGGCAATCGCGGCAGACGGCTCGGCCACGGGTGCCGGATCAATGGCCGCGGACACTTCGGGTGTGGCGACATCGGTGGGTGGCAGTTCGGCTACTGCAGCGGTTTCCGGCGCTGCGGTGCCTTCTGACACCGACGCTTCTTGCGGCTGAGTGGCTGTCTCGCGCATACCGGCAACCGTCACATAGAGGGCAACCGCCCCCCCCAATACGGCACCTGCCCCCAAAGCGAGCCGCATCCCTTGCGTCAAAGCCAACACACGTCCTCCTGTCCTGAATCCCCCGCGCAAGCCCCCAGTCGTCACGCTTGCGGTTGAGCGACCTTATCAACACCGGTATGAGCGGTCAAAAGCTGTTCTGACAGCACGTCCGCAGGGTTAAAAGGTGATACAACATGGCAACCATCCCCACGTCGATCTGTGTCTTTTGCGGCTCTCGCTCGGGCGCGCGGCCCAGTTATGAGGCGGCGGCGCTTGAAACCGGAGCCATGCTGGCGCGGAACCGTTGGCGGCTGGTCTACGGGGCGGGCGATGTCGGGTTGATGGGAACCGTCGCCCGCGCGGTGCAGGCGGAAGGCGGGCTGACCTTTGGTGTGATCCCGATCCATCTGGTCCAGCGCGAGGTCGGACGAACCTCGCTGGACAGCTACGTCGTCACTGAAACGATGCACGAGCGCAAGAAGGTCATGTTCATGAATGCCGACGCGATCGTGATGCTGCCCGGAGGGGCCGGATCGCTGGACGAATTCTTTGAGGTGCTGACATGGCGGCAGCTTGGCCTGCATGACAAGCCCGTGGTGCTGTTGAACACCGAAGGCTATTGGGACCCGCTGATGGGCCTGATCGACCATGTCATCAAAGAAGGGTTCGCCGGGGACACCCTGCGCGACTACGTCACCCTGGCCGCAGACGTGCCCGCGGCCGAGGCGGCCCTGCGCGCGGCCCTTTCCTGACCAAGGCTGGCGACGGAGTATAGCGCCAGGGCCACCCAGATGATGGGAAAGGCTACGGCATGCCAGGGGGTAAAGGGTTCGGCAAAGTAAACGGCCGCACAAAGGAACTGAAGCGTCGGGTTGATGTATTGCAAAAGCCCGATGGTCGACAGCCGGACCCGGCGGGCGGCATAGCTGAACATGATTAGTGGCGTGGCCGTCAGCGGACCGGACAGGGCCAGCACCAGATGGGTGGTAAGGGAATTGCCCCCACCAACCCCGGTCCCCCAAAGCACGATCCAGACCACCGCCAGCGGCGACAGGATCAGCATTTCCACCGTCACCGACAGGACAGGCCCCAGATCGAGGCCCTTCTTGATCAGGCCATATCCGGCAAAGGTCGAGGCGATGGCGATGGCGATAAAGGGGGCGGCCTGCAACCCGACTGTCAGGATCACGACGGCAAGGGTGGCAAGGGCCACGGCGATCCACTGCAGGCGGGCCAGCCGCTCTCCCAGCACCAGCCTCCCCAGCAGCACGGCGGCCAGGGGAAATATGTAGTAACCCAACGAGGATTCCGTCACATGCCCCTGCCCCACCGAATAGATGAACAGGAACCAGTTCGTTGCGATGAACCCCGCGGCAAGCGCCAGTTTCCAAACGATCGTTGGCCGGCGCAGGGTGGCGGCCATCTGGCCAAAGCGGCCCTGCAAGGCAAGCACGCCGGCAAAGAAGATCAGCGACCACAGGGTCCGGTAGCTAAGCACCTCAAGCGGCGGCACATGGCTGACCTGGGCGTAGAAGATCGGCGACAGCCCCCAGATCAGGCAGGCCGCAGCCATCGCCAGGATCCCCTTCATCGGCTCTGTCATCAGTGACCGTCCCTTGATCAAAGAAAAAGGCGGCCCCGAATGCGGAGCCGCCCTGAGGTATTGCGAATGCCGCTGCGCTTACATGCGCGAGGCGACGTTCTCCCAGTTGACCAGATTGTCGAGGAAGTTGGTCAGGTAGGCCGGACGCTTGTTGCGGAAGTCGATGTAGTAGGAATGCTCCCACACATCGCATCCCAGAAGCGCGGTCTGGCCGAAGCACAGCGGGTTCACGCCATTCTCGGTCTTGGTGATCTTGAGGCTGCCATCGGTGTCCTTGACAAGCCAGGCCCAGCCCGAGCCGAACTGACCGGCGCCAGCGGCCGAGAAATCGGCCTTGAACTGATCGACCGACCCAAAGGCCTCGACCAGCGCGGCTTCGACTTCACCGGGCATCGCAGAGGTGCCAGGGCCCATCATTTCCCAGAACTGGTTGTGATTCCAAAGCTGGCTGATGTTGTTGAAGATACCGTTTTGGGCAACAGCCGTGGCGTTGTAGGTCCCCACGATGATCTCTTCGAGGGATTTGCCCTCCCACTCGGTGCCGGCGATCAGCTTGTTGCCGTTGTCGACATAGGCCTTGTGGTGCAGGTCGTGGTGATATTCGAGGGTTTCCTTGGACATGCCCTTATCTGCGAGTGCGTCGTGGGCATAGGGAAGATCGGGAAGGGTAAAAGCCATGAGAGCATTCCTTACGGTCTGGAGTTCAGTCTTGTGTTAATTGAGGGTCTGTTAGCAAGAGGTCAAGGGCAACCGCGTGGATTGGGCCTCAACCTGCGAACCGGTTTGGTCTCCTTCCTTCCCAAAAATACCGATCCCGGCTAGGATGAGAGAAAAAGAAAGTCTGGGGCAGCAAGTATGGGTCAAAACATCGAGACAGGGCGAATTCTCGCCTTTCGCAACGATCGGCTGGGCGCACGCATCATCTGCGTCGTCAATGCCATGCGACTGGCAGCACGTCATGACCTTCCCTTTGCTGTGCACTGGCACGCTGCCACCGACATTGGCCGGGTCTTTAATGATCCGCTGGATTTCTTTGCACCGGATCTGGTCACAGACCACTTCATCAGCCGGGAGGAATTCGAAAGTGCCCGCACATCCGCGATCCGGTTCGATGCCGTGAAGGCAGACGGTATCATGGGCCTGCGCGAGACCTTGGCCTCTGGCACGAACGTCATGGTCGACATGCCCTTCGGCTTTGCTGTCCTGGATGGAGAGGACCCAGGCACTGTCGCTGCCGATTGTGCCCGGATCTGGCGCAGCTTTCCCTTTGCACCCGCACTCACACCGTTCCTGCAGGACATTTCCGATAAGGTCGCGGGCAGCACGGCCTATCACCTGCGGCGGGGCGATATCACCAGCTTTCCACGGGCAATGAACCGCGCCTGGCCGGACAAGTACATCCCGGACGACTACTATATGCTGCATATGGAAAGGGTTCTGGCCGAGGGGATCAAACCGGTCCTTTATTCCGACGCGGCCAAGGCGATCAGCCGGTTCAAGGCCGCCTACCCGGCCCTCATCCCAGCAGAGACACTTTTTGACGGCGCCGACGTGGGCGAGGGTCAACGGGATCTTCTTGAACTCTATGCAATGTCCTGCAGCGCGCGGATCATTGCGCCGGGCAACAGCGCCTTTTCCTCGACTGCCGCCGCCTTGGGCGGGTCGGTCAAGATCGACGTCATAGAAGACATCAGTCCAGAGGAGCGCGCAGCGGCACGCGCCCGCCTTGCCGCCCGTCTGGCGGCTCATGGTAAAGTCGACATAGTCGCTGACGCGGGCGATCTTGGGCAATCCATTCAGCATCTTGTCATGGACCAGTCCGCCGAGGGCCTTTATGCTGCGGCCGCACAAACCGTATCAGCCTATGTCGAAGGCGGGTTAGACATCTCGTTCGTTTACCCGTTGCTGACAGAGCTTCAGTTGAAGGCCGGCGATCCCGAAGGGGCGATCCGGACGGGTGCGATCATGTTGACCCGGCCGGTCTATCACCGAAAGGACTTCGCCAATGGCGAGGCGCTTCATGCGATTGCCCATTTGGGCAAGGGCAACCTCAAGGCCGCCGCCAAACATGCCGCCAACGCCTTTTGGCACGAACCCGAAACCCCCTATGTCCGGGAACTGGTCGGGGTCATGGTCCGGCTTGGCCTGTTGAATGGCGCCAACTTTCTGCCGCCCTCACCCCTGATGTTGCTGATGCGCAGCCGCACCCTTCCGCAGGTGGAAAGAAACCCCGCCTTCAGCGTTCTCAAGACACTGGCAGAGCGCGGCATGACCCAGCCGCTACGCGCACCGGGTATCGAAATGCTCATATGGGACTGGTTCCTGCTTTTGCGCAGCTACTCCAAGACCTACGTGGCCAAGCATCCCAACCACAGCGGCTTTGAAAAGGCGTTTGCAAAGCTGCGCAACGTTGCACCGTCGCCAGAGCTGCGCAGTATCGAACTGCTCTACCATATGCATATTGAACCGACGGAGGATGGGCTGACCGCGCTGGACGCCTTGGCCCGCGCCCATCCCGACGAAGCCATGATCCAGCACAGGATTTCGGCCGCCGCCTGGCTCGTGCGGGATTTTGAAACAAGCCGCACCGCCGCAGAGGCGGCGGCAGAAATTGCTGGCCCGCAACCGGCCCATATCGCGTGGCGCGGGCTGGTGCGGGCCAAGTGCAAGGATTTCGACAAGGCGGCCACGGATATCGAGGCTGCTATCCGGGCCGGATTGCATCTGCCCTCCCTCTACACCGATCTTGCGGGCCTACAGACCCGGCTGGGGCAACCCGCCGAAGCGATCGTGACGTTGAACAATGCCGTAGCCCTTGCCCCGCGAGAACAGGAGGTCCGTTTTGCTCGGGCCGCCGCCTTGCTAGAGTTGGATCAGCCCGGCCTTGCGCTTGAGGATCTTGAGGTGCTGGCAAGCCTGGACACCACAGCGCCCAAGGTCGTCCTGCTGCATGCCAAATGCCTGGTTGCCCTAGGCCAGCCGGAGGACGCCGTGATCGTGCTGGACCAGGCGCTTTTGTCCAACGTCGGAAACGCAAGACTGCAGTCCGCCCGAAACGCGATCCGGACTGCACCCTCGGCGGCCTGACGCCAGAGGTCTGAGGTCTGAGGTCTAGGGAACCAGGTAGCCCACCGGCCCTTCCTTGGCGGAAGCCGACAGAAGGTCAAAGGCGTACTCCGCGACCGAGCGAAAACAGATGACCTCAAAGGTTTCGGCATCCCGCATCCAGAAGGCCGCCGCGATCTGGCCCAACCGGGTACGCCGGAACTGACCGGGGCCAAAGCTGTCGGGGTGCAGGTCGACTGGTGCCAGCTTGGCCAGAACCTCGCGTCCCCCTGCCCCTTCCAACAGGATCAACGCCCGGGCGTCCGACACATTGGCCGCCAGGTGGTGTGTGCCCACCAGGGCCTTTTGCAGAGTGTTAAGTGCGGCGGCCGTCTGGTCGTAAGGCACAAGGATCAGCACCTCGTCCGGGGACATCCAGCACAGCCCCTTTTCGCCAACACAGTTTGCGTGACCAGCTTTGGGAAAGTCGACCCCGGTCAGACCAGTGCACACCGACTTGAGTTTGGAGGACGACAGATCACCGCGCAGCGTAATCATGCCGCGCGGGCCCATGCCGCGCACGGTCACGAAGGCCTCGGTGGTGCGGCCACCGATCGGGCTGATGGCATCAGACATTCTGCTTTTCCCCTGCCTTGTCAAAGAACACCTGATCGACGATCCGGGCCTGAACGGCGGTCCCGTCCAGCTTTGGGAACTCGATCACTTCGCCCATCCGGTCCGGGCCATTCAGCACCAGCCCCATGGCGATCCCCTTGCCAAGGGTCGGCGACATATAGGTCGAGGTGACGCGCCCCTGGGTATTGCGCTGGCCGTTTCCGTTGTTGCCCGGCGCCACTGCATAGGCCCCGTCAGGCAGAACCGAACCGTCCAAAGTCTCAAGGCCCACAAGCTTCCAGCGGTTGGGGGCGGTCATATGTGACCGCTCTTGCGCCCGCTTGCCCAGGAAATCCTCTTTCTTCTTTGAGATTGCCCAGGACAGGCCAAGGTCCTGCGGGATGATGGTCCCGTCAGTCTCGTCCCCGATCATGATGAAGCCCTTTTCGGCCCGCATGATATGCAAGGCTTCGGTGCCGTAAGGCATGACCCCAAACTCTTCGCCCGCAGCCATCAAAGCCTCCCAGAAGGCAAGGCCCTGCCCGGCCGGCACCGCGATCTCGTAGCTCAGCTCGCCCGAGAAACTGATGCGGAACACCCGCGCGCTAAAGCCGCAGATGGTGCCGTCTGCCCATTGCATGAAGGGCAATGTCTCTTTCGACACATCCATGCCCCCCAGCTTTTCCAAAAGCTTGCGGGCATTGGGGCCGACAACGGCGACCTGTGCGAACTGCTCGGTCACGTTGGCGACATAGACCTTCCAGTCCCACCATTCGCACTGCAGCCAGTCTTCCATATGGGCATGGACCCGGTCAGCCCCGCCTGTCGTGGTGTGGCAAAGCCAGGTGTCCTCATCAATCCGGGCGACAACGCCGTCGTCCATCAGGAACCCGTTTTCCGAACACATCAGGCCGTAGCGGCATTTGCCGACGGCAAGGTTGCTCATCATGTTGGTATACATCATGTCGAGGAACCGGCCCGCATCGGGGCCTTTGACAATCAGCTTGCCGAGGGTCGAGGCGTCCAGCAGGCCCATCGCCTTGCGGGTGTTGTTGACCTCGCGGGCGACGGCGTCATGGGTGCTTTCGCCCTTGCGGACAAAGGCATAGGGGCGATGCCACTGGCCGACAGGCTCAAACTCGGCCCCGTGTTCGGCATGCCAATCGTGCATCGGCGTCTTGCGGACCGGTTGGAACAAATCCCCCTTGGCCACGCCCGCAATCGCGGCCAGCGTGATGGGGGTATAGGGCGGGCGGAAGGTGGTCGTGCCCACATTCGGGATCGCCGCCCCCAGCGCGTCGGACAGAACCGCCAGACCGTTGATATTGCTCAACTTGCCCTGATCGGTCGCCATGCCAAGTGTGGTGTAGCGCTTGGCATGTTCCACGCTTTCATAGCCTTCGCGGGCGGCCAGCTGCACGTCCGACACCTTGACGTCGTTCTGGTAGTCCAGCCACATCTTTTCGCGCAGGCTGATCCCCGCACCCTGCGGCATCATCCAGACCGGGCTGATCGGCCCTTCTGCTGGGTCAGAACCTGCTGGGGCCCTGCCCTTGGGTTTGTGCCCGCTAGCCTCGGCGGCGGAGTTTCCCGCTGCAAAGGCATCCGTCAAAACATCCGCCGTCTGCAATGCCCCGTTAGCCGTGCCGCCGGGCAGGACGAACACCGCGCCATCGGCGCCGGTCGGCCCACGCGCCGCATCGGGGCGGAACATGACCTTTTCGTCGTCCCAGACCAGCTTGCCCCCGCAATGGGACCACAGGTGCACGACAGGCGACCAGCCGCCCGACATGGCGACGGCATCGCAGGCGATCTCTTCCAGCACCGCGCCTTCGCCCGCCTGGGCACAGATGGCGACGCCAGTGACGCGCTTGCCGCCCTTGACCTTGGCGATGCCTTTGCCGGTCTCGACCCTGATACCCATCTCGCGGGCGGTCTGGATCAGCTCGCCCGAAGGTGAGGGGCGGGCATCGACGATGCAAGGCACGACAAGGCCCGCGGCCTTCAGTGCGATGGCGGTCCGATAGGCGTCATCGTTGTTGGTGACGACCACCGTCCGGTCGCCCGCGCTTATGGCATAGTTGACCACATAGTCGCGCAGGGCAGAGGCGAGCATCACGCCCGGAATATCGTTGCCCGCAAAGGACAGGGGCCGTTCGATGGCGCCTGTGCAGGTGATCACCCGCGCCGTGCGGACCTGCCATAGCCGCTGGCGCGGCCCGGCAAGGGTCGGGTCATGTTCGGTCAGTTTCTCATAGGCCAGCACATAGCCGTGGTCGTAGACCCCTGCCCCCATCATGCGCAGGCGCATCTGGACATTGGGCATCTGGCCAAGGGCGGCCACGGTTTCGTCGATCCACTCTTGCGCGGGCTTGCCGTCGATCTGGGGCTGGTCCACCCCGGCGCGGCCGCCCCAATGGGCGGTTTGCTCGATCAACAGGACCCGGGCGCCGGCCTGACCGGCGGCCATAGCAGCGGCGAGACCAGCGATACCACCGCCGACCACCAGGACGTCAACATGGACGTGAAAGTGTTCGTAGGTGTCGGTATCGCGGTCCTTGGGTGCTTTGCCCAGGCCGGCCGACTGGCGAATGAACGGCTCGTAGATATGTTTCCAGAACGACCGGGGATGGATGAACATCTTGTAGTAGAACCCGGCGGGCAGGAACCGGGACAGCCGCGCGTTGACCGCGCCCACGTCGAACTCAAGGCTGGGCCAGTGGTTCTGGCTTGCTGCCGTCAGCCCGTCGAACAGCTCTGTCGTGGTGACGCGCTGGTTGGGCTCGAATTTCGCGCCCGTGCCAAGGTTCACAAGCCCATTGGGTTCTTCTGCGCCCGAGGCCACGACGCCGCGCGGACGGTGATACTTGAACGACCGGCCGACCAACATCTGGTCATTGGCCAGAAGCGCCGAAGCGATGGTATCGCCCGCCAGCCCGCGCAGCCTTTTGCCGTTGAAGTCGAATGAAACGGGACGGGCGCGGTCGACAAACCGCCCCCCCGTCGACAGACGCGTGCTCATGAAAAGAGCCTCCATGTCCAACCCGGCCGCTTGCCGGATATCTTGTCCTTGATCTCTTGCGGCGGCTCGGTGGTCTGGGCGGGATAGGTGCCAAAGACTTCAAGCGTGGTGGTGCAGCGGGCGGCAAGAAACCACTTTCCGCAGCCATAAGCGTGCCGCCAGCGTTCAAAATGCATGCCTTTGGGGTTCTCGCGCTTGAACAGGTAGTCCTCGAACGCCTCGTCCTCCGAGCCGGGGCCGAACCGCTTGAGATGCGCCTCGCCGCCGGGGGCAAGCTCGGTCTCGTCGGCATGAACGCCGCAATAGGGGCAGGTGAGTGTCAGCATGGGCGGAACCCTCGTGTCAGGTGAAAGGCCAGGGCGATGGGATAGGTCAATGCGCCACCCCCGCCGCCACGCTTTCGTCGATGAATTTGCCGGCGCGGAACCGGTCCATTGTGAACTCGGCCGCCAAAGGACCCGGTTCGCCCTTGGCCATCAGTTCGGCCATCGCCCAGCCAGAGCCGGGGATCGCCTTGAAACCGCCCGTCCCCCAGCCGCAGTTGACAAAGATATTGCCCACCGGCGTCTTGGAGATAATCGGAGAGCGGTCGCCAGTCATATCCACGATCCCGCCCCACTGGCGCAGCATCTTGAGGCGCGAGATCATCGGAAAGGTCTCGACCAGCGCCCGGACCGTTTCCTCGATATGATGGAACGATCCACGCTGGGTATAGTTGTTGAACCCGTCGGTGCCGCCACCAATGACCATCTCGCCCTTGTCGGACTGCGACATGTAGCCGTGAACGGTATTGGCCATGACGACCACATCCATGCAAGGCTTGATCGGTTCGCTGACAAGCGCCTGCAAGGCAAGGCTCTCGATGGGAAGGCGAAAGCCCGCCATTCCAGCCAGAACGCTGGAATGACCGGCCACGACGACGCCCAGCTTGGCGCAGGAAATCTCGCCCTTGGTGGTGCTGACGCCGGTAACCTTGCCCTGAGACTGGTGGATGGCGGTGACTTCGCACTGCTGGATGATGTCCATTCCCATGTCCGAACAGGCTCGGGCATAGCCCCATGCCACGGCGTCATGACGGGCCGTGCCACCCCGGGGCTGCCACAGGGCGCCCAGAACCGGATAGCGGGGACCGTCGATGTCCATGATCGGACACAGTTCCTTGACCCGCTGGGGGGATATGAACTCGGTATCCACGCCCTGCAGCTTGTTGGCATATGCGGTGCGCTGGTAGCCGCGGATCTCGTGCTGGGTCTGGGCCAGCATCATGACGCCACGGGGGCTGAACATGACGTTGTAGTTCAGGTCCTGGCTAAGACCTTCGTAAAGAGAGCGCGACTTTTCGTAGATCGCAGCGGACGGGTCCTGCAGATAGTTCGACCGAATGATCGTGGTATTGCGGCCCGTGTTGCCGCCACCCAGCCAACCCTTTTCAAGGATCGCCACGTTGCGGATGCCGTGGTTCTTGCCAAGGTAGTAGGCGGTCGCCAGCCCGTGGCCCCCGGCGCCGACGATGATGGCGTCGTATTTTGCCTTTGGCGCAGGCGAGGCCCAGGCCCGTTCCCACCCCAGATGATGGCGGGCGGCCTCGCGGGCGATGGCAAAGACGGAATAGCGTTTCTTCAAGGCGAATCCCCCAACGGGCTGCGGCATGGACTGCGGTTCTTCCTGAACCCGGACGGCTGAATTGTTGCGACTGACTGCGTCACATGCCCCTTCGAATGCGACACCAGACTCAGTTGTCGCGGTATAGCCTTATCCTCGGGCCGGACGAAAGGCCGCGCCCCCTTTCGCCGAGGGCACTTGATGCGTAAGTAACGACCAGAATTCAGCCAAAAGGGCCCACCCGATGCTTTTCTGGATCATTTGCGCGATCATGGCCGCCGTTGTGGCGGCTTTGCTCCTTGTTCCGATGTTTCGCGGCGGCAAAGATGCTGTCGCCGATGCACAGGATGTGGCGATATATCGCGACCAATTGACCGAGATTGACCGCGATCTGGCCCGGGGCACCCTAAGCCCCGACGAGGCCGAGCGGACGCGGACCGAAGTGTCGCGCCGCTTGCTGGCCGCCGATGCCGCTGGCAAGCGCAGCCTGACCGAGGCCCCAGCCCGCGCTACAACAGCGATGGCGGTGGTGGCGGCGGCTGTGGTGGTCGGCGGCGCGCTTTGGACCTACGACCGGCTTGGCGCACCGGGGTATCCCGATATCCCGCTGGCGCAACGGATCGCGGACAGCCAGACCTTCCGCGAAGGCCGGATGAGCCAGGCGCAGGCTGAACAAGCCGTGGCCGAGGCCCGGCTTGCGGCCGACGGGATCGGTGCCGCAGCCACCCCCGACATGCCCGCCGACTACCTCGCCATGGTCGAGGAACTGCGCCAGATCGTGCCCACCCGCTCGGATGACCTGCGCGGCTGGGCGCTTCTGGCACTGCACGAGGCCCGTCTTGGACAATTCGGCGCAGCAGCGCGGGCGCAAGAGCGGGTCCTGCAACTGCGCGGGATTGACGCCACGGATGAAGATCGTATGGCGCTTGTCGACCGGATGGTTGCAGCCGCAGAAGGGTTCGTCTCGCCCGAGACCGAGGCGATCCTGCGTGACGTGCTGGGCCGAGACGACACCAACTTGGGCGCGCGCTACTACTACGGCTTGCTCTACGCCCAGACCGACCGGCCCGACCTGGCCTTCCGCCTGTGGCGGGACGTGATCAACGAAGGCGGGCGGGATGACCCCTATGTACAACTGGCCCGGGTCCAGGTCGAGGATGCGGCCTTTCGGGCCGGTGTCGAATATACGTTGCCCCCCGAACGCGGCCCCGATGCGGATGCCTTGGCCGCCGCCCGCGACATGAGCGCGGAGGACCAGCAGGCCATGATCGAAGGCATGGTGGCCCAGCTGTCGGACCGGTTGGCAACACAAGGCGGCACCGCCGACGAATGGGCCCGCCTGATCGCAGCCTACGGCGTGCTGGGCGATACCGAGCAGGCGGAGGCGATCTGGCGCGAGGCACGCGAAGTCTTTGCCACCTCTGCCCCCGCGATGGAGGTCATCTCGCAAGCGGCCGAACGGGCGGGTATCGCCGTCCAATGATCTGCGAAACGCCCGAAGACTTTGCCGCTGCCCTGCCCCGCGATGCCGCCATCACCGGGCTGGATCTGGGCACCGTCACGATCGGTGTTGCCGTGTCAGACCGCATGCTGTCCGTGGCAAGCCCGCTTGAAACCATCAAGCGGCGCAAATTCGGCCTTGATGCCGCAAGGCTGCTCGAGATCGTGGCCGCCCGCGAGATCGGCGGCATTGTCCTCGGCCTGCCGCGCAACATGGATGGCAGCGAAGGGCCTCGGGCGCAGTCCACCCGCGCCTTTGCCCGCAACCTTGAACGGCTGACGCCCCTGCCGATCACCTTCTGGGACGAACGTCTGTCCACCGTCGCCGCCGAACGCGCCCTGCTTGAGGCGGATACGACACGAAAACGTCGCGCAGAGGTGATCGACCACGTCGCGGCAGCCTATATCCTGCAAGGCATACTGGACCGCCTGGCCCATCTGAGGAGAAACGCATGACGCAGCAAGATCCGACCGACAAGGTCTGGGCCCGGGCCGAGATCGAAAGCCCCTGCATCAAGATCTGCGTGATCCACCCCGCCACCCGGCTGTGCACCGGTTGTCTGCGTTCCATCGACGAGATCGGGGCATGGAGCCGGATGACGCCGGACATGCGCAGCGCCATCATGGCAGAGCTGACCGAGAGGGGCAGCCTCCTCAAGAAGCGGCGCGGCGGACGGGCGGCCCGGCTGGAACAGCTTTGACGTAAGGTGGGTCCGGACCCACCTTACCCCAACCATCCCCCGATATCGTCCAGCAAGGGCCGGAAATAGGCCACCATCCGTTGCCCACCGCTCGACCAGGCTCCATTGCCCCAAGGTGCTACACCGTGAATCGCCAACCGGTGGACCAGCATGGCCTGCCCCGGCAACACCGGCAACGCGCGCCTTGGACAGGCCTCAAAGACCCGGGCCCGAACGGCCTTGTACGCCTCGGTCACGTCGACTGAGGCCCAGTCCCGGGGCTCAAGTCCCCGAAACACCTCCTCAAAGGCCTCCCGGATCATCCGGTGACTGCCTTCCCAGACCACCAGTGGACTGGCCCCCGGCGCCACCGCGTTCAGCGGCAGGCCAAGGATGAAGGCATGCGGCTCTATCAGATGCCGCCGCTTTTGTGGCCCAAGGGGCAGTAACCCGTCCAGATGGGCCGCGTCCCTGTGCCGGCGAAAGGCATGGGCGGCGTCGCTTTCCGTCGGATCCCGCCCCGGATAGCCGGGCCGGACGACGGACAGCTGCGCCTTGTGCCATGCGACGGTAGGCCGAACCAGATCAGACCAGGGGCCTTGCAGGGCGACGCCTCCAATGGCCCCGGTCGCGTCAGTCGGCAGGGCATCGACCCCGACAAACCAGGTCTTGTCATGCCGCCACCATTTGGACTGCATGTCAGGATCGGCAAGAACATCATGTGCCGCCGCCTCTGCCGCCCGCGCCCACTGTGCCACGCCTTCGTCATAGGGAAAGACAACGTAGCCCGCGTCCTCAAGATCGGTCTGGCGGGACATCCGGATCAGGCCGCCGCAGCCGCCTGGCTGACCTGCGCCAGCGCCTTTAACACCACCTCGGGGCCCGCCCCATCACGGCTTGCCTCCTCGGACAGGACCCGGCGCCAGCCACGCGCGCCGGGACGCCCGGCAAAGAGGCCCAGCATATGGCGCGTCACCTGATGCAGCCGCCCGCCCCGCGACAGATGCCCCTCGATCCAGGGCAGCATCTCCATGACGGCCTCTTCCGCCGTCACACCATGGGATGCCCCAAAGATGCGCCGATCCGCCTCACCCAGAACTTCGAAGGGGGTCTGATAGGCCGCCCGTCCGATCATCACCCCGTCCATACCATCGGCCAGAAGTGCCTCTGCCTGATCGAGGCTGGTGATCCCACCGTTGATCGACAGGTGAAGGTCGGGAAAGTCATGTTTCATCCGCAAGACCAAAGGATAGTCAAGCGGCGGGACATCGCGGTTTTCCTTCGGCGACAGCCCCTGCAGCCAGGCCTTGCGGGCATGGATCGAAAACCGACGCACGCCCGCCCGGCTTACCGCCTCGATAAAGCGGGGCAAGGCCTCTTGCGGGTCCTGATCGTCGACCCCGATCCGGCACTTGACCGTCACCTCAACCGGAGAGGCCGCGATCATTTCGGCCACGCAGTCGGCCACCAGATCCGGGCTTTCCATCAAAACCGCCCCGAACGACCCCGATTGTACCCGATCCGACGGGCAACCACAGTTCAGATTGATCTCGTCATAGCCATAATCCGCCCCGATCCGGGCCGCCTGCCCCAGCTGCCCGGGATCGGCCCCGCCCAGCTGGAGGGCCAAGGGATGTTCGACCGGGTCAAAGCCCAACAGGCGATCACGATCCCCATGGATGACCGCCGGTGCGGTGACCATCTCGGTATAGAGCAAGGCCTGATGTGACAGGACGCGGTGAAACACCCGACACCGGCTGTCGGTCCAGTCCATCATCGGGGCGACTGACAATCGCGCGGCCTGAAGGGCTTCGGTTTTTGGCATTCCTGGCTCTCCTATGGTGCGCGATGGGGCTGGCGCGGCCATGCTGCTGTCATAAAGCAGGCCAAACACCATGGTCCAGCCCCTTGCGCAACGACCAAATCCCGCTGGTGCCGCACCGTTTCCTCAAAGGACCGGGGTCAAACCTTCACGGGCCGCTCGTGAGGTGGCCAGCGATCCTTGGCCGGCAATCATCAGCGTTGCTTTCACCCTCGGACCAACCCAGAATAAGGAGCGGCCGTCGCGAAAGGGCGCGTTGCATCCTATATGTGGTCTGCAAACCCGCAAGGCCTCCCCGCAGGGCCTCCCGGCAAACACCCGACACATTGCGCCAAAAAGGAACCTCTTGTGAAAACCCTTACCCTTTCTGCCCTTGTCCTGATCGGCACGCTTGTGACCACTGGCACGGTGTCCGCCCAACACAGCAACCATCAAGATCACGGCAGTATGCACGCGACCTTGTTGATGCCAACCGAACCCGGCGACAGTTCGTTTGCGGCGATTGCCGAAATCGTGCAACTGCTGTCGCAAAACCCCGACACCGACTGGGAGCGGGTCGATATTGACGCCCTTCGCCTCCACCTCGTCGATATGACGCAACTGGTCCTCGGCGCGACCGTTGACGCAGAAGAGGTCCCGAACGGCCTTCGAATGACGGTATCGCTGTCCGGTCGCCCGGGTGAGGCCGCTTCGCGGATGGTACCTGCCCATGGTCCCGTCCTTGCCGGGGAAACAGGCTGGTTGTCGGACATTGTTGCCAATGAGGCAACAATCATCTGGACTGTGACGGATCCCCAAGCCCGCGATGCCGCGCAGATCAGAGGCCTTGGCTTCTTTGGCCTGATGGCGACCGGGGATCATCACCGGGAACACCATATCGCCATCGCGCAGGGCCGATCCATGCACTAGCGACTGGCGTTGCACAGCGGGGACCGAGGTCGTCAAGCCTATGGTTGCTCGCTGTATTGCGCATCTGTTTGGCAGTCGAAACTCAGCTTGGCGGACTTGAGGTAGGTCAGAAACGCCTGGACCTTGGTCGTGCGGTGCAGATCGACATGGGTCACCATCCAAAGGGCGGTGGACCATGCATCACCGGGCGGGATGATCGCCACAAGGTCCGGCCTGACGCAGGCATCATGCTCGGCCAGAAAGCCAAGACCCAACCCTTCGCAAACGGCAGTGTGCAGGACCTGCTGGTCCGTCGTCCGAAGCGCCAGCGCGTCGGATGGGACATTGTCGGTCATCCAGTCCGCATAAGGCACCGGCCGCCGCAGGCCGACCGCCCCCACGAAACGGTGCCCGTCCAGCCGGTCCGGGTCAGGGTGCCCTGCCCGGTCGATATAGCTGTGGCTGGCGTAAAGACCGAACCGCAGGCGGCAGAACATGGTCACGACGTAGTCGGGCACCTCGGGCTTGGCCCCGGCGCGGATCGCGACATGCGCCTCCCCATATTCAAGCCGGGCCAGCTGCGCCCCGGCGACAAACTCAAGCGCGATCAGGGGGTGGGCAAGATGAAAAGCCCCGATGGCCGGCATAACCAGCGGCGCAACCCCCGCCAGAGCAGTCACGATAAGGGACCCGGACAACTGCCCCGCCTTGCCACGACTACGCCCGACAAGATCACCGAACATTTCGTCAGCCCGGCCCGCCACCTCGCCGGGTGTCTGACGTCAGCGCCCATGGGACAGTTTAGGCATATTGCGGAACGGAGGG
>ERZ887849.770-NODE-770-length-32953-cov-19.995288_pt1 | contig 32953 bp, 31 predicted proteins | sample MGYA00521267_ERZ887849 | MGnify/ENA primary metagenome ERZ887849 (study PRJEB32303, sample SAMEA104408601) | aquatic metagenome | biome: Brackish water; feature: Pelagic; material: water | place: Baltic Sea | collected 2014-06-06T16:11:00 | depth 2,863 m ... | reverse complement strand
CGTGTGCATGATTGGAGGTATAGCCGGTACGAGCATTGAATTCATGGGACCGCTAATGGCCCCGTCGTTCGTGTTAATTGGGATTATTGCATCGGACGCCGCAGCGGCGGGCTTACTGGTCCGAGGATTGTGTCTGGATCGCGTGGCGCGGAAAACCGAGTCAGTCGAGACAGATCGAAAATCAGCTTAGAAAGGCCTCTCTAATGAGGTTTCGGCGTCGCTCCTGCGGGTGCGCGTTCAGGGACAGGGACAGCGTCCGTCACCAGATGTAGTCGTGTGGTGTACCTTTGGGCTGGGGCTGTCTCGCCCTGTTCCTGCCGTCTGCCCCACGGTGCGCGTATGCGGTATCAGCTTGCCACCTTCAGCCAAAGGCTTGGCGTACTCGGTCAATCCTTACGCACGCCTATCGCTGACACGGTGGGTGTCAAGGGAGACTTCACTGCTATGGACGGCACCACTAACGCGGGTGCTAGACCATGATCGTTGCGTTACTTCTTGTGATTATCGGAGCCATACTGTGATCTCACCAGACTCGCTTCCTGAGAGTCCTGCCGTTTAAGGCAACCAGTGACTATCGACACCCCATTTATGCTTTTTATCATTAAGTGCCCGAGGCTAAAGAGCACCACGCCATGAAAACCAGCGGCAACAATCCCTTTCCAGTCATGGCACGCAGAAAGCTCTGAGAAAAGCCCGCGCCCCGATCGCATTGCGGTTTAGGGCGCGGGCCGACCCATCATAACCTGTCCGAGGTTACTGAATCAGCGTCGTTTGTCATCATGCGTCGGGATCATCGTCCTCGGGATCATCGTCCTCGGGATCATCGTCCTCGGGTTCGTCGTCCTCGGGCTCATCATCGTGAGGCTCTCCTCCATGAGAATGTTGCAGGACCTCTCTAAGATCTGCAGCTCCCTCTGTCACAACGGGGTCATACCGATACTCCCCAAAGGCGACCATTGAGAGCATCAGCGCAATAAACGAAATTATTACTTTCATGGCTTTCTCCAAGCACTTAGTTTTCGGGCGCGAAATACGCCCTGTTGAGACGCTACGCCAGGGGCAGCAAACACGCAAGCATAAGTGTGGCGCTTAAGCAAAAAAAAGCGCAAGCGCCTGAGTCAGCTGACTGTATTACTCATCCTGCGGTTATTGCATTGAGTTGGCGGCTCCGGATAATCAACCAAACCCTGCTCTCCGATGATGGTGACTCAAAGATGAGTTCACGTCATGGATGGCTTGACTGATTTGGAGGCATATATCCTCCCGCTGCTTTTCTTCAAGCGAATCAGCTATGTTTGGGACGAAAAGCACGCCTTTCCTCTACTTTAGGGCTTGATATAGCTCCTCGGTAAGTCATTTTGCTCGGGGAGATAGCGATCCCGCAGCTGTGTTTGCCGACTGGTCATCGAGTCGGGAATGCCGCCGATGACAACTGCCTCTGCCAGACTTGTGACGTCGAGGGGGTCGCCGCTCCACACCACGAGGTCAGCCTTCGCTCCCACTGTCGCAAGTCGTGATTCGCCCCCGAAAATCTTCGCGGGTGTGGTCGTCATAGCTTTGATTGCCACCTCGTGGGGTAGCCCGTTAGCGACTGCATTACCTGCCACCTGCCGGATTTTGCGGGCGTTATGGGTTTCGCCGCTGCTGAACACCACGGTGACACCTACCTGATCAAGGAGTGCGGCGTTGTCTAAGCGGGAACCTAAAGAGTCGAAATCAGCGGGTAAGTTGTCGAGTGCGTTCAACACCACGGGAATGTCTGCCGCCTTTAATTGGTCCGCGACAATCCAGGCCTCGCGCCCGCCATGCACCACGGCATTGATCCTCTGAGCCTTCGCAAAGTCAATCAGTCGAATAATGTCGGCTGCCCGGTTTACATGAAAAACAAAGGTGCCTGCGCGGCGGGTTTCTTTTAGTGCCTTTGCGCCCGCTGCGGAGAGGAGTTCGCGGTCCTCTGCATCGCTTTCCAGCGATTCATCAAACGCTTGTTCGATCAGCGCCCACTGCGCACTGCGAGAGCCGCCAAAGGCTTTTGCCGCCTTCCCCGAGAGATCGATGAAGATCACGTCGCTGCCTTCGAAGCTGCTGAAGCCACCGTCAAAGCGAACTAAGCCACCCTGACCGCCGATGCCACGATCACTTCGGCTGGCAGCCAGCAGCGCGTAGCCAAAGCCTTCGATACGAGTGACTGGCACTACGCTAGAAAGCGGGTTGTAGGCCTGCCTGACGTCAATTTCGGGGTGCATAAGTCCGGTAAAAAGCTCTCGATATCCACTGTCAACCGATTCCGATACGGCCTCCACGTCGGTGAGCCCGCTCGCCGTGATCCCTGAAAAAAAAGCAGGGGTGACATGTCGGCCATTGGCGTTGACCACCTGAATCATTTTGTTGGTGGGAATGCGGGGTGCAATTTCAGCGATGCGACCGTCGGCGATTAGGATGTCGGTATTTTCAATGACGGTCTCGCCATCGCCGACGTGAAGGGTGGCTTGGCTGATTAACAAGTCCTGCGCTAGCGATGTGGAACCGAGAAAACCAACAACCAGTATTAGAATGACCTGTCTCATGGTGTCACCTCTATCAGCTGGCCGAGCTCGAAGTCCGATATCGGCTGTAATCTAACGTCAAACCGATCATAGACTCGAGCACCATCTACAAAAACCTGATCTGCTTTAGCGTATACGCTGAAAGGATTTTGATTCCAAATGACCACGTCTGCCATCATGTTAGGCGCAAGGGTGCCAGTTTGATCCGCAACGCCAAGCGACTTCGCGGCGTTTGAGGTGATCCACCCAATCGCGCGCTCCTCGGGAATGGTGAGGCCCGCCGCGCGACCGCGAGCCATTGCTTTCGCGGCCTCCTGATTAAGGCGCTGGATACCCTCATCTGAATCCGAGTGGACGATGGCGCACCCGCCCTCGGGTCGATCAACCAGTGCGATATTCTCTTGAATACCGTCGTAGGCCTCCATTTTGAAGCCCCACCAGTCCGCCCACAGGGCGCCACAAACGCCGTTTTGTGCAAGTTGATCGGCAATCTTGTAAGCCTCCACCCCATGATGGAAAGTACCAACCTGATAGCCAAATTCGTCAGCCATATCCATGATGGTGACCATTTCGTCGGCACGATAACAGTGCATGTGTACGATGATGTCACCCTTAAGTACGCCGGCAAGCGTTTCGAGTTCAAGGTCGCGCTTTGGCGGCTTGTTGAGTGCAGCGACGAGTGCGGCGTTACCTTCCGCGCCGGTGTTTGTGGCTTGCTGTTCGGTTACTTTGCGCTCGTATTCCGACCAGTCATCGATATAACGCTGAGCTTTTATCCACGAGGATCGATAACCGGCGACGTTTCCCATGCGTGTTGACGGAGCTGTTTTACGTCCGCCGTAGACTCGCTTGGGGTTTTCGCCACACGCCATTTTGAGGCCGTAGGGGGCGCTCGGGAATTTCATGGCTTGGTAGGTGCCAGCGGGCACGTTCTTGAGGGTCACACTGCGGCCACCGAAAAGATTCGCCGAGCCGGGTAGGATCTGCAGAGACGTAATACCGCCCGCCAACGCTCGACTGAAACCCGGGTCCTGCGGCCAGACGCTGTGCTCCGCCCAGACCTCTGCGGTAACGGGGGCGGTGGCTTCATTGCCGTCTGAGTGCGCATCGACGTCGGGGCTTGGATAGACACCCAGGTGTGAGTGTACGTCGATGATGCCTGGAGTGACCCAGCGGCCCTCGGCATCGATAACCCGGCTATTGTCCGCTGCTTCGCCTGAGCCAACCCAGACTATTCGGCCCTCATCAAAATACAAATCCGCGTTATCTAGGCGCTTGCCGTCGCCGGTGAGGATAGTGGCATTCCTGATGACGGTGGGCTCTGAGGCCAATGGCTGATAAGTCGATGGAAAGGCGTTGTCACTGGCGAGGCCTATCTGGGTGCAAAATGCCAAGCTTGCCATGAGTGCTTTTCGAAACATTTTTTTTTGTCCTCGGGGGCGAACTTTTCGGGGTCGACGTTAGCGCTTTTTGGATTTCATGCCAATCGCTTTCATGAGGCTCAGCTAGGGTGGGGCAACTACTCGCAGGTGTGGAGGCCAGAATCAATTCCAGCGCTATGGAGGCTTATATCACCGGCGAAGCTACTGCCTCCTCTGTGCCTTGCATATCAAACAGCGGCGCGATACTTCTCATACTTCGCCTGCACTCGCTCAGTCTTACCGTTAGCCACATCATCAAACCAAGCCGTCCAGAGGTCAGAGATGCGCTTGCGCTTCTTCTTCATGCCCTTCGCAAGAGCCTGCCGCGCCTTCCCCTTAACGATCGGGTCAGCATCGACGCCGTGCAGCATATTGATCGCTGAAAAAGTCCTCATCATGTCCGCGACCGACGCTTCGTAGTCCGGGGACTCTTTGTCGTAGCCAACGTAACGGAATGAACCATCAGCGGCGTACATTCCCTGACCTCGCAGTGGCTCCTCATCATCCGGGTTAGCCGAGACGAACCGAACGGCTGGCAACCCCGGTGTTGCGTTCAGGTTGCGGAGCAGAGCGGCCACGTTCTTATCAATCACATCGTCCTAAGGCAACGATACGTCAGATGAGTCGAGCAAAGTGATGCGAGCGTCGAACTCTTCCTGAGCATCAAGGGTTGCGCGTTGGATCGCTTTGAGTGGTGACGAGGCGTCCATCCTGAGAAGGATTCTGATCTTGCGCTCTGTGGTCAGATGGTGGAGTCGAGTGGGTACTGTCCTGACGTAATAAAGGGCGTCAGCGTTCTCGCTTCTCACGTACTTCGGAAGGTCTGCCATGTGCTCTCCAAGTCTTTTTGGACCCTGATTTGGACACACATGAGTTTAAAGAAACAGCATTAATGGCACAAAAGCTGTGTTTTTAAGCCATTTTTGATCGTTGTTGGTACCGAAGGCCGGACTTGAACCGGCACGCTTTTAAGGGCGGGGGATTTTGAATCCCCTGTGTCTACCAATTCCACCACTCCGGCTCGCGCAAACGACGGCGCGCAGTATACCAACTCCGCATCAATCGGCAATCGGAGGTTCTGCAAGCCACCTGCATGCTGTATACTCCGTCGCGATTCAGCCGCACCATACCTCGTTGGTTCGGTGGATCTGAGTATCTTCAGGGAGAAAAGATATGGCGATGAAGCTGATTAAAAAAAGTGCCGACTACAAGATTTTCGTTCGTGGTGACGACCGATACGCAGTGCAAGATAGCAACGGTCGATCGGTGAACGGAGAGGAGAAAGTACGCATCCTCGTCGAGGAAGAGTTGATCAAGGTTGCGGTACCTAGCGCGCCAAAAGCGGCAGCCGAGGAAGACGATGCGCCAGCCGAGGAAGCGGTAGCAGCAGAGGCGGTTGAGCAAGGCGAGTCTGAGGAGAGTGCCCCAGAGGACGCGGCCCCGGTAGCAGAGGAAGCCGAAGCAGCAGACGAGACTGAAACAGCAGATGAAGCGCCAGCAGAAGCTGTAGCGGATGAGTCGCCTGAAGAAGACGAAGCGCCAGCATCAGAAGAAGCGGAGGAGGAGGCGAAGTAAGCGCGCCACCGAAACGCGACTGACACAGAGCCGGCTGATGCCGGCTTTTTTATGAAACCGTTGGGGGCACTAGTGCGTTGCCCCTTTTTACATTAACCAGACAGTTGACGCGATCGCCGTATTGATCTGATCACTTCCAGATGATGAGTGCTATGCCATGAAGCGCACTGATTTCGCTTTTGACTTGCCCGCAGAACTCATTGCACAAGCGCCGTTAGCAGAGCGATCGGCGTCTAGGCTGTTGTCCGTGGACGGGAACAGCGGTGAGTGCACTCATCTCATGTTTACGGATCTTGTTGGGTTGTTATCTAGTGATGATCTGCTCGTTTTCAACAACACTCGCGTGTTGCCGGCGAGGCTTTATGCGCAAAAACAGACCGGCGGGCGAGCAGAGATACTGGTCGAGCGCCTGATGCCTGATGGCACAGCGCTGGCACATGTGAGAGCCAGTAAAAGTCCGCGTGATAATACGCTGTTGTTGATCACGCCAAACCGCGATTCAGACGTTTCGGATATGGCAGTGCGGGTTGTTGGTCGCCAGGGTACTCTATTTCACTTGGCGTCTGAATCGGGCAGTTTTCCTGAGGCGATGCAGCAGTTCGGCCACATGCCCTTGCCGCCTTACATCGATCGCGCCGATACGTTAGCCGACCGTGAGCGTTATCAAACAGTCTACGCAAAGCGTGACGGCGCGGTTGCGGCGCCAACGGCTGGGTTACATTTCGACCAACCGCTTATGAGTCAGCTCGAGACGCAGGGCGTGCGGCGCGCTGAAGTCACCTTGCATGTTGGGGCGGGGACGTTTCAGCCAGTGCGTGCGGATCAGATAACGGATCATGTAATGCATAGCGAGTATATTGAGGTCGACCAAGCTTGTTGTAAGGCAGTAGCGGACTGTCGCGCGCGGGGTGGCCGTGTGATTGCTGTGGGAACTACAGCGGTCCGATCGCTAGAGAGCGTTGCCTTGAGAGTGGCAGAGGGCGAACCATTAGTGCCCTATGCGGGTGATACTGATATTTTCCTCTATCCCGGTGCACAATTCCGTGTCGTCGACGCTATGATCACTAACTTTCACCTGCCGGAGTCGACGCTACTCATGTTGGTTTCAGCGTTTGCTGGTGTGGAATCGATTCGTGACGCTTATGCCGCTGCAATTGCCAATCGATATCGATTCTTCAGCTATGGCGATGCGATGTTTCTCAGCAAGCAGGAGGTCCAATAGTGGAGTTTACGGTTTCTCATCGTGACGGTTTGGCTCGCCGAGGACAGATTGATTTGCCGCGCGGCAGTATTCAAACGCCAGCTTTTATGCCGGTAGGGACCTACGGCACTGTTAAAGGTATGTTGCCGCGCGATATCGCTGCCATCGGTGCTGAGATCATCTTAGGCAACACCTTTCATTTGTGGCTGCGCCCCGGCACTGATGTGGTGAAGGCGCATGGTGATCTTCATGATTTCATGGGCTGGCCAGGCCCAATTTTGACCGACTCGGGTGGTTTTCAAGTGTTTAGTCTGGATGCGCTCCGAAAAGTGTCGGAAGAAGGCGTTGCTTTTAAGTCGCCCGTCAATGGCGATGCTGTATTTCTCGATCCTGAGACTTCAATGCGCATTCAACGCGACCTGGGTAGTGATATTGTGATGATCTTTGATGAGTGCACGCCTTACCCGGCGACGGCATCAGAGGCGCATGATTCGATGCAGCGCTCGCTCCGATGGGCTGAGCGCAGCAAGCGTGCTCACGCCGATAATCCCTCAGCGTTGTTCGGTATCATTCAGGGCGGAATGCATCTGGACTTGCGTAAGCAATCTTTAGAAGGCCTGACTCGCATCGGTTTCGATGGCTACGCAATCGGTGGCTTGTCGGTGGGTGAGCCTAAGTCAGAGATGATTAAGGTGCTTGATGGGTTGGCCAGTGAATTACCCAATGAGATGCCTCGCTATTTGATGGGCGTGGGTACTCCCACTGATCTGCTGGAAAGTGTGCGCCGCGGTGTGGATATGTTTGACTGTGTGATGCCGACTCGGAACGCTCGCAACGGGCACCTATTTACCAGCACGGGCATTGTAAAGCTGCGTAACGCCCGCCATAAAAATAGCGTTGAACCACTGGATCGCGACTGCGACTGTTACACCTGTCAGCATTTCTCGCGGGCGTATCTTGCCCATTTGGATAAGTGCAATGAAATTCTGGGGTCTCAGCTGGCGACCATTCACAATCTGCGCTATTACCAGCGTCATATGGCGGCGATTCGATCTGCGATCGAAGCGGGAACGCTGGAAGAATTCGCTAACGATTTTTATGCCCGTTTTGGGAACGAGGGAGAGACATGAGCGATTCAGGAAAGCCGATCAAGTCGCCTTGCATCGAAGTGTGCGCCTTGGATGATCACAATGTCTGTATTGGGTGTTACCGTACAGCAGACGAAATTATTGATTGGTTTGCTGCGAGCGATGATCGTAAACGCGACATCCTGGTGGCGGTGCAGAGGCGCCGGCTGGCAAGCTCATAGCCGCCCCGCTCGGCTACTTACTCGGTTGAGCTGTCGAGCAATCCCGTCTCGGTCTCTAATGGCCAAATGCGGATGCGATTAATATGGGTCTTGGCAATGTCTTCGATTTCCAGCTGATACCCCTCAATCCTGACTGAGGTGCGGGCGCTAGGAAAAGCCTCCAGCGCCTCCAGTGCCAGACCACTTAAGGTTTTGGGGCCATCTGTGGGCAGATCCCATTTCCGTTGCCGGTTCAGATCGCGAATCGTGACGGTGCCCGAGCAGGTGGTACTGCCGTCAGTGTGGCGCGTAATCTCCTCGTTTTCCTCAACCAGGTTAGAGGTGAACTCGCCCACAATCTCCTCAAGAATATCCTCGAGCGCGACCAGACCAAGAATGTCGCCATACTCGTCCACCACCATGCCGAGCCGTTTCTTTTGTCTTTGAAAATGCAGTAACTGGGTGTTGAGCGGCGTATTTTCAGGAATAAAGTAGGGGGCGTCGGTCTCATTTCTAAGCATTTCGCGATTAAGCCGACCCCCCTGCAACACGCGGCTCAAGTTGCGCATGTGAAACACACCCTCGATTTGATTGGTGTCGCCCTGGTAAATCGGTAGACGCGTGTGCTCGCTATTTTTGAGCTGTTGCAGAATGGCTTCGTCGGGCGCTTCCATATCTATGCCATAGATCTCGTTGCGTGGCGCCATGATGTCATTCACAGTCATTTGCTCCAGATCGAGAATATTGACCAACATACGACGGTGTCGACTGGGAATCATTGAGCCCGATTCAGTCACGATGGTTCTCAATTCTTCTTGTGATACCGCATCGTCGCCCGCTTGATCTGGAGAAAATCCCAGTAACTTTAAGATGCCATTGGTGAGCCAATTGATCGACAAGACTAAGGGCATCAAAAGTTTCTGTAGCGGCAGCAAAATCAGGCTCGCAGGAAATGCGACGCGCTCTGGGCGCAATGCGGCAATGGTTTTTGGCGTGATCTCTGCAAAAATCAAAATCACAAAGGTGAGGGTAATGGTGGCGATGGCAATCCCCGCATCGCCGAATAGGCGAATTGCGATGACGGTGGCAATCGCTGAAGCAAGGATGTTGACTAGATTATTGCCAATCAGTATGAGTCCAATCAGTCGATCGGGTCGTTTCAACAAGCGTATGGCTCTCTTGGCCCCGCGATGACCTGTGCCGCTCAAATGTTTTAAGCGATACCGATTAAGGGACATCATGCTGGTCTCTGAGCTAGAGAAGAAAGCAGAGATCAAAATCAGGAGGGCTAGCGCCGCAAAGAGCAGAGCCAGTGATGTCTCGTTCAAGAGTGGCTGACGCCTCTATAACCTTGGAGAGGAAATGGTGGAGAAAAATAGCCTGCGGCACAAGCCTCTTGTGACGACTTTTGGTAGCTATTCGCGCGCTACTGGGTGAGTGGCAGGAGCAGTTCGAGCACCAGTTTTGAACCAAAGAAACCCAGCACAACCAAGCCAAAAGCAATCAAATTGACCGTAATGGCTGATTGAACACGCCATCCGCGCCGGAAATACTGAATCACCAGTACCGCATAAAGACACCAGGCTAGCAGTGTCAGTATCGTTTTATGCACCAAATGCTGTCCAAATAGATCCTCGACGAAAATCATGCCCGTGCCAATAGCAACGGTGAGAATCAAAAAACCGGCACCGGTAAGCTCATAAAACAGCGCTGAGGCGGCCTCAAGTGGCGGTAGCTTGCGAATCACACCCCGTCCGCGATGTTGCCGTAAACGCTGCGATTGCAAGGTGACCAGAAGTCCTTGAAGCACTGCCAAAGCCAACACGGCGAAGCTCAGGATGGAGGCCGATACGTGAGACAAAATGCCGGCTGGTAAGTCACTCATGGGGCGACTCGTGTCCGGTGCAAACGTCGCGACAAGAATAGCGAGCGCCGCCAGTGGGAAGAGCACAATCAGTAATGTATGCAGCGGTCTGATGAGCAAAGCGACGAGACTGATAACACCCATGCTCAGAAACATCAAAGACGCAACGCGATAGAAACCGAGGCTTGACTCGCCGGCCTGTGCGGGCAAGTAGGCGGCTAGCGCATGGGCAACGAGTGCCGCCGCCCCCACCAATGCAATGTGTTGGCGCTGACCTTCCTCACCAGCACCCAAGCTCAGTGCCTGACGCCAAACGGCGATCAGATACAGTAGCGCCGAGAGAATCGCGAGGCCAGCAGTCAATAAGCTGGGGGGCGTATCCATGGTCTCTCCAAGTTCAATAGTGGGGCCGTGATGTGATCGATTTGGGTATCTGTCATCGCATCCTTATACTACGCGCTTCTTGATCCTATTGGGTATCCCTGAGAGGGGGAGATAACACCATGTTTGAATCGCTAAGTGATCGTCTGGGCGCCAGTCTTAAAGCCATTTCCGGCAAGTCTAAACTGACTGAGGACAATATTCGCGACACCTTGCGTGATGTGCGGATGACGTTGTTAGAGGCCGACGTGGCATTGCCGGTGGTAAAAACCTTTACCGACCGCGTAAAAGAGCGGGCCGTGGGAACGGAGGTCAGCAAGAGCTTATCGCCGGGGCAAGCTTTCCTGAAGGTCGTTCAGGCGGAGCTTCAGGCGGTCATGGGCGGAGAAAGCGAGGGGTTGAACCTCGCGACTCAGCCTCCTGCGGTGATTATGGTGGCGGGGCTGCAAGGCGCGGGTAAGACCACTTCGGTTGCTAAATTAGCGCGTTATTTGATCGAGAGAGAAAACAAAAAAGTGTCGGTCGTGAGTGCCGATGTGTACCGCCCCGCCGCGATTAAGCAGCTTGAGACCTTGGCTGCCGAGGTCGGAGCGCGTTTTGAACCCAGCGACGCAAATGAAAAGCCGGTCGATATCGTGCGACGCGCCATTGCCGATGCCCGCGTCGCTTTTTCGGATGTATTGTTGGTTGATACCGCTGGTCGTCTCGCCATTGACGACGCGATGATGGCCGAAATCAGCGCTTTGCACGAGGCGGTTGATCCCATTGAGACCTTGTTCGTCGTCGATGCGATGACGGGCCAGGACGCTGCGAATACGGCGAAGGCATTTGGCAAGGTTCTGCCTTTGACCGGCATTATCCTGACTAAAGTCGATGCAGACACCCGAGGGGGTGCGGCGCTATCCGTGCGCACGATTACCGAGCGACCTATCAAATTTTTGGGCGTGGGTGAGAAGACGGATGCACTCGATCCTTTTCATCCCGACCGGTTGGCCTCGCGCATTTTGGGCATGGGTGACATGTTGTCGCTCATCGAAGATGTTGAGCGAAAGGTCGATCAGACCAAAGCAAAGAAGTTGGCGAAGAAGGTCCAGAAGGGTGGACGCTTTGATCTCGAGGACTTCCGTGAGCAGCTCCAGCAAATGAAGAATCTCGGTGGTATGGGGGCCATGCTCGACAAAATGCCGGGTATGGGGGGGATGGCACAAGCCGCACAGAACCTCGATACCCAGCAATTCGTTCGAATGGAAGCCATGATCAACTCGATGACGCCGCGTGAGCGACGCAACCCCGATTTGATTTCGGGCTCTCGAAAGCGACGCATCACAGGGGGTTCTGGGACGGTCATTCAGGACCTGAATCGTTTACTGAAGCAACATAAACAGATGCAGAAAATGATGAAAAAGATGAAAGGCGGTGGGATGCAACGCATGATGCGCGGCATGGGGGGCATGACAGGCGGGCCGGGCGGCGGTCTGCCGCCGGGTTTCCCTCGCTAGGGAGCAGTAAAAGGGTGGTGCACGGGGCCTTTCCACTTATCGTGGTTTACTGTATTCTCCGCGCTCTTTTTTGAAGTAGGGCGTCCCAGTCGGGCGCTTATTTGAGGACACGACACTATGGTAATCATCCGATTATCTCGGGGCGGATCTAAGAAGCGGCCCTTTTATCATGTCACCGTGGCGGATCGTCGCGAGGCAAGAGATGGCAGCTTTATTGACCGTTTAGGGTTTTTTAACCCGGTTGCAAGGGGTCAGGAAGAGCGCCTGCGCATTGACGTTGAAAAGGTAGAAGGCTGGGTTGCCAAAGGCGCTCAACTCTCTCCTCGCGTCAAAAAGTTATTGAAAGAATACCAAGCTGGCGCGGAAGCTGCCGCCGCTTGATCAGCTGTGGCAGATGGTTCGCCGAGCCGGATGTCGACGTCTATAGCGCCCACTGAGGAAGTTCTCACACTCGCCACTGTGTTGGGGGCCTATGGCATCAAGGGCTGGGTGCGCTTGTGGGTCAATCTTGAAGATCCGAGTGCACTCACTCACCTCTCACCGCTTACCTTACAAAATCCATCTCGCTCGCCCTCTGTGGCCGCGCGACCGGTCACGATAGAAGCGCTTCAGCGACAGGGGAAAGGCTACGTTGCTCGGTTGTCGGGGATCGAAGACCGCACCGCGGCGGAGGCGCTCAAAGGCGCTGAAATTAGCATGCCAAGAGCACAGTTCCCGCAGGCGGAAGAGGGCGATTTTTATTGGCGCGACCTCGAAGGATTGCAAGTTTGGTGTCAGGACGGCGAGTCAACACTGCTGTTGGGAACCGTGCAACGTTTGCTCGAGACCGGTGCTAACGACGTACTGGTTGTGACGCCTAGCGATGGCAGCATCGACGACAGAGAGCGACTGATACCCTGGTTACCTGATGAGGTGATTAAGCAGGTTGATCTGCAGGCAAAAACGATCGCGGTCAGTTGGTTTATCGATGTCTGACCGCGACCCGCTTTTCCGTCTGGCTGTCGTGACCTTGTTTCCAGAGATGTTCGCGGCGATCCAGCAATGGGGTATCACCGGACGCGCCTTTCAAAGCGGCATCTGTCAGCTGACGCTGCACGACCCGCGCGAAGAAGCAACCGATCGTCATGGCACCGTTGATGATCGCCCCTACGGGGGTGGCCCCGGTATGGTCATGACTGCTCCGATCCTGTCGGCTTCGCTGGCGAAGGCGAAAGCGTCTGTTGAGGGGGATTTGCCGGTGATTGCTTTGACGCCACAGGGGCAAAAGTTAGATGCCAGATTGGCACAGAATCTGGCCGAAAAGACGGGCCTTATTTTGGTTGCCGGTCGTTACGAGGGGATGGACGAGCGCTTTATCGAGCAAAATGTCGATTTGGAGATCTCGGTAGGAGACTTTGTCGTCAGTGGCGGAGAACTGCCTGCCATGTTGCTGATGGATGCCGTCATGAGATGGCTACCGGGCGTTTTGGGCCATCCGGAATCTGCTGTCGAGGATTCGTTTACCGAGGGTTTGCTGGATTGCCCTCAATATACCCGGCCTGAAGTCTATCAAGGCAAAGCAGTGCCTGAGGTGCTACTGAGTGGGGATCATGGTGCCATCGCGCAGTGGCGTCGTGCTCAAGCGTTACGAAGAACGCTGGATCGACGGCCAGATCTCTTGTCCGGGGAGTCGCTTAGCCCAGAAGATAGGATATTACTGGAGAAATGGGATCTTTTACCCGCCGACAGGGGCAGACAATCCTAATTTGAGCAGGTATGATCGCGCGCTCGCGGGATGAAGCCTCAGATTGAGGAGCGTACGCTCAGTGAAGCGACGGTTTATCCATGGTGCCCCGTGCAGTGTAAAACGGGATTGTTTGGTCCCAGTGGCGAGAGTCAGCGAAGCGGAAACCGAGAACGAGCGGAGCGGAAACCGAGAACTAGCGAAGCGAAAACAGAGTATCGGCCGCCCATAGTGGGCGACGACGGGAGAAGGAAGATCATGAGTACCAACAAAATTATTGCTGAGCTTGACGCGGAGCAGATGGGGCGTGAGCTGCCTGATTTTGCACCTGGCGACACCGTCGTGGTGCAGGTTCGTGTTAAAGAGGGCAATCGTGAGCGTCTCCAGGCATTTGAAGGTGTCTGTATTGCGAAGCGCAATAGGGGATTGAATTCGGCATTTACGGTGCGAAAGATATCTCATGGCGTCGGCGTAGAGCGGACTTTTCAAACGTTTAGCCCGTTGGTCGATAGCATTGCGGTGAAGCGTCGTGGCGATGTGCGCCAGGCGAAGCTTTACTATCTCCGAGAACTCTCTGGAAAAGCGGCTCGAATCAAAGAAAAGCTCTCTTCCTAACGGTTCGCTAAGCAAGCAGGGCCGATTTTGCTCCCGCGGTGACGCCGCCATTGCGTCGCTGCGAGCGTGGGGATGCAGTCGCGTCCTCGGCGTCGATCCCTTACACTACGAGCCGAAACAGGCGTACTGACTCAGTAGGCCGGAGTAAGATGCTAGAGGCAGCCCTGCCTATCGTGGCAGATTCCACCAGCTTTGTTTTTGAGAGGCATCAGTAAGATGAATCTGAACGCGACAGTGAATGTGCAACACGGCGTGATGGGTTACTGTAAGTTCGCATTGGCGTTGCTGTCTACGAGCCTGCTGCTGGTCTCATCGGTCGTGGTGTCAGCGCAGAATTTGCGTGAGCAAATGAAGACGACCCTGAGTGACTTCGCAGGCCAGCCCATCGATATCGAGTTCGCGCGCCCAAGCCCGGCGCCTGGTATTTCAGAAGTGCAGATAGAAAATGGACCGCTGATTTACGCGACCGATGACGGCGCTTATTTTTTCCTCAACGGCGATCTCCATCAGGCCAATGCAACGGGCGCAGTGAATCTGACGGAAACACGTCGAGCTGAGACGCGACAGCAGCAATTGGCGACGGTATCGGTCGATGACATGGTGGTATTTTCTCCCAAGGGTCTGACGCGTGCGCACATCACCGTGTTTACCGACGTCACCTGTTTCTACTGCCAGAAGCTCCACCGAGAGGTGGATCAGCTCAATGCCAAAGGGGTTGAAGTGCGCTACCTCGCTTTTCCTCGCAGCGGCATTGAATCCGAGGGTGCTGAGAAGTTGGCCACTGCATGGTGTGCCGATGATCAACAAACCGCGCTGACGGAGCTCAAGGCAGGTGTCGAGCTGCCGGTCAATAGGTGTGAGGGCAACCCTATCGCGGCGCAATATGAATTGGGCAAAGAGATGGGTGTATCCGGTACGCCCGCTATTGTGACGAGTTCGGGTGAACTGATACCGGGTTATCGTCCCGCAGCGGCGCTGGTTGCGCTACTGGGCCTTGATTGAGCGCTAACTGACGAGGCGACTTAAGATCCGTGGATACTCACTTTCAACGCATAGAGCGACTACCGCCTTACGTCTTTAATATTATCGGCGAGCTTAAGCAGGCAGCGCGTGCGCGCGGCGAAGATATTATTGACTTCGGTATGGGTAATCCGGATCAACCCACGCCTGAGCATATCGTTGAAAAACTCCGCGAGACGGTGTCGCGCGGCGACACACATCGGTATTCACAATCCAAGGGTATACCGAGATTACGCAAGGCGATGTCAGATTGGTATGCCAATCGTTACTCGGTCGACATTGATCCTGAGACCGAGGCGATCGTAACACTGGGCTCTAAAGAGGGCCTGGCGCATTTGGCTTTGGCGACCACTGGAGTGGGTGATGCCATTCTGGTACCCAACCCCAGTTATCCCATACACCCTTATGGCTTTGTTATTTCGGGCGCAGATCTGCGGCATGTACCGATGGAGAGTGAGGCCGGGTTTATCGATGAGCTCGAGCAGGCAATCCGCAACACGTACCCCAAGCCCAAAATGTTGGTGCTGAACTTTCCCTCTAATCCAACTGGCCACTGCGTTGAATTACCGTTTTTTGAGCGGATTGTGGAGATCGCGCGACACAATGACATTTGGGTGGTGCATGATCTTGCCTACGCGGATCTGGTTTTCGACGGTTACAAGGCGCCCAGCATTCTGCAAGTGCCTGGCGCTCGAGACATTGCGGTCGAGTTTTTTACCTTATCTAAGAGTTACAACATGCCGGGTTGGCGCGTGGGATTTTGCTGCGGTAACGCAGAATTAATTGCCGCGCTCACTCGCATTAAGTCGTATCTAGACTACGGTATCTTCACGCCGGTTCAGGTGGCAGCGATTGCCGCCTTAGAGGGTGACCAGCAGTGTGTCAGCGATATCTGTGCAACCTACCAACGCCGCAGAGACGTGTTATGCCAGGGGCTCAATGAAGCAGGCTGGTCAGTGATTCCGCCAAAAGCCACTATGTTTGTTTGGGCGGCAATTCCCGAGGCATTCCGACACATGGGGTCGGTGGAGTTCAGTAAGCTCTTGCTCACGCAAGGGGGTGTGGCAGTATCGCCCGGCATTGGATTTGGCGAATATGGTGAAGGATTCGTGCGTTTTGGATTGATCGAAAACGAGCACCGGACGCGTCAAGCCGTTCGCGGTATTAAGCGTGTGTTGCGCATGGGCCCGCCTCAGACAGCTGAGGGGGTATCGGCATGAAAAAGGGTTTGAGAGTGGGTCTTTGTGGTGTCGGTACCGTTGGCCTCGCAACAGTGCAGATATTGCGTGATCAGAGTGCCATGCTGGCCGCGCGTTGTGGCCAGACCGTGTCGATAGCGCATGTCGGCGCGCGCCGCGAGGTGCCGCACCAAGATTATGCCGGTGCGCGCGTCAGTCGTGATGTCATGGATGTCGCGCGTGACCCCGATATTGATGTGCTGGTCGAGTTAATTGGGGGCACGACGGTCGCTCGCGATCTGATCAAACTGGCCATTCAAGAAGGCAAGCACGTGGTGACGGCCAATAAGGCCCTGATTGCTGAGCATGGCAATGAATTAATCCTCCTCGCCGAGCAAGCTGGCGTTCAACTGCGTTTTGAAGCAGCGGTAGCGGGTGGGATTCCGGTCATCAAAACGCTCCGCGAAGCGATGGCGGCCAATGATGTGTCAGAGGTCGCGGGCATCATTAACGGCACCGGCAATTTTATTCTGACCGAAATGAGTACGAAGGGGCGTTCCTACGAGGACGTCTTAGCAGAGGCGCAAGCCCTAGGCTACGCCGAAGCGGATCCCACTTTTGACGTCGATGGAACCGATGCGGCCCACAAGTTGGTCATATTAGCTTCGCTGGCTTTTGGCATGCCCCTTGATGCTGAAGCACCGGTTAAGCAGGGCATTCAGGCGATCACGCCTGAGGATCTCGAGATTGCTGCTTCGATGGGTTATCGCGTAAAACATCTGGGCATCGCGCGTCGACAGGGCGATCGCATCGAGATGCGAGTGCACCCGACACTGATTCCTGAGGGAAAACAGTTGGCTAATGTCGATGGCGTGCTCAATGCGATCATGATCAAAGGCGATGCTGTTGGCGAGTTGGTGTTGGTCGGCCCAGGTGCTGGTGGCGCTGCCACCGCCTCCGCGGTGTGTGCCGATCTCGCCGACATTGCGAGGACTGCTTCGGGGAGCGGGCCCGCGCTGGGTGTGCCGATGGCGCAATTGACATCACAAGCGTTGATGCCTGCGGATGATATCGAGAGTGAGTGGTACGTGCGATTGGCCGCGAGCGATTGTGCTGGCGTCATGTCTGACATTACGCATGTGCTGGCAAACCACGACGTGAGTATTGAGTCGTTGCTTCAGAATCCACCACGCGACGATCAAGCCACGGTCTCAATTGTTCTGTTGACCCATGTCGCGTCGGCGTCCGTAATGACTGCAGTGATGCAGGAAATTACGGCGCTTACCGAGGTGCAAACAGACTTTACGTTGCTTCGAGTGGAAGCCTTTGATCAGTGAGTAATTTGAGTAGGATGGGGAGCTGGCAATGAGTATGCGATATCTCAGTACCCGCGGTCAGGCACCCTCGCTAGATTTTGAGGGTGCTTTACTTGCCGGGCTTGCGCGCGATGGTGGGCTGTACTTACCGGAGTCACTGCCCACTTTTACACCGTCTGATCTTGCTGCCATGCGCAATTTGTCCTACCCCGAGCTGGCAACAGCGATTATTGCGCCCTTTGTGGAGGGCAGCATTGATCGTCAAACGTTGTCGAGCTTGGCGGCAGACTCCTACCGGGATTTTCGTCATCAGGCCGTGGCGCCACTCTTGCAGCTCGATCAGGATCAGTGGCTGCTTGAGCTGTTTCATGGCCCGACACTGGCGTTTAAAGATTTCGCGCTGCAGCTCTTGGGTCGGTTGCTGAATCATGTTTTGGCGCGGCGCGGAGAGCGGGTAGTGATCATGGGGGCGACGTCCGGCGATACGGGCAGCGCCGCCATAGAGGGCTGTCGCCATTGTGACAATGTCGATATTTTTATCCTCTACCCCGAGGGAAGAGTGTCGGACGTGCAGCGACGGCAGATGACAACGGTACAGGCTGACAACGTCTATAACTTAGCCATTAAAGGCAATTTTGATGATTGCCAAGCGTTGGTAAAAGCCAGTTTTGTGGCCGATCAATTCTTGCCTGATGGACGCTCGTTGGTCGCCGTTAACTCCATCAATTGGGCGCGCATCATGGCGCAAATTGTGTACTATTTTTATGCTTCGTTTGCCGTCGGTGGACCAGAGCGACCCGTTAACTTTTCGGTGCCGACCGGTAATTTCGGTGACATCTATGCGGGATATCTGGCGCATCGTATGGGTCTGCCGATTAATAATCTGGTGATCGCCACGAACCGCAATGACGTGTTGCATCGCATGCTCACGACCGGAACCTATGAACGTCAAGCGATCGAAGCGTCGTTATCGCCTAGCATGGATATTTCGGTATCTTCTAATTTTGAGCGACTGCTTTTTGATCTGTATGACCGAGATGCTGAACAGATCGCGCAGTTGATGCGCGATTTTGCGCAGGGTCATATCACGCTGAGCGATCAGGCACTGAGCAAGGCTCAGGCGCTATTTAGTAGTGCTCGCGTTGATGACGAAGCGACCTGCGAGGAAATTCGTCTGATTTGGGAGCGTACCGGTCAATTGATCGATCCGCATACAGCGATTGGCACCCGCGCCGCGCGGCTGTGCGCCGATAAAGCCGACGGGCCGATGGTCACGTTATCAACAGCGCATCCTGCTAAATTCCCAGCGGCCGTCGCCAAGGCGGAGACGGGGCAAGTGCCCGAATTGCCACGCCACTTAGCGGACTTGTTCGAAAAAGAGGAGCATTTTCAGGTGCTCGATAATGACCTAGAAGCCATCCATGCGTTCATGGCGGCACAGTGCCGCGTCTGAATACGCCGGTCATTCGACGTCGTTCCGCCGAGATCAGCTCACCGCTTCAGCGCACTGCGCTGCCTGATGCTCTCAAGAAAATTTACGCCGGTCGCGGTATTAGCGACCCGGCTGACTTAACGCTGACACTCGATCAATTGCTCCCCCCCGCCACGCTGAAAGGGATTGGCGAAGCGGCGGAGCTATTGGCCGATGCTATGGAGGGCGAGGCCCGCGTTTTGGTAGTCGGTGATTTTGATGCTGACGGGGCAACCAGCTGTGCCATGGCGGTTTCAGTGCTGAGGCAGATGGGCCTAAAGGAAGTCGCCTATCTGGTGCCCAATCGGTTCGAGTTCGGTTACGGACTGACCCCAGAGATCGTCGAGTTGGCCGCGGCGCAGATGCCCGATTTGATTGTCACTGTCGACAACGGTATCTCGAGTATTGAGGGGGTGTCTGCGGCTCAAGCATTGGGTATGAGTGTGCTGGTGACGGACCATCACTTGCCCGCCGCAACACTGCCGACAGCCGATGTGATCGTTAATCCTAATCAACCAGGCTGTCGTTTTCCGAGTAAATCTTTGGCCGGTGTTGGGGTTATTTTTTATGTACTGAGTGCCTTGCGAGCCGAACTCAATCAACGGGACTGGTTTACCTCACAAGGACTTGAGATGCCCAATTTGGGTGACGCATTGGATTTAGTAGCGCTGGGAACGGTCGCCGATGTGGTGCCATTGGACCGAAACAACCGGATCTTAGTTGCAGCGGGTTTGGCGCGTATCCGATCCGGACGCGCCCGTCCGGGTATTGAGGCGCTCTTTGAGGTCGCCGGCAAAGATCATCGTCTTGCAACGGCTTCCGATCTCGGATTTATCGTGGGTCCTCGGCTTAACGCCGCTGGGCGGCTGGATGATATGTCCGTCGGGATTGAATGCCTGCTGGCCGACTCCACCGCCAGTGCCCGCACTAAGGCCGAAAATCTGCATGCCTTAAACCGCGAGCGGCGCGATATCGAGCAGTCGATGCAAACTGATGCGCTGGCGCAACTGGAGGCACTGAATTTGGATCAACCCGATCTGCCGTTTGCGATGACACTCTATGACCCAAACTGGCATCAGGGCGTGATTGGTATCTTGGCGTCCCGTATTCGTGAGCGCGTTTATCGGCCCACCTTGATATTTGCCGACTCAGAAGAGGGCATGCTCAAAGCGTCTGGACGGTCTATTCCGGGTCTGCATCTGCGTGATGCATTGGATCAGGTGGCGGCGAGATATCCAGGGTTGCTGACCAAGTTTGGCGGCCACGCCATGGCGGCAGGTCTGACCCTTGCTAAAGCCGATTTTGATCCTTTTTGTGAGGCCATTAATGCGGTGGTGGCAGACGCACTAGATCATGTGCCACCAGAGCCCGTTGCAATGAGTGATGGTTCGTTGGCACCCGGCGATCTCACTGTTTCTTTTGCCGAACAGTTAGCGGCAGGGGGCCCTTGGGGGCAGCACTTTGCCGAGCCTGTTTTTGACAATACGTTTGTGGTGCGCCGTCATCGTATCGTGGGTGAAAAACACTTGAAGCTGACTTTGGAGTCCGGCGGTATCGAAGTGGATGCCATTGCTTTTAACATCGACGTAAACGAGTGGTTAGCCGAACCCCTAACGCAGCTGGGCGCGTTATACCGTCTGGATGTCAATGACTATCGTGGTACACGCTCGCCGCAACTGGTGATTGAGACTTTTTGGCCGCACTGAGAGGCTTTGTACCGTGATCGGAGATGGCACAGCATCACGCAACCCTTTAGACTCTGGCCACCTGTTGACCAGTAGGCTGTAAAACGTGGAAATCGCCCCGCTTGTGACCCAAATTAAGGATATTCGTGCGCGTACAGACGTGCTTAGGGGGTATCTTTGACTTCGCTATTAAAAAGGATCGTTTAAGAGAAGTAGAGCTGGAGTTGGCTGAGCCCAGCGTTTGGGAAGACCCTCAGAATGCGCAAGCCCTCGGCAAAGAGCGTGCCGCTCTCGAGATGGTTGTCTCCACGATCGAGGCTCTTGACGGTGGCTGTGATGATGCCAGCGACTTGTTGGATCTTGCGGTAGAGGAAGACGACGAGGAGACTGCGCATTCGGTAGAGCAGGACCTCGCTGGACTGGAGACCTCGTTAGAGCAACTTGAGTTTCGGCGCATGTTCTCGGGTGAAACCGATCCCAACAATGCTTATCTAGATATTCAGGCCGGTTCGGGTGGCACTGAGGCTCAGGATTGGGCTGAGATGCTCTTGCGCATGTATCTCCGATGGGGTGAAGACAAGGGTTTTAAGACGACGTTGCTGGAGGCCTCTGCAGGTGAGGTAGCTGGCTTGAAGAGCGCGACGATTCAGTTTGAGGGCGATTATGCGTTTGGCTGGTTGAGGACCGAGACAGGCGTTCATCGGTTAGTGCGCAAGTCACCTTTTGACAGTGGTGGCCGACGTCATACCTCTTTTGCCTCAGTTTTTGTCTCTCCAGAAATTGACGACAATATCGATATCGAGATCAACCCGGCTGATTTACGTGTCGACACCTATCGCTCCTCTGGAGCCGGTGGGCAGCACGTCAATACGACCGACTCTGCCGTGCGTATTACCCATGAACCCACTGGCACAGTGTCGAGCTGTCAAACCGAACGCTCTCAGCATCAAAATCGCGATAACGCGATGAAGCAACTGCGTGCAAAACTCTACGAATTGGAAATGCTCAAGCGCAATGCTGAAAAGCAAGCGCTGGAAGACAGTAAAGCGGATATTGGCTGGGGTAGTCAGATCCGTTCTTATGTTCTTGACGACGCGCGCATCAAGGATTTGCGGACAGGAATCGAAAGCCGCAATACCCAAGCTGTTTTAGATGGCGCGCTGGACCCTTTTATTCAGGCCTCGCTTAAACAGGGGCTTTGACACAATGTGTGATGGAGATAATCGTGGATAAGGCGCAGCAACCAGAGGACGAAAATCGACTTATTGCCGAGCGACGGGCCAAGCTGGCGTCCCTGCGTGAGCAGGGATCCGCTTTCCCCAATGACTTTCGCCGTACCGCAATGGCGGCTGATTTGCAGCGAGATTTTTCAGATGCCGATAAACCTCATCTCGAGGAGGCTGATCATCATTATGCGGTGGCCGGCAGGCTGATCCGTAACCGGGGAGCTTTTTTACTGATTCAAGATGGTTCCGGCACGATCCAGCTGTATCTCAATCGAGAAAAGCTCTCGGAGGAAGCCATTGCGGCAATCAAGACTTGGGATTTGGGTGACATCGTTGCGGCATCGGGACCCTTGCACAGAAGTGGTAAGGGTGATCTTTATATCAATATGGATGAGGGGCGCTTACTGACAAAAGCATTGCGCCCTTTGCCAGATAAATACCATGGCTTAGTGGATCAGGAGTTACGGTACCGGCAGCGCTATGTGGATTTGATTGTGAATCCAGAGGTGCGCGAAATTTTTCGTATTCGTGCAGCGACCATTCAGTTTATTCGTCAGTTTTTGACGGAGCGCCTTTTTGTCGAGGTCGAAACCCCTATGTTGCACCCCATTGCCGGTGGCGCAACGGCGAGACCCTTTATCACTCATCACAACGCCTTAGATATGGAGATGTACCTGCGGGTTGCACCGGAGTTATACCTGAAGCGGTTAACGGTGGGTGGGCTAGAGAAGGTGTTCGAGATTAATCGCAATTTCCGCAATGAAGGGCTCTCTACGCGACATAATCCAGAATTCACCATGCTCGAATTCTACTGGGCGTATGCAGATTATTACGATGCGATGGATCTGACCGAAGCGTTGATGCGGGAGTTGACTCAGTCGGTTTTGGGTACGACTGATGTCATCTATGGTGACGCTACCTTCCATTTTGATCGTCCATTCACACGCATGACCGTGCTGGAAGCCATTCTGAAATATAACCCCGAACTGACTGCCGAGGATCTGGCGGATCACGATACCGCAAAGGCCGTCGCAGACCGGTTGGATATCGCGGTTCAGCCGAGTTGGGGACTGGGTAAGATCCAGATCGAAATATTTGAAGCCACAGCAGAAGCCCAGTTACAGGAACCGACGTTTATTACCGCTTATCCAACCGAGGTGTCGCCGCTGGCGCGACGCAACGATGTGAACCCTTTTGTCACGGATCGATTCGAGTTTTTTGTAGGGGGCAGAGAGCTGGCCAACGGGTTCAGTGAGCTCAATGATGCCGAGGATCAAGCCGAACGCTTTCACGCGCAGGTGGCTGCAAAAGATGCGGGCGATGATGAAGCGATGCACTTCGATCACGATTATATTCGCGCATTGGAGTACGGTCTGCCTCCCACTGCAGGGGAAGGGATTGGTATCGACAGGTTAGTGATGTTGTTGACCAATTCAGCGTCGATCAGAGATGTCATATTGTTTCCGCACTTGCGGCACGAATAATTTCTGAAAGGTGCCTGCAACACTGGCAAGCGCTGGCTTCGCGGTGCTATCCTCCGTTAAATCTTGGGGGTTCGGCACGGTGCATCAAAGATCGTTTATCGGCACTATTTTATTGTTCGCAGTAACCTTGCTACTGGGCGGTTGCGGCCTTGTGCCGGTAGACGGCGCTGGTGGCGCTGACCCTACCGCTGCCAACGCGTCGCAGGGCGAGGGTGACGCGGTTATGTCGGGAGTCTGTGATTGCCCCTCTACTGCCGTTTTCGACGTTTATGACGAGGGCGTCCGAGCGCTTGCCGCAGGTGAATACGAGGCAGCCCGGGCCGCTTTTGCGGCCTACGCCGCCTCAGGAGAAGAGGGGGCTGTAGCGAAGGCTGCGACCGCCACCGATCTCAGTAATCGACTGGAACAGAACCGGTCAGTGCCCTTGGCGATCACCAATGACGACCAGCGGTCTCGGGCGATCATCACAGAGCTGGTACTTGACCTGCTGGTTCAGCTTGAGGCTGAACTGAATGCGATGGGTGAGTCAAATCAGAATTTATCTGCTGAGCTGGCAAAGCGAGAGGACGCACTCAAGCGGTTACGTGAGCTGACACTGGGTCAGCCGGAAGGGTAACGCGAAAACACGATCCTTCGTTCGGCTGACTGTCTAAAACGATAGCACCCCCTAACATCTCGCAAAATTCCCGCACGATAGCGAGACCGAGCCCTGTGCCGCCATAGGTGAGCCCGGTAGAGGCTTCCGCCTGAGTAAATGCCTCGAATACCCGGCCTTGCTGCGCGTCCGTCATACCAATACCTGTGTCTCTCACCTCAACGATAAGCGTTGTATCGGTCATGCTGGCCGAGACAGTGATGTCACCTGCCTTTGTGAACTTACACGCGTTTGAAAATAGATTGGTCACAATCTGCTGCAGTTTAGCCTGGTCACTATTGATATCACGCATGCTGTCCTCGTGAATATCCAGCGTTAACCGGTTGTTATTCTGCTGCAGCAAAGGCGACAGCGCATCACAGATCTGAACCAATAGGCCGGCTGGATTAAATACCGTCAGGTTGAGCTGCATTTTTCCAGTTTCAATCTTGGATAAATCCAAGATGTCGTTAATTAAGGTCAGCAGTTGTCTGCCTGAGTAAATAATCGTGGTGAGGTCGTGATGAAATTGCGCGCGGTCGATTTCACCGCCATCACCTAATTCATCCTGCAACATTTCGGAGTAACCGATAATGGCATTTAACGGGGTTCTTAATTCATGACTAACATTGGCCAAAAACATGCTCTTTGCAGCGTTAGCAGAATCCGCATCGGCTCTTGCGGTGTTGGTGTCGTCGATTGCTGTCTGTAGCTTCGTCGACATCTCGTTAAAGGTTCTGGCCAGATCCCCAATTTCTCCTGAATCTCGCTGTGCATCAATGCGATAGGTCAAATCACCAGAACCAAACCGCTCGACGCCTTGTTTCATTCTTGTCAGTGAGGCATTGGTGCTTCTGATCATGGCGAAGACTAATGCGAGGGTGATGACGATAGAACCGATAAAGCCGATGATGGTGATCTGATCGGTGAGTCTGATGGTGCGGTCGATCACATCGGCGCGTTGTACTGCAATGGATGATTGGCGCTGATCCAATTCTTGTAATCGTTGTTGCGCGTCGTTATAGGAACGCGCTGACTCTACGTCTGGCGTGAGGTCGGCTTGGTCGTAACCCTCATAAAAGAGTAACCATTCGTTCAGTAGCGCAGTCGCACTCTCATGCAGGCGCCGATAATAGTCCTCTAAGTCTGCGCCACCGTATGCCCCCAGCTGTCTCAATCGTGTTGAGATAATATCGAGGTCTGCTCGCGCTTGCTCAATCGCACTGGCGTCGAGTGGGTCAACATTGGTCTCTCTTAATGTGGCGAGTACCAATACTTGTTGGCGTTTTGTCTGTAGATTTTGCTCAAGTTCTGCGGTTAATTGGGCTGCCGTGACCGCCTCTTGGTAGGCGAGAGAACTTTCATTGCGAGCAAAGCTTCCCCAAAGAGAAGTCCCAACATTAAGGCCGAATAATATCAGGATAGCACCAGAGAAAAGATAGAGGCGACTGCGCAGGCTGAGACGCGGCCGCAACTTGTTTAGGGGGTTAGCTGTCCGCATCAGTGTGAGCCGCGATCTTAGTAAGTAACCCAGGGAAATCAACGGGTTTGGTGGCGTAGTCACAACACCCAGCCTCGAGTGCACGCGCCTTGTCCTCTTCCATGGCATGAGCCGTCAACGCGATAATAGGGATCTTTCTTAAGTGAGGATCTAATTGCGCTTCGCGACTGGCTGTCCAGCCATCCTTAACCGGCAGGTTCATATCCATTAGTACGACTTGGGGTGATTCCTGACGCATAACCTCGAGCGCGGTTTCGCCGTCGCCGGCGGTCAGAATTTGGTAGCCGGTTCGCTGCAGTCTCCGCACCAGCATATCGCGATTGACTTGGTTATCTTCAACGAGGAGCAGCGTAATAGTGCTTTGCGTCATGGCTGTAACCCCACTACAGGGTAGACCAAAATCGATTCTTCAATGCCCTTGGCAACCATTTTCCTTGGTTCGCCTAGTTCAAAGACATGACTGGGCAGCTGCTGGCGGGTTGCATCAGAGATGAGTATTTCATTGGGCATGGTGTGACCCTCGATGCGAGATGCCACGTTCATGGCGTGACCCACGCAGCCATACTTTGCTCTTTGTTCAGAACCAATATTGCCCGCGATGACAGAGCCGGTATTCAGTGCGATGCGGTGCTGCAGTGCGGGTAGGCCAGCGGCTTCGTTAGCTTCATTGACTGCTTCCATGGCGTCGCGCATGGTCAGCGCACATCGGACGGCTCGCTCAGGGTCGTTGTCGAGCCGATGCGGTGCACCAAAAACGGCAAGAATGGCATCCCCTAAAAATTCGTCGATCGTACCTTGGTGCGAAAAGATGATATCCGTCATGTGCTCAAAATAGCGGTTTAGTAAGGAGACCACTTGCGGTGGTGGAAGACGCTCAGCAAGACTCGTGAAACCGCAGATATCGGACATCATGATGGTCACCTCGCGCAAATCGCCTCCCATCTCCAGACCTTCTGGGTTTTCCAGCAACTGTGCAACGATCTCATCAGATAGGTAACGCCCAAACGTACTGCGAATAAAGCGCTCGTTACGTTCTAACTGCATTCGGTAATCTTCTTCCCGATCATGCCACCGTTTTCGCTCAATCCCGGCTGAGATTCGAGCTTGGAGCAAGACGGGGTTAAAGGGCTTTAAAAGGTAATCGTCAGCGCCAGCTTGAATGCAGGCGATGATTTGATCCATGTCCTGACGTCCACTGATCATGATGACGGGCGTTGCTCTGAGGACCGCATCGTCTTTCATCGCTTTTAGCACTTCGGCACCGCCGATACCCGGCATCATGAGGTCGAGTAATACCAGGTCAACGCCCCGTGTTTCTAGGAGCTCCAGTGCCTCTTCGCCTGACACAGCGGAAATAACGGTGTGCCCGGCACGCGATAGCAGGCGACTTATTAGTTCTCGATTTTCAGGCATGTCATCCACTGCCAAAATCACGCCCGGCGCATCTATCTTGGAGGCGACCAAAGCGGATGCTGACGAGTCGAGTGTGGTCTGCGAACTCTCTACCGCCGACAGCAGCGCCGGCAAGGCGGTCTTTAGCGCGGGATGCAGCAGCTCTATATCCTCATAGAGCATTTCCGCATAACCGCGGATAGCACCAATCAGATTCAACAGATCGTGACCAAAGTCAGCTGAGGGAGAGGCCAGCAATTGTTGCACTCGAGATACCGCATCTTGAAGTGCTTCAACATCACCGTTCATGGGGCTTTCAACTGACACGGTGGGCCGCTTGACCGCTTCAAGCAGCGGTGCTGCAGAAGCCAGAATACGGCCGGCCCACTGTTCTGGTTGTTCCGTTGCTGAGTCCACGACGCCTTTCCCCGCCATAATGCTGATTGAGTATACCGTTGCTGGAGTATACCGATGCTGTCTGCTGCGTGAATTGCCTGTCACCTACAGGGATAGGCGATATGCATTTCATAGGTTAGTATCTCACTAACTTGGGGAGAGTATGGAGCATAGGTTTTATGTTGGATCAAGTGGAAATTTTTCACGGTCTTGTTGACGAAGAGTTGAAGGCGTTGGAAAGCAGCAGCACCACACGAGCGTTCCCCAAGAATACCGTGGTCATTCACGAAAATGACCCAGCTGACTCGTTGTTCGTGATTGAGTCGGGCAAGGTCAAAGTGTACTGCAGCGATAAAAATGGCAAGGAATTCATCATGAATACCTTGGGTCCAGGAGATTATTTTGGCGAGTTGGCGCTATTGGATGACTCCACTCGATCGGCTTCTGTGCGCACGGTAGAAAAATCGGAATTTCGCATCGTGATGAAAGAAGACTTCTCAGGTGTGTTGGCAGATCACCCGGGCATCGTGAAGCAACTTATTAGTAACCTGGCAGGTCGTGTCAGAAAGCTGACAGCCGATGTCAAAAGTCTCGCCTTGCAGGATGTTTATGGTCGTGTCGCCAACGTGTTGATGGATCTTGCAGAAGAGCGGGGCGATGGCACGCTGTTTATCCCCGACAAGCTGACCCAGCAAGATATTGCTGATCGTGTCGGTGCTTCGCGAGAGATGGTGGCAAGGATCCTCAAGGACCTGACCATCGGCGAGTACATTCGGTTTGAAGGCCGCCATATCATCATTAACACGCGACTACCCGCAAAATACTAGAACGGTCTTTGTCAGCGCGGTATCAGTCCTGCGCGTGCCCGATCACTTCAGCGGTTAGCTTGCCTTGCTTAAGCCGGATCGATACTGCATCGCCTAGGTGTATGGTGCCTGCGTCCTTGACCAGATTGCCTTGCGCGTCGGTCACAATCGCATAGCCGCGGTTGAGCGTCTGTTCCGGCCCCAATGACTGCAGCAGCTTTTGTTGGTAAAGGGCCTGCGCCTTGACGCTTTGCAGCTTTTGTTTGATCTGCAGCAGCAAGCGATGTTGTAGGCGAGTATTCTCCCCGCGGTGGCGTCTGAGTTGCTGTTCAGGATGCTGTGCTGTCAATCGTGTCGCCAGTTGCTCTGCTTTGGTTAGGCGCGTTGTGATGTGTCGCTCAGTCGAGCGTTGCAATGCACCGCTCAGTTGCAACAGTGTTTTTCGATGTTGGGTGAGTGCATAACCGGGATGGCGAATCCGTTTTTTCACGGCGCTCAACTGGTCGGCGATGTCGTTGATCGATCGACTGATTGCGCGATCCAGCCTGCTTGAGAGCTGATCAGCCTGCTGCAGTAATTCGGTTTGATCAATCGATACCAATTCGGCGGCAGCCGATGGCGTTGCGGCCCGGGTGTCTGCCACCAGATCGGCAATGCTGAAGTCGATCTCGTGGCCGACCGCAGACACCGTTGGCACGCTTGCCGCAAAGAGGGCCCGCGCGACGACCTCTTCATTGAATGCCCAAAGGTCTTCGGGGGATCCGCCACCACGACCCACAATTAAAACGTCTAGGCGAATCTTGCGATCGCTTATGAGCTGGTCGGCTTGGTTAATCGCATCGGCGATCCGCTGTGCTGCGCCATCCCCTTGCACGGGGACGGGAAAAACATAGACTCGCGTATGCGGGCTGCGTCGCTCGAGTATCGTCAGAATGTCCTGTAAGGCGGCACCCGTAGCAGAGGTCACGATGCCTACGTGCTCCGCGTCATTTGGAATCGATTGCTTGTGTTCGCTAGCGAACAAGCCCTCTTGAGCGAGTCGTGCCTTGAGTTGCTCAAAAGCGATTTGCAAGGCGCCAGCGCCTGCCGCCTCAATGTGTTCGCAGACCAGCTGAAACTCGCCACGGCCTTCATACAGGGTGACTCGAGCACGAATGCGAACGGAATCTCCCGTTTTGGGCTGTATTTTGGCTCGCCCGTTGGCGCGGCGAAACATGGCACAGCGAACCTGCGCGTCCGAGTCTTTGAGCGAAAAGTACCAGTGGCCCGAGCTGGCGGCAGTGAATTGACTGATCTCTCCTTCGACCCACACCCAGTCGAAGTGGCGTTCTAACAGATTTTTCGCCTCTCGATTGAGCTGGCTTACCGTGAGTGCCGGTTGGGTGTCGAGGTCTGTCTGCATAGGTCAGGGTGGGTCTCGGTTCACGGTTTGCGGGGGAAGGGGCGCTTTCTATTATTGTCGCACCATCACACCGTCTGTATACTAGCGCGTTTGGGGAGACCTAGTATCGCAGACACTGCGAACTGGGCACTGCGAGGCTAACATGCTCCGAATTGCACACGAAGGGCTGACTTTCGACGACGTGCTCCTCCTGCCAGGCTATTCTGAGGTCACAGCCAAAGACGTCTCGCTGGTGACGCGCTTAACACGTAACATTCCACTCAATATTCCCTTGGTATCGGCCGCTATGGATACGGTGACCGAGGCGCGGTTGGCTATTGCCCTCGCACAAGAGGGCGGTATTGGCATCATCCATAAAAACATGACGATCGCCGAGCAGGCAGAAGAAGTCCGTCGCGTGAAGAAGTTCGAAAGTGGAGTGGTCAAAGACCCCATCACTATCGAAAGCACCGCGAGCATTGCGCAATTGATTGATCTCACCCGTGCCAATGGTATTTCTGGAGTGCCGGTCATGGAGGCGGGTCAACTCGTGGGAATCGTGACACGGCGTGATATTCGCTTCGAGACAGATACTGATCAGCCGGTGTCGGCCATCATGACGCCCAAGCAGCAGCTGGTGACGGTGAAAGAAGGCGCACCTTCAGACGAAGTGCAGCGCTTATTGCACCAGTTTCGCATCGAAAAAATACTGGTGATTGACGATGACTTCACCTTGAAAGGTCTGATTACCGTTAAAGATTTTGATAAGGCTGAATCATTCCCACATGCCTGCAAAGACGAGTCAGGACAGTTGCGTGTGGGCGCATCGATTGGCACCAGTCCGGATACGGATGAGCGCACTGAAGCACTTGTGCGCGCCGGCGTTGATGTGCTGGTAGTGGATACTGCCCACGGACATTCAAAGAACGTCTTAGACCGCGTACGCATGATCAAACGGGACTATCCCGGCATTGATGTGATCGGCGGCAATATCGCTACGGCCGACGCCGCTCTGGCATTGCGCGATGCAGGCGCCGATGCGGTGAAGGTGGGTATTGGCCCCGGGTCTATTTGTACAACCCGTATCGTAACGGGTATTGGCGTACCGCAAATTTCAGCGGTGGCCAATGTGGCCGCTGCACTGGCCGATTCTGGCATTCCGGTTATCGCCGACGGCGGAGTGCGTTTTTCTGGCGATTTGGCGAAAGCGCTGGCAGCGGGCGCCGACGCGGTGATGATGGGCAGTATGTTTGCGGGTACTGAAGAGGCGCCAGGTGAAGTGGAGTTGTTTCAGGGACGAACCTATAAGGCGTATCGCGGAATGGGCTCCATTGGTGCTATGTCACAGAGCCAAGGATCATCTGATCGCTATTTTCAAGATGCAGCACTGGGCTCCGAGAAGTTGGTGCCTGAAGGAATTGAAGGGCGAGTGCCTTATAAAGGCCCTGTTTCTGCCATCATTCTTCAGCTGATGGGGGGTGTGCGCTCGGCGATGGGGTATACCGGATGCTCCACCATGGAGGCGATGCGGTCCGACACTCACTTTACGCGTGTGACTGCCGCGGGGATGTCTGAATCCCATGTCCACGATGTGTCGATCACCAAGGAAGCCCCCAATTATCCGGTGCGCTAACGGCGCGCTGGCGATCCATTTTTCACTTGTGAGTCGGGAGCCCGCAGCGTGACACAAGATATTCATCGCGACCGACTGCTGATCTTAGATTTTGGCTCGCAGTACACACAGCTGATTGCACGCCGCATCCGGGAAGTGGGGGTGTATTGCGAAATCATGCCTTGGGATACCGATGCGTCGTATATCCGTGCCTTTGTACCGAGCGGCATTATTCTCTCAGGCGGACCCGAGTCGGTCACTGCGGGAGATTCTCCGCGCGCCCCAGATATTGTGTTTGCGCTCGATGTGCCTTTGCTCGGCATTTGCTACGGCATGCAGACAATGGCGGCCCAATTAGGGGGTGTCGTCGAGGGTTCTGATACGTCTGAGTTTGGTTATGCGCAGATCCGCCGCACCTCTACGGGCGGGCTGTTTGCTGATTTTGCTGATAAGACTGACAGCAACGACCAACCACTGCTTGATGTGTGGATGAGTCATGGCGATAAGGTGTCTCAGTTACCGCCCGATTTTGACCGCATTGCCGAGACCGATAGCTGCCCGATTGCCGGCATGGCGCATGTCGACAAACCCTGGTTCGGTATCCAGTTCCATCCCGAGGTGACCCACACCACGCAAGGCGAGAATATCTTTGCGCACTTTGTAAAACAGATCTGTGCGTGTGAGGCGCTCTGGACCCCCGCCAATATTGTCGAGGATGCAATTCAGCGCGTTCGTGAGCAAGTGGGTAACGACCGCGTGCTGCTGGGGCTCTCGGGTGGTGTCGATTCCTCGGTTGTGGCTGCACTGCTGCATCGTGCCATTGGTGATCAGCTCACTTGCGTCTTTGTTGATAACGGATTGCTGCGGCTCAATGAGGGCGATCAGGTCATGGCCATGTTTGCTCAAAACATGGGCGTGCGGGTTATCAGAGCCGATGCTGAAGCGCGTTTCTTAGGCAAGCTGCAAGGGGTGAGTGACCCCGAGGCCAAACGCAAAGCGATTGGCAATACGTTTATTGAGGTCTTCGACGAAGAAGCCACCAAAATCACCGATGTGAAGTGGTTGGCGCAGGGCACTATTTACCCTGATGTGATTGAGTCTGCGGGGTCAAAAACAGGCAAGGCCCATGTGATCAAGTCACACCACAATGTCGGTGGGTTGCCCGATGATATGGCGCTTGAGTTGGTCGAGCCGCTGCGTGAATTGTTCAAAGATGAAGTCCGCCGTATTGGATTAGCGTTAGGCCTGCCGAAGGACATGGTCTTTCGCCATCCGTTCCCTGGGCCTGGTCTCGGTGTGCGCATTCTCGGTGAGGTGAAAAAGGAATACGCGGATCTTTTGCGACTTGCCGATGCAATTTTTGTCGAAGAGCTGCACCGATCGGGGTGGTACGACAAAACCAGCCAAGCCTTTGCCGTTTTCTTACCGGTCAAGTCAGTCGGTGTAGTGGGGGACGCCCGTCGTTACGAATACGTTATCGCGATTCGCGCAGTACAAACCGTCGATTTCATGACCGCGCGCTGGGCACATCTGCCCTATGAGTTACTCGAGGTCGTTTCCAATCGCATCATCAATGAGATCTCGGGTATCTCGAGAGTCACCTACGATATTTCTGGGAAGCCGCCGGCCACGATTGAGTGGGAGTAATAGGGTGACGCTAAACTATTGATTTATATAGATTTATGAGTTGCAAAGAAGTTACAAAGAGCCCCATTTTTGGGGCTTTTTTACAAGCGAA
>ERZ887849.769-NODE-769-length-33096-cov-12.520323_pt1 | contig 33096 bp, 30 predicted proteins | sample MGYA00521267_ERZ887849 | MGnify/ENA primary metagenome ERZ887849 (study PRJEB32303, sample SAMEA104408601) | aquatic metagenome | biome: Brackish water; feature: Pelagic; material: water | place: Baltic Sea | collected 2014-06-06T16:11:00 | depth 2,863 m ... | reverse complement strand
GAAGGTCGTAGGTTCAAATCCTACCCCCGCAACCAAAAGCCGAATAAAAACAATTAATTAAGCCGTCCTTTAGGGGCGGTTTTTTTGTGTCTGCTACCTATAAACTACCTATAAACTTTTATTTGATGAAACTAGAGGAGCCAGAATATTTGCCTACTCTTGGGTTTTCGATACATCTTGTAGATGATCGCCCCTTTGCTACACAATATATGTTCTCCCAGCCACTTTCGTTTGATATGTTATTGATGATTTAGGAAGGAGTGCGCTAATGTTTATGTATAGGTTTTTTCTCGCTTTTATTATAGCGACGGTTAGTCTCTACACGTTTCCTGTGGTTTCTGAGTTTGGAATAATTGTCTTGCTACCGAGCTTCTTTGGTGAAATAGGGGAGCTGAATTGGCAAGGGCAATTCAATCTAGATTTCCTAATGTTTTTGCTAATGTCGGGATTTTGGATTGCGTGGCGGAATGATTTTACACGCAAAGGAATTACTTTAGGAATTGGTGGGTTTTTTCTCGGAGCACCTTATCTGGCGGCATATTTGCTTTACTTAAGCTTTCAGTTTAAGGGCGACGCTGAGAAAGTATTGCTTGGAGAACGCCGCAAATAGAATTTTTGATTACCGTTGCTGCTCGTCAAGCTCATAACCTGAAGGTCGTAGGTTCAAATCCTACCCCCGCAACCAAAAGCCGAATAAAAACAATTCGTTAAGCCGTCCTTTAGGGGCGGTTTTTTTGTGTCTGCCACCTAAGCTTGAGATAAATCTACCGCTGATTTACTAGCTTCTAGGGGAATTTAGGTGGTTATCGGCTTCAAAGCATAACTGGCGAAGGTGACGCGCGATCACTGAGGAAACTGGATATTGTCCTTGATCGTGTCGATTACAACCTGCGACACATCGTTCGGCATATGATTCGTTTTTTTGCCTCTCGCGTAATTTAATTACGTAGGAACAAAGAAAAACGACCATAAATTTCATTTATTATACGATTACGCGACAAAATGCCCTTTTTTAATGCAATAAGAGATGTTTTTCCTACTCTTGTATCACCGCTTTCTTAGCGGAATAACTTCTTGGAGGAGGAAAGACGTTATGGACCAAATTAAATCAATGATCAGTAGTCTTACTGATGTTTTCGTTTCACTATTGGCTCTGGCTATCGTAGCTTCACTGCTTGTTGGCTCAGCCAATATGGCATTCTTGGGAGACGTTGCTGGCAACATCACTTCACTGGTTGCAACCTTGGGTGCGGCTGGTCTGCCAGGCTTAATCTCATTGGGCGTTATTCTGGTTCTTTTCCAGCGCAGCTAATTGCCTATAACCTCAAGAGCAGTAGATAAAACACGTAAGGATATATGATGGAACAGTTCAAAGAATATGCTGCCCGTTTACAGGCTTTGCTTCTTCGGTTTTCCGAATTGGGCGCGGCCTTTGTCTTTGCCGTGATTATTGTCTATTTGCTCTTGGGGGATGCGGCCGGACCCTATGTGGTGTCGGTCGTTGATAATGTCGCCAATTTTGTAAAAATGGTGACACCCGCCGCCTTTGTCGCTGTGGCGGTTATCCTTGCGTTGATTGCTTACATCCGCAAAACCCGCTAATTCTCGCTCACTTAATTGACCGGCAACGCCTTGTTTGCGTGCGCCCTTTTGGCTATGGTTTTGGTTCATCAAACGTCTGAGGGAGTACACGATGTCTGTGAAATATTATGATTGGCTGAACCAACACGAAAATGTGCGGGCCGATAAAGTCGCTATCCATGATTTAGATACGGGCGTTAAAAGCACCTATAAACAATTGAACCAGCGGGCGAAACGCCTGGCCGCTCATTGGCAGGCCAAGGGCATCAAAAAAGGTGACCGCGTGGCTCTGCTTATTCGCAATTGCACAGCGTTTTTCGAAGTGCAATTTGCCTGCTCCAAAATTGGTGCCATTTGTTTGCCGTTGAACTGGCGCCTGACGGCCAATGAATTGGCTTACATCCTCGGCGATAGCACGCCAGATGTGATGGTTTATGACCATGTTTTTGCCGAGGTTGCTGAGCCGCTGCTTGAGCGTTGCAATATCAGCCACGGATTGAAAGTTTGCGAACCGGGCGAGGCCAGCTCTTATGAAGAGGCAATGGATAGTCAACATGCGCTCGAAGAAGTTGAAAGCACCCATGATGATGTGTGCATGATTATGTACACCTCCGGCACCACAGGTCATCCAAAAGGCGCGATGATTACCCATCAAATGGTGTTTTATAATATGGTCAATATGGCCAGCCCGGCTGGGGTGAATAGTAAAACTGTGCAGCTGGTGGTGTTGCCCTTGTTCCATACTGGCGGCTTAAATTGTTATGCCAATCCTATTTTGCATGCCGGCGGCACTCTTTTGCTGATGCGTGAATTTGATCCGGGCCGGGCGCTTGAGGTGATTGACAGTGCCGATCTTGGTGTGACGCATTTATTTGCGGTGCCCGCACCTTATCAATTTATGATGCAGCACCCGAATTTTGCTGGCACTGATTTGAGCCGTGTACAAATTGCCGGTGTGGGCGGCGCTCCGTGTGCTGAAGCAATTTTGCAAGGCTGGCTCGACCGTGGAGTGCCATTCACCCAAGGTTGGGGCATGACCGAGACGAGCCCCGGTGGCGTGTCGCTGGAACCTGATGACGCCTTGCGCAAAATTGGCTCAGCCGGCAAAGGTTTGATGCATACGGAAATCCGTATCGTCGACGAAGATGAGAATGATGTGGCACCGGGCGAGGTGGGTGAATTGCAAATTCGCGGCCCGAATATCACGCCGGGCTATTGGAATAACCCCGAAGCCACTGCCAAAACTTTCTCTGGAGATTGGCTAAAAACCGGCGATGCCGCCAAATTTGATGACGAGGGCTTTGTCTATATCGTTGACCGGTCCAAAGACATGTATATCTCTGGCGGGGAAAATGTTTATCCGGCTGAAGTTGAAAATGTACTCTATCAATTGTCTGAAATTGCCGAAGCGGCAGTCATTGGTGTGCCAAGTGAGCGCTGGGGTGAAACCGGCAAAGCCGTTCTGGTGCTCAAGCCCGGCCAGTGCTTGGATGAAGAAGCGGTGATTGGTCACTGCATCAAAAACCTTGCGAAATTCAAAGTGCCGAGCAGTGTCGAATTTATCGAAGCCTTGCCGCGCAATGCCACGGGTAAAGTGCTGAAGCGCACTTTACGCGATATTTATGTCGAAGCCGGAACCGCTGCCATTACCTAAGCAATCTGGTCGTCGATATAAACAAACCTTCGGTTGTCGTAGGTTTCGACATTGGCGTCACGGCGGTTGCAATAGCCGCGAATAGCCGACATGCCAGTCATTTGTGCAAAGAAATCGCTATGGCGAGATGCTGAGCGATGCGAGTTAAACACTGGCGAAGCAGGCCGGCAGAGGATAGATTAGCGCTCATGTCGGCAGCGCCTCCCATATTATATCTTCAAGATATTCACCTCACTCATGGGGTGGTGCCATTATTGGCAGGCGCAGATCTGTCGGTCGGCCGCTATGATCGCTTGTGCTTGGTCGGCCGCAATGGTTCGGGTAAATCGACGCTTTTAAAAATTCTTGCTGGCCTTGCCGATAGTGACTCTGGCACGCGTTTTGTGCAGCCCGGCATTGCCATTGAGTATCTGGCGCAAGACCCAGATTTTAAGGGTTTTAAGACGGTTTCCGACTATGTGCTGGGCGATGTCATCAATAATGAAGACCGCCAGAGGGCGTTCCAAATCATGGCTGATTTACATATTCAGCCAGACGCCGAGTTGGCGCCCTTGTCGGGTGGCGAACGGCGCCGTGTCGCTTTGGCCAAGGTTATGGCCCCGCAACCGGAAGTTTTATTGCTTGATGAGCCGACCAATCACCTTGATTTGCCAGCTATTGAATGGCTGGAAAATAGCCTGCGGCAACTTAATTCGGCTTTGGTTGTGGTCAGCCATGACCGGCGGTTTTTGACCAATATGGCATCGAGCACAATTTGGCTCGATCGTGGACAGACCAAAGTCATGCGGAAGGATTTCAGCCATTTCGAAGATTGGCGCGATACTGAACTGGCCCGCGAAGCGTTGGAACAGCACAAGCTTGATCGCAAAATTGCCCGTGAAGAAGATTGGGTGCGCTATGGGGTGACAGCGCGACGCAAACGCAATGTCAAACGGATGGCCGATTTGGCTGACTTGCGAAAGCAAAAGCGCGATCATCGCGGCCCTGAAGGTGGCGTGGAGGCAGCGCTGGTGGCTGGTGATCGCTCTGGCAAGCTGGTTGTTAAGGCCGATCATCTGAGTAAATCTTTTGGCGACAAGGTGATTGTCGAAAATTTTTCAACGCAGATTAAACGCGGCGCTCGGATTGGCCTTGTGGGCGCCAATGGCACTGGCAAAACCACCTTGTTGAAAATGCTGCTTGGCGAATTGCCGCCCGATAAGGGGCTGGTGCGACTGGGCAAAAACCTTACGCCGCTGATACTCGATCAAAAACGTTCCGGTATCAAAAAAGATTGGTCGGTCAAAGACGCACTGACAGATGGCGCAGGCGACCTTGTTTCCTTAGGCGAAGACACCATGCACGTCATTGCCTATATGAAGAACTTCTTGTTTCACCCGTCGCAAATGCGCACCCCAGCGCATATTTTATCTGGTGGTGAACAGGCACGCCTATTGCTGGCGCGTGGCTTGCGCCAGCCGTCTAACCTCTTGGTGATGGATGAGCCAACCAATGATTTAGATCTTGAAACCCTTGATTTACTTCAAGAAATGATTGCCGCCTATGAGGGCACGGTGATTTTGGTCAGCCATGACCGAGATTTTCTTGATCGCACCGTCACTGCGGTTTTTCACAGCGAAGGCGGTGGTGTTTGGCATGAATATGCCGGTGGCTATTCGGATATGAAAGCGCAACAGAAACTGCAAATTCGCTCTCAAGAAAGCGCGGCGCTAGCCAATGGTGAGGGCGCACGGGGTAAAAGAACCATAGCGGGTAAAGCTGCGCCAGAAACCGCCTCGGCAAAAACCAAGTCGGTCGGCAAAATGAGCTTTAAGGACAAATTCCGTCTGGAAAAACTGCCGCTGGAAATGCAAGCTCTTGAGACTACGATCGGCGCCTGTGAAGCAGGTCTTGCGCAGGCCGATTTATTCGCCAAAGATCCGGAAAAATTTAACGCTTTAGCCCAGTCTTTGCAGCAAGCGCGGCTGGATTTGGCTGCCGCCGAAGAAGAATGGTTGCGGCTTGAGGTTTTGCGCGAAGAAATTGACGGGTCGGGATAATTGACAGGTTTTTGGCCTCAGCATTTGCATAAACAGCGTCATTCTGCCTAAGCTAGTGTTCTCATATAGGGAGAATGGGCGATGATTAAACTGGTTTATTGCGTTTGGCGCCGTGAAGACATTAGCCAAGAAGAATTTCATAATTATTGGCTCCACACACATGGGCCGAATGTCCGAAGTGTGGCCGAGAAAATTAATGCCTTGCGCTATGTGCAAAGTCACCGCGTTGACACGCCGAGCAATGATGCCATGCGCCAAAGCCGCAATATGACGGCACCCTATGATGGCATTACCGAGGTTTGGTTTCGCGATGAGGCGCACATGAATGAAGCGACCGCCAGCCAACAGGGGCGTGAGGCCGGATTGTTTCTTATTGAAGACGAGGCGCGTTTTATCAATTTGGAAAAATCCTGCCTTTTTGTCACCGAAGAGCATGAAATTTTCGATTTACGTTAATCTAGGGAGAAAGAGCAATGGTTCACTTGCAACATTTTTCGGCCGACACTGAGAAGGCAACGGTTTTGGATGCGATCCGATCTGACGGCGCGGTGATTTTGGATGATGTGATGTCAGCCGAACAAGTGCACAAATTATTGTCTGAAACTGAGGCCTATATGCAAAATACGGCCAATGGGAATGATGATTTTGTTGGTCATTTGACGACCCGAACGGGTGGTCTGGTATCACGCTCGCCGACCTGCCGCGAACTGATTGCAAGCCGTACAATTCTTGATTTATGTGATGGCTTTTTGCTGGATTATTGCGAGCGTTATCAACTGCATTTGACGCAAATTATTCGTCTACGACCGGGCCAGTCAGCGCAAGCCATTCATCGCGATAAATGGGCTTGGGGTAAGCATTTGGCGCATCTTGAGCCACAGCTCAACACGATTTGGGCGCTGTCCGACTTCACCGAAGAAAACGGCGCCACGCAAGTTGTGCCCGGCAGTTCTGATTGGCCCGATGACCGCGAAGCCAAGCCTGACGAAATATGTCAGGCAACCATGCGGGCCGGCTCGGTGCTGGTCTATACCGGTTCGGTGTTTCATAGCGGTGGAGAAAATACCTCGCAGGGTGATCGCATTGGTCTCAATTTGACATATGCTTTGGGCTGGTTGCGGCAGGAAGAAAATCAATATTTGTCGACGCCGCCTGAGTTGGCACAACATTTATCGCCGGAGTTTCAAGATTTGCTTGGCTATGCCATGGGGCAATATGCGCTGGGCTACTACACCCCGCCTGGGGCGCCGGGCGAGCATCCGGAACTGGTACCGCCAAGCTATGCGCTGGGGCGTTCAGATTTTGCCGATGCCATGGGTCCTCCGGAAGATTTGGCAGCTATAACCAAAGAAGCTACAGGTAAATAGCCCGCTGTTATAATGGGTTGTTTTGCCGCGACATTTTAACCTGTCGCAGGCAGCGCTTTGTGGTAAAACTCCGCAGAGTAAAGATAGGGGATTTCAATGCGTGAATTGACACATTTAATTGCAGGTGCGGCCACAAAAGGCGACGCGCAACGGACAGCAGATATTTTCAACCCAAGCACTGGTGCTGTTCAGGGTAAGGTTTGGTTGGGCGAGGCCAGCGATGTTGATGCAGCGGTAAAAGCGGCCCAAAAGGTTCAGCCTGAATGGGGCAGCACCAACCCGCAAAGACGCGCTCGTGTGATGTTCAAATTCAAAGAATTGCTTGAAGCCAATATGGATGACTTGGCTGCTATGTTGTCAGCCGAACACGGTAAAGTGATTGCCGACAGTAAGGGTGATATTCAACGTGGTCTGGAAGTCATTGAATTTGCTTGTGGTATTCCTCATTTGCTGAAAGGCGAGTATTCCGAAGGGGCTGGCCCAGGCATTGATATTTATTCGATGCGCCAACCGCTTGGCGTTGTTGCTGGCATTACGCCGTTTAATTTTCCGGCCATGATTCCAATGTGGATGTTTGGTGTAGCGATTGCGTGCGGCAATGCTTTTATTCTTAAGCCATCGGAAAAAGATCCGTCTGTGCCATTGCGTTTGGCTGAGCTGATGCTGGAAGCAGGGGCGCCTGAGGGGCTGCTCAATGTTGTGCAGGGCGATAAAACCGTGGTTGATGCGATCTTGCACCATGATGACATTCGCGCCGTCAGCTTTGTCGGTTCATCCGATATTGCTCATTATGTTTATTCGACAGGCACCGCCAATGGTAAGCGCGTGCAGGCAATGGGCGGAGCGAAAAACCATGGCATTATTTTGCCAGACGCCGATATGGATCAAGTGATTGCTGATTTCTCTGGCGCTGCCTTTGGCTCGGCGGGCGAACGCTGCATGGCTTTGCCTGTGGCGGTGCCGGTTGGCAAGCAAACTGCCGATGAATTTGTTGGCCGTATGAGCGAAGAAATGGCCAAGTTGAAAGTTGGCGTGTCGACCGATGACAGCGCCCATTATGGCCCCGTCGTCTCGGCCGCGCATCGTGCGAAAATTGAGAGCTATATCGAAATGGGCGTCAAAGAGGGCGCTGATTTGGTGGTCGATGGCCGCGGTTTGAAACTGCAGGGCCATGAAGAAGGGTTTTTCATTGGCCCGTCTCTGTTTGATAATGTAACCGCTGACATGCAGAGCTATCAGGAAGAAATTTTCGGTCCAGTATTGCAAGTGGTGCGGGCTGACACGCTGGAACAAGCGGCGCGCCTGCCTAGCGAGCATCAATATGGTAATGGCGTTGCCATTTTTACCCGAAGTGGCCTTGCGGCGCGCGAATTTGCCGCTAAGGTGAATGTCGGAATGGTTGGCGTGAATGTGCCAATACCAGTGCCAGTGGCCTATCATACATTTGGTGGCTGGAAGCGTTCGGCTTTTGGTGATGTCAATCAACATGGACCAGAGGGCATTCGGTTTTACACGAAAGTAAAAACCGTTACGCAACGTTGGCCATCGGGTGATGTTACAGATCAGTCTTTCATCATCCCAACAATGAAATAACAACTGGCGGGATCGCTAGCTCAGGAGATATTATGGTTCAGGCTAATCACACCGATGTACTTATTATTGGCGCGGGCATTTCCGGCATTTCATCGGCTCATTATCTGCAAGAAAAATGTCCCGATAAAAGCTTCGAAATTTTAGAAGGGCGCAATGATATTGGTGGCACGTGGGATTTGTTCCGCTATCCCGGCATTCGTTCGGACAGTGACATGTACACGCTGGGCTTTGCCTTTCGTCCGTGGAGAGACCCGAAGGCAATCGCCGATGCACCGTCAATTATGGAGTATTTGCGCGGTGCCGTGGCCGATGGCGGTTTTGGCGAAAAGATTAAATTTTGCAAAAAAGTAACCAATGCGACGTGGTCATCGGCCAGTTCGACATGGACGCTGACGATTGCTGATCAGGCCAGCGGCGAAACTGAAACGCGGAGTTGCAATTTCCTGCATGTCTGCGCTGGATATTATAATTATGATCAGGGCTATCAGCCAAAATTCCCTAATGAAGAGGCTTTCAAGGGGCAGGTTGTGCACCCGCAGTTTTGGCCAGAAGAGCTTGATTACGAAGGCAAGAAAGTCGTTGTCATTGGCTCTGGCGCGACCGCTGTGACGCTTGTGCCAGCAATGGCAGAAAAAGCCGCCAGCGTGACCATGTTGCAACGTTCGCCGACTTATATTGTGTCGCGTCCGGCCGAAGATGGTTTTGCCAATTTCGTTCGCCGTTATCTGCCATCACGGTTGGCCTATGGTCTGACGCGCTGGCGCAATGTGATTATGGGACGGTTGTTTTTCTGGTATTGCCGCAGCTATCCGCAGCGCGCCAAGAAATTGTTGCTGAGTGGTTTGGCCGAACAAGTACCGGCTGGGTTCGATATCGATAAACATTTGACGCCGAGCTATAACCCATGGGATCAGCGCGTCTGTTTAGCCCCAGATGGCGATTTTTTTGCCGCTCTGCGTTCGGGTAAGTCTGACATCGTCACCGACCATATTGAGGCTTTTAGCGAAAACGGCATTACGCTGAAATCGGGCGAGACCCTCGACGCCGATATTATTGTTTCGGCCACTGGTCTAGACCTGAATTTCTTTGGCAATATGCAACTTAGTGTCGATGGGCAAGCGATTATTCCCGGCGACATTATGAATTACAAAGGCATGATGTTTTCTGGCCTGCCGAATTTGGCGACGTCATTTGGCTATACCAATGCGTCATGGACATTGCGTTGCGATTTAACGTCGGCCTATGTCTGCCGCCTGCTGAAATTTATGGATAGCAAGGGCTATACAAAGGCGGTGCCAACCATTGATCCGTCCAAGGTCGATGTTGAGCCATTGCTCGATTTCACCTCCGGCTATGTGGTACGCAAGGCAGGCGAATTGCCAAAACAAGGCACTGTGGCACCTTGGAAAATGTATCAAAATTATATCAAAGACATTTTCAGCGTTAATTTCGGCGAAGTTGGCAAAGATATTGAGTTCTCTAAAGGCGATGCCAATTAGTCAATTTCGTGCAGCACCTCGCGCAAACATTGAAAAAGCTGGGATATTTCATCCGGTTCAATAATCAAGGGCGGCGAGAGGGCGATAATGTCGCCGGTTGTACGGATGAGAAAGCCCTTGTCATAGGCGCGCAGATAAGCGTCAAAAGCCCGCTTAACTGGGGCTTGATCTAGCGGTTGCAATTCAACAGCCCCCATCAACCCAATATTGCGCACATCAATCACATGCGGGCAATCGGCTAAACTATGCAGACCATCTTCCCATTGCTGCGCTAGGCTGGCGGCATAGGCAAACAATCCCTCGTTTTGGTAAATATCTAAGGTCGCCAAAGCGGCAGCGCAGGCCACCGGATGGCCTGAATATGTATAGCCATGGAAAAACTCAATGATATGTTCGGGGCCATGCATAAAGGCATCGTGAATTTCTCGCGTTACCATCACCGCGCCCAATGGATAAGTGGCGCTGGTGAGACCTTTGGCCAGTGCCATAATATCTGGCGTGACTGAGAAATAATCGCTGGCAAAGCCGGTGCCCAATCGCCCGAAGCCGGTAATCACCTCGTCGAAAATCAGCAATATGCCATGCGCGTCGCAAATCTCGCGTAAGCGTTGCAAATAGCCCACCGGCGGCACGAGCACACCGGTCGATCCGGCTACTGGCTCGACCATGACGGCGGCAATGCGATGGCCGCCATAAGTCTCAATCAGCCGCAATAAGTCATCGGCCATGGCCAGCCCGCCAGCCTTCGGTTGACCGCGCGAAAAACCGTTTATGGCCAAATCATGTGTGTCGCATAAGTGATCGCTATCGCCGAGTAATGGCCCGAAGGCGGCGCGGTTATTGGCAATGCCGCCGGCGCTAATGCCGCCGAAATTAACCCCGTGATAGCCGCGCGCGCGACCAATTAAAACCGTGCGTTCGTGCTCGCCGCGTGCCTGATGATAGGCGCGCGCAATTTTCAGCGCGGTATCGGCACTCTCGGAACCGGAGTTGGTGAAAAACGCGTGTTGCAGGGGCTCCGGCGTCATGGCAACCAGCCGATTGGCGAGCTCAAAGGCTTTAGGGTGGGCCACTTGCAGGGCTGGTGCGTAATCCAATTGGTTTAATTGCGCGGCGATGGCTTGGGTGATGGTTTCGCGACCATGACCGGCATTGACGCACCAAAGACCAGCCGTGCCGTCCATAATTTTGCGGCCATCATGCGCGGTATAATACATGCCCTTGGCATGGGTCAGCAGCCGAGGATTCGCCTTGAACTGACGGCTGGCCGTAAACGGCATGAAAAATGCATCGAGATCATTCGGCGCGGTCATTTTATAGGCTTGCCGCAAGGGCTCGTGTGCCAGTCAGCATTTGCTTGAAGCTCGGACGCAGCATATTGGCGGTTTGCTCAGGGCTGGCAAAATTGGCAATCACTAAGTTTTTGGCTTTATTGACGTAAATCACTTGCCCATGCACGCCCATGGCCATGCGTTCGCCTTGGCTCTGGTCAAATTGCCACCAAAAACTGCGATATCCGGTGAAGCCCGGAATATAACGCGGGTTTTCAATATCCGATTGGACGGCTGCTTGTCCGGCCGCTAAATCTTTGTCTGTCAGCTTATAAGTATCTTGAATCCAGGCGCTTGGGGCGATTTGCGTGTCGCCTAGTTTGCCGTCGCCCAGTGCCATGAGGCCAAACCGTGCGGCGTCGCGCAGGGTCGAGTTAAAGCCGCCAGTGGCGATTGGCGAAAAGGCAACATCGGTGCTGAAACTCGCATCGTGGTCAGTGCCCAATGGACCCCAGATTTTCGCCTGCACATAGTCACGAATGCTTTGCTTAGAGACGCGTTCGATCAGCATGCCAATCACATCAACATTGGGTGATTGATATTCAAACTTGCCACCAGTGACGCCACCTTCAGCCTGTTCAAACTGCGGCAGCATGGATTGGATGCCGCGCGGCGCATCGGACTGCATTGGGTCGATGGCCATTAATTCGAAATCAGCAAATAATCCAAGTCGGCGGAAATACTCAAAATGTACACTGCCGGGCGTCATTTCATCATATTCCTCGGTGTAATTTAACGCGGTCACCATGTTTAAGACGTCGCGAATGGTGACCTCAGCAAACACGCTATCAGCCAGTTCCTCTATATAATCAGCCGGTGTTTTGGTTTCATCAATGCCAAATTCATCGACCGCGATGCCGTAAGCGGTTGAGATGAGTGACTTGGTCATTGATGCCCATAAATGGTGGTCATGGTTGCGGAAATTATCGAAATATTTTTCAAAGATAATTTCATTATCCTTGATCACGATATAGCCATCCATGCTGTCGGCTTGCATGGCGTCACCGAGGCGGACTTGCTGGCCCTGAAAATCATAGGTGAAACTCTCGACGTCAAACTGGCGCCCTTTTTCCAACTGATATGTGGTCTCGCCACGCGGTACCATCATGCTTGGCAAAATGGAAAAATTGCGCAATGCCCAGCGTATATTTTGCGGCGCGCGCCATCCTGAGAGAGACGATGATTTGGGGGTGAGGCGAGGCGTGTCATACATAGTGAATTTCCTTAGTTAGATTTTTAATTTAGTTAGATTTTTGCTTTTGACCGCGCTGGCGAATGGCCTCTCGGCGCGCTTCAATGGCATCTCCATTGACTTGCTGATTGGCGGCGCGGCCTCGCTGTGCTTCCAATTTCAGGCCGTCGCCGAAACTGGCGGCATAGCCATCATCAATCAGGGCTTTATAGGCATCCAAGGTTTCAGGCACGCATGACAGCATATCGCCCGCAAGCTTGAAGGCGGCCTCAAGCAATTGATCCTGTGGCACAATATGGTTGATCAGGCCCCACGCCAAAGCCTGCTCGGCAGATATGAAATTACCAGTCAGCGAGGCTTCTTTGGCCCGTGAGGGGCCGAGCAAGCGGGATAATTTTTGGCTTAAACCCCAGCCAGGTAAAATGCCGACCCGCGCGTGTGTGTCGGCGAAGCGTGCATTGGGCGAGCCAATTAGCACATCGCATGCCAAAGCCAGCTCGAAGCCGCCGGTGATTGCAACACCGTTAATGGCACCAATGATTGGGCCTGAAAAACGCTCCAATGATTTGACCGGATCGAAACTTTCAATGGTCAGCGCCGGGCCGCCGTCTTCGCTGCCCAATTCTTTCAAATCGAGGCCTGCGGTAAATGCCCGCTCGCCAGCCCCGGTGAGAATAATCACCCGCACATTGTCGTCGGCTTCCATGGCGTCAATGGTTTCCGATAGTTGCTGCCGCAGATCGCGCGATAGCGCATTCATCGCTTCGGGACGATTAAGGGTTAACAAGGCAATGCCTTCGCGATGTTCAACGCTAATTAAATTACTCATTTTATTCCTATTCATTTTCCTTGGGTTGCGGATAGCCAATGTCATGCAGTGCCTGACTAATCTCGTCGAGAATCGCGGGGTCGTCAATTGTTGCCGGCATGGCCCACGTCTCGCCATTGGCAATTTTGCGTATCGTGGCGCGTAAGATTTTGCCCGACCGTGTCTTAGGCAAACGGGCGACGCGCAAAGCCAGTTTGAAAGCGGCCACGGGCCCGATTTGGTCGCGTACCAGCTGGATAGCTTCGGTAAGAATTTCATCATCGGGGCGATTGACCCCATCATTGAGCACCAATAGCCCCAGCGGCACTTCGCCTTTCAATGCGTCGCGCACGCCTAAAACCGCGCATTCGGCGATGTCTTTGTGGCCAGCAAGCACTTCTTCCATACTGCCGGTCGATAGGCGGTGACCGGCGACATTGATAATATCATCGGTGCGCGACATCACGTAAAGATAGCTGTCCTCATCCAGAAAACCAGCGTCGCCGGTTTTGTAATAGCCCGGATAATCAACCATATAGGCGGTTTGAAAGCCTTCATTGTTTTGCCATAAATCTGGCAGGCAACCGGGCGGCAGGGGCAGTTTAATGACAATCGCGCCGGTCTCATTGGGGCCGACGGGCTGGTTGCTGTCATCAAGAACGGCGATTTCATAACCTGGCATGGCGCGCGCGGGCGAGCCTTTTTTAATCGGCAGTGTTTCAATGCCAATTGGATTGGCGCAAATCGGCCAGCCGGTTTCGGTTTGCCACCAATTATCAATCACTGGAATTTTTAAATGTGCCTCAGCCCAATTAATTGTGTCAGGGTCAACTCGTTCGCCAGCCAAATAAAGCGTGCGGAGTGATGATAGGTCGTAATCTTTGATCAGCTTGCCGTCAGGGTCTTGTTTTTTGATTGCCCGAAAAGCCGTTGGGGCGGTAAATAAGGCGCGCACATTATGGGCTGACATCACCCGCCAAAAAACGCCAGCATCCGGCGTACCCACTGGTTTACCCTCATAAATTACGCTGGTGGCACCAATGGCCAGCGGGCCATAAAGAATAAAGCTGTGGCCAACGACCCAGCCAAAGTCTGAGGCCGACCAAAACACCTCGCCGGGGGCGATGTTATAAATATTCTTCATCGACCAACACAGCGCCACCAAATGGCCGCCATTGTCTCGCACCACACCTTTGGGAATGCCTGTGGTGCCGGAGGTGTAAAGAATATACAGCGGGTCAGTGGCTTTTACGGCGACGCAAGCTGGCCGCAAATTGGCCGCTCGCGCGGCTTGCTCTTGGCTTTGCCAGTCGACATCACGGGGGGCGGAAAGCTTGGCCGGCTGTTCTGGGCGTTGCCACATCACAACATGGTCTGGTTTGTGCTCGGCCAGTTCAATGGCGGCGTCAATTAAGGGTTTATAGGCAATCACCCGACCCGGTTCGAGGCCGCAAGAGGCTGCCATGATCATTTTTGGTTGGGCGTCATCTATCCGCGTTGCCAGCTCAGCAGCCGCAAATCCGCCAAAAACAATTGAGTGAACCGCTCCCAAACGGGCGCAGGCGAGCGCCGCAATCGCCGTTTCGGCAATCATCGGCATATAGATAATCACCCTATCACCTTTGCCAATATTGTGGTTTTGCAACATACCAGCGACGCACTCGACTCGTTCTTGCAGCGCGGCATAGGTTATTTTTTCACACCTGCCAGTCATTGGGCTGTCATAAATCAGCGCTTCACGCTCACCGTGTCCAGCCGCAACATGGCGGTCGACGCAATTATAACATGTGTTCATTTCGCCATCGACATACCAACGGTCGCCGGATTCATTGGTTTGGAAAATTGTTTCCGGTGGTTTTGACCAGTCTATCAGCGTCGCCTGTGCTGCCCAAAAGGCCTCCGGTGCATCGCGCCAGCTTTGATAAATATCCGCATATTTTTCTTGTGTCATTGTGAACTCCCTCACCCCTGATTATAGGAAAGAACAAAACCGACGCAATGCACCTATTTTTCGGCTTTAGTCTTGTTCTTTTCGGGCTCATCTGGCAATAATTGGTCTTCTGGGAGGAAGTCATGAATAAAATCAAAACAGGTCTTATGGTTGCGCTGCTTTTGCCGTCATTGGCCCAAGCCGCACCGCAAAATCGTGAAGCGCTATTTGGCGAAACGCACGTACACACAAAACTATCTTTCGATGCGTTTATTTTCGGCAACCGTAACGGCCCGGACGAGTCATATCGTTATGCCAAAGGCGAGGCCATTGGCCATCCGGCCGGTTTTGAGATGAAACTTCCGGTACCACTTGATTTCCAAGCGACGACCGATCATGCCATGTATCTTGGCATGGTGCCGGCGATGTTTGACGCCGATAGTTCTGTTGGTTCGCACCGTGTGGCAACGGCGCTTCGTGAGGCCAAAACGGCCAGTGAACGTCGCCAAGCCTTTGGTCAAATGCTGCCGTATATTGGCCAACAAGTTGAAGATGATCTGTTAGATATGGATATTGTTCGGTCGGCTTGGGCAGAGACAATTGCCGCCGCAGACCGGCACAATGATCCGGGCAAGTTTACCACTTTTACTGCCTACGAATATACATCCAGCCAAGACACGTTTGAAAACCTGCACAGGAATGTGATTTTTGAAGACGGTGCGCCAGATGAGCCGTTTTCGCGTCTGATTTCAAAAAACCCTGAAAACCTATGGCGTTGGATGGATAGTCTGCGCGATAGAGGTATGGATAGTATTGCCATCCCGCATAACTCTAATGGCTCAGACGGCTATATGTTCTGGGATAAAACCTATGACGGCAAAGAGATCGACGCGCGTTATAGCGCTATGCGTATGCGTAATGAGCCATTGGTTGAGATTTCTCAGGTCAAAGGCACATCAGAAACGCACCCGCTTTTGTCGCCGAATGATGAATTCGCTAATTTCGAAATCATGCCATACCAAATCGCCACTTGGTATGAAAGCAAAGTACAAGGTTCCTATGTGCGCGAAGCCTATCGTAAGGGTCTGGAACTGCAAAAAGCCGGCGCTGGCAATCCGTTCAAATTCGGTCTGATTTCAGCTTCTGATACCCATGTCGGGGCGGGCGCATTTACCGAGAGCAATTATTGGTCGAAAATCGGCATGGTCGATTTCAATGGCGTATTGCGCGGATCTGTTGAACTTAGTTGGATGCAGCGTTTGGGCGCACAGGTTTTCCGCCTCAGCAATATGTGGACCCAATACAACATGCCGGAAGATGCCAGCACAGGTGTGGCGCCAAAAAATCCGGCACCGGGATTTTTGCATATGCAATGGTCAAGCTGGGGGGCATCAGGTTTGGCTGGCGTTTGGGCTGAGGAGAATACACGTCAGTCTATTTTCGCTGCCATGCGTCGCAAGGAAACTTTCGGCACAAGCGGGCCACGTATGCGGGTTCGGTTCTTTGCCGGTTATGGCATGGGCCCCAAACTACTCGATGACGCGCAATTAGTGAAAAAAGCCTACGCCAAAGGCGTACCGATGGGGTCAGACTTGCTAATCCGCAAAAACAAGCAACCTGATTTTCTGGTGTGGGCGACACGTGACCCGCTGAGCGCCCCTTTGCAGCGTATGCAAATCATCAAAGGCTGGATTGACAACGACGGCGTTTCGCATGAAGCGGTTTATGATATTGCCTGTGCCGGTGGCGCACCGGTTGACGCGACGACCAATCGTTGCCCTGACAATAATGCGCAGGTTGACCTTACCGATTGCTCTTATCAAGCAGATAGCGGCGCTGATGAGCTGAAAGCGCATTGGCGCGATCCGCAGTTTAATGCTGATGAAAACGCATTTTACTACGTGCGGGCAATTGAAAACCCGACCTGTCGTTGGTCGACATGGGACGCTTTGCGGGCTGGATCTCGGCCCAATCCGTCACTGGCTGCAACCATTCAGGAACGTGTTTGGTCATCACCGATTTGGCTGGAGCACTAATCAGATATCATGCGTGTTATCGTTTCTTTCATGCGCACGATGTTGCGTGATCGTCTCATATGGTTTGTTTTAATTGGCGGTGCTTTATTCGCCGCTGAATGGGCTTGGCAACAACGCCAGAACAAGGTGATTCTGATTGACTTGCCTCTGGTCGAAAAATTGGCCGTGCAATGGCAGGCGCAAACCAAATCGCCACCTAATGCGAGCCAGCTCGACGCTTTAATCGAAGGTTATGTGCGCGAAGAAATTCTGGTGCGCGAAGCGGCGCGGCTTGGTCTCGATCAACAAGATGTAATCATTCGCCGCCGTTTGGCACAAAAGGTCGAGTTTTTCCTCGGTGATGTCGAGCCGCCCGAATCCCCAGATGAAGCTGGTCTAAAGGTCTATTTTGACGCCAATGTTGAGCGTTACAGCCAGCCCGAAAAGGTGAGCTTCCAGCATATATTTGCCAATAAAGAAGCTGAGGCGAAGGCATTATTGGCGCAAGTGGGCGCCGATGAGGCCAATTGGCGCCTGCTGGGGCAACCATTTATGCTCAATCGCGAATATGCCGGTCAGTCGCAAACCGACTTGCTGCAGTTGATGGGTGGGCGTTTCACCGATGCCGTATTTGACCAACCGCAGGTTAACATATGGTTTGGCCCCGTGCGGTCGGCCTATGGCTGGCATGTGGTGAAACTGGTGGCGCGCAGCCAGAAGCAAGTGCCTGAATTTACCAGCATGATTGAAAAAGTGGCCAATGATTGGCATGGCGAGCAGGCGCGCATTGCGCAGCAGGCGGCGTGGGAAAAACTGCGCCAAGACTACCGCGTTGAAATGGTGCCGCTTGAGGGCGGGCAATGAAACATCTGCTTTTATTGGCAGTTTTTTGGGCCACTATGGCGACCGCAACAGCCCATGAAGTGCGCCCAGGCTATATAGAAATCAATGAAAAGGCGGAAGATGTTTTCGCCATTAGCTGGAAACAACCGGTGCGCGATAGCCGCCAGCAAGTCGCGGGTCTCGGTTTGCGGCCGGTGTTCCCGATCAACTGCAAGCGCGATGGCGATAGCACCATGCGGCGGCGCCCGGGTGCTTTGGTCGAGAGCTTCACCTTAATTTGTGAAGGCGGCCTTTTGGGGCAGAAAATTGGCGTTGAGGGCTTGCAAAAAACCATCACTGATGTGTTCGTGCAATTGAATCCGCTGACCGGCCAAGCAACCAGTTTGCGGCTGACGGCAGACCGCCCGCTGCAAGAATTCTCTGGTGGGGGCGCCGGTCTGGGCGCTTATTTCGGCATGGGGGTGGAGCATTTACTATTTGGCTTCGACCATATTCTTTTTGTGCTCGGACTGGTGATGCTGGTGCAAGGCTGGAAGCCTCTGGCCTTGGTGGTCACAGGTTTTACTTTGGCTCACTCGCTCACCTTGGCGATATCGGTGTTTGGTTGGGTGCAGCTCTCGTCGTCAGTGGTTGAAATGATTATCGCCCTGTCGATCTTATTCGTCGCCATTGAGCTGGCGCAGGCGCCTGAAAATCGTTCCATTTTGGCGACGCGTTATCCGCAATCAGTGGCATTTTTATTCGGGCTTTTGCATGGTTTCGGCTTCGCCGGTGTGCTGGCCGATATTGGCCTGCCGCGAGACGCCGCCCTTCCGGCTTTGGCACTTTTCAATATTGGCATTGAGGTTGGGCAATTGATGATTGTCGCGGTGGCTTTATTGATTGGCTCACGATTGGCTATTGTGCTGGAAGCCAATAGGCTGGCGCAACCACGACTGGTCGCTGTCGTCTATCAAGCGCCGGTTGTGGCGCTGGGTGGCCTGTCTGTTTATTGGCTGATTGGCCGCAGTGTGTCTCTTTTCAGCGGCTGATTGTTATTCAGCCGCCTTGGCGGTTTCGTCCTCATCGGTGAAATGCGCTGGACGTTTTTCCAATTCCGCTGTCACGGCTTCAATTTGGTTCGGATAACCGATGATGTCGTCTTGCAGCACGCTTTCTAGCATCAGGGTGGCGGCAATATCACGGTCGGCTGGCTCATTGAACAAGCGTTTAATGCCGCGAATGGCTTGCGGGTTGCGGGCCGCGATTTGACCAGCGGTATCCATGGCGCTGGCCAGCGGGTCATCACAAATACGGGTCAGGAAACCAAGCTCGCGGGCTTCTTCGGCGAGGAAAATGCGTCCGGTCATGGCTAGTTCTTTGACAACATCTTCGCCAGCGACACGGGTCATCGCATGTGTGGTGCCCATGTCTGGCACCAGACCCCATTTGATTTCCATAATGGAGAATTTGGTTTCTGGAGCGGCATAGCGCATGTCTGCGCCCATGAATAATTGAAACCCGCCACCAAGGGCGAAACCTTGAGCGGCAGCGATAACCGGCACCGGTGCTTCACGCCACGCATAAGCCACTTGTTGCGGGCGATTGGCGAGGCCGTGGGTGCGCTCGGCGAGCTTGGTGCGGGTGACGTCAGATTTGCCACCGCTTGAGGCACTGGCCATTTGCGCGAAATTCGCCATATCAAGACCGGCGCAAAAGGCTTTGCCTTCACCAGACAAAACCGCAACGCGAATATCTTTGTCGGTTGTCAACCGCTCGCCAGCGTCAATCAGAGCCATCATCATGTCATTGTCGAGGGCATTCATTTTGTCGCTACGCACCATATGAATATGGGCAATGTGGTTCTCGACTTTGAAATCAATACGGTTTTCCATTTTGGTCTCCATTGAGCGCCGCTATTGTTGGCGCTGCGCTATAAATAAATCGTGAAAATCAGCATAACCACGGGTTTTGGATTTGTCAGGTGTAAAATGTGCCGCATGTTGATAACCAGCCGCCGCTGCTTCTGTCACATCGGCAAAGGCGCCATCTGCGGTCATCGCCATCAGGGCGGTGGCGAAAGAACAATCCGTGTGCTGTCCGCGCGCAATCTCGACATCCATCATGTCAGCCAGCATTTGTCCCCAAAACGCATCTTGCGCGCCACCGCCAAGCAAATGCAGGCGGTCAGGTCTGGCTCCAATTTTTGCTGTCATATCCTGAAAAATCTCATTTAACGCGTGGCCAATGCCTTCATAGGCGGCGCGGGCAATATCGGCTCGCGTGGTGCCACGGCTCAGCCCGCAAAGGCTGGCGGTGCGGCTGGCATCCCAAAGTGGGGCGCGCTCGCCGTTGAGATAGGGGTAAAAAACCACACCGTTGCTGCCCATTGGGGCGGTTTGGGCGAGGGCCTGCATCTCGTGCAAATCCATATCTGATAAATAAAGCTGGCGCACCCAATGCAGGGCGCCCATGCAATTATTCATCCCCGCCGCGTGGTAATGCGTATCGGGCAAAATATGCGGATACAGTGACACCGGTGGGTGCGGCTTGGCCGATGTGTCGCCAAATGCCAGCACGCCGGCAGAGGCCAGTTTAAGGCTTGCCGTGCCAGCCGTCAGCGGCGCACAACACAGCCATTCGACAGTGGTATCAATTGCCCCTTGATAAACCGGCGTGCCGACTTTCAGGCCGGTTTGTTGGGCGGCGGATTGGGTGACATGGCCGGCCATTGATAGCATATCGGCCAGCGGTGGCATGTGTTGAGGGCTAAGACCGGCATAGGCCAGCAAATCGTCATGCCATTGGTTATGCTGTGTGGCGTTGTGATAGTCGGTCATCAGGGCGCCGACGGCCTCGCTGGCGTCGGTTTGCCAATCGCCGGTCAGCTGGCTGCGCAACCAGTCTTTGGCGAAGCTGATGCGGTGGCACTTTTGCATCATTTCCGGTTGGTGTTTCTGTAGCCAGATGAGTTGCGGCAAGCTCCATGTCGGATTGGGACGGTTGCGCGTCACAGCTTCGACATTCTGGCTCTGTAAGAAACTGGCTTCCTCATGGGCGCGCTGATCGCTCCACATAATTGCCGGTCGCAAGACCGCACCATCGGCCCCTTGCAATACGGCAATATGTGCCCCGCCGGAGAAGCAAATGGCTTCGATTTTTAAGAAACTGTTTTCCTGTGTGTGCTGTAAACTTGCCAGCACGTGGCATAAGGCGGAGAGCCAATCGGCCGGATTTTGCTCCACCTGACCGGCTTGCGGATGGGCGCTAGCAATCGGTGCGCTGGCGCTGGCCAGTTGCCGAGCTTGCCCGTCAACCAGACTGGCTTTCAGACTGCTGGCGCCAAGGTCAATGCCGAGAAAGTAACTCATCAGGGTTTATACCCCCGAAAACCGAGCTGTCGGTAAAAAATTTTGGAGTTTGGGGTAACAATAAGGGCGCCCGCAATGCGAGCGCCCCCGTGATTGGATTCAAGGAATCCTTTTATATTTGCACACCGACCGGACGTAAGGGTTGTTCCACGGCCGTATTCAGTCGCAACATGGGATACCTCAAATTAGACCTTTCACTAGACAATGGATCACCTCCTTTCGTTTGTTAAACACGAATCAGATTCTAAGCTGTTTTGATTCAGCGACCAAAAGGTTTATGCTGGCACGTGAGCTTCGGCCAAGTTTGGGCCAGATTTGGGAGAGACTATGTTACGTTATCAAATTATTCCTGTGACCCCGTTCCAGCAGAATTGCACCGTGTTTTGGAATGAAGACACGATGAAAGGGGCGATTGTCGACCCCGGCGGCGATTTGGCTTTGCTGAATAAATTTATTGATGAAAACAATATTGAAATTGAAAAAATATTGGTCACACATGGGCACCTCGACCATGCCGGCAGCGTTGCCGAAATGGCCGAACAGCGCGGCGTGCCGATTATTGGCCCGCATAAGGAAGATAAATTCTGGATCGATGGCATGCCGGCCGCCGCCCAGCAATATGGCTTTCCCGAAGCACTGGCTTTCGAGCCGGATCAGTGGCTGGAAAATGGTGATAAGGTGGAGGCCGCCGGTGTCAGCTTTGACGTGGTGCACTGCCCAGGCCATACACCAGGTCATGTGGTGTTTGTGCAGCCGGAAGATAAGGTCGCCATGGTCGGCGATGTTATTTTCAAAGGTTCTATCGGGCGCACGGATTTTCCCAAAGGCGATTATCAGCAATTAATTTCGTCGATTACCGATCGGCTGTTCAGTCTTGATTTGGATATCACCTTTATTCCCGGCCATGGGCCAACATCGACATTGGGGTTTGAAAAACAAACCAATCCATTTGTCTCCGATACGGCGCTGGGCTAAGCAAATGAGCGGTTTCGTGCTTGATGCGCGTTTGGCGGCTGATACGCAATCGGTGATGATTGTCGATAATATTGATGTTCGGCTGTCCAATGATAGCCGCTATTGGTGGCTGGTGCTGGTGCCGCAAATTGCCGGCGCTGAAGAATGGCAGGATTTACCAGAGGCCGACCGCGCGCGTTTGTTCGACCTGTCGATGCGTTGCGCCAATGGGCTACGCACGGCCGCACAAGCCGATAAAATGAATGTCGCGGCACTTGGCAATATGGTGCGCCAATTGCATGTGCATGTGATTGCCCGACATATTGATGATGCGGCATGGCCGGCGCCGATTTGGGGTGTGGGCGAGGGGGTCGAATATCGGCCGGAGGATGCGAGGCAGCGCATGATGGTTATTCAAGGTTTTTTGAACCAATAGAGCCTTGCGCGCCTCGCCCGCTCTCCCTGCGATATCATCTGCTTGAGATATGAACTCAGCGATATAAATAATGATGAAACGTCGACGCTTTTGTGTAAAGAAAAAAGTGACGCACGTGTCATTATTGAGAGGGTCAAACATCATGCTTGAAAGCTTTCCGTCACCGGCAAATGTGCTGATTATTGGCGCCTCTGGCGGCTTGGGGGCCGGGTTTTGTGAGCTGCTTGAGGCGGCACCACATGTCAATCTGGTGCGCGTGGCGCGGCAAAAAAATGACCCAAAAACGGCTCATATCTGCGATATTTGCGATGAAACCTCGGTCGCTGGCCTGGCCGAAACATTGAAAAATCAGCCGCCGTTTCAGCTGATTATCAACGCCACTGGCTTGCTGCACGACAATTTATTAGAAGTTGCACCGGAAAAATCTCTCAACCAAATTAACGCGACCAGCATGGCGCAGGTTTTGCAAGTTAACGCCATTGGCCCAGCGCTGATCTGCAAATATTTGCAGCCGCTGATGGCAACACAGGGCAAGGCGGTGATGGCGCATTTGTCGGCCCGCGTCGGCTCGATCAGCGATAATCAGCTGGGCGGGTGGTATAGCTATCGGGCGGCCAAAGCGGCGCAGAATATGATTGTAAAAACTGCCGCTCTGGAAGTGGCGCGACGGCATCCGAATAGGTTGGTGCTGGGCTTGCATCCGGGCACGGTTGACACTGGTCTTTCGGCACCGTTTCAATCGGCTGTGGCGGCCAAAAAACTATTCACCCCGCAACAATCGGCTGGCTATTTACTGCAGGTCATCGATCAGGCGCAGGCCAGCGACTCGGGTCATGTTCTGGCGTTTGATGGGCAAACAATTCCGGCTTAATCGGCCCTAGGCTTGACCAGAGGGCGGGGCGCTGACTTGCGCTTCCAGAACACCTTCAATGGCCGCTTCCAATAAATCGCGGGCCAGTCCGGTGGTGGTCTCAGGGTGGCTGGCAATCATCCGCGCGCGCACGGCGAGCGCCATGGCCATGGCTTGCAAAACATCGCCATTGGCCATGTTATCGCGACGCACTTCGCGGCTGACGGTTTCCAAAATATCGCCGATTAACTGATGCACCCGCATTGGCGCTTCAGTGGCCGGATGCATTGGAAAATTAATGTCGAATTTTTCTGCCGTATCGGTGACGGCGGTGAACGGTAATGGGCGGGCCATATGTTTCTCCTCTGGTCGTGTTAGCTTAGCTCTAAGCGGCGAAAATCTGCCGGTAAACGCTGTTGTTGAAAATCAATATGCACAATATTCACCTGATGGCGACGGCACCAAATTTGCACGCCCCAATCGGTAAAACCAGCGTCAATCTGGCTGTAATCTTGCAACGATTGCGGCGGGTTGAGGGTTTCAATCTCGGCGGCGCATTTGGTGCAGGCAAGATAATTGGTGATGCGCAAGGAGAGCGCGTCAAGCGGTAAGCCGTCTTTTGATGGTAGATTTGCGTCACTCATTTCAGCTGCTCCAGAAATTTTGCCGCACTGGCGCGGACATCGGATTTGCGCGCGTCGTCCATTTTCTGCAAATTGCGATAGACCATGCCCATGCGTGGATTGTCGCCAAGCTTATCCTCGTGACGCATCATAAAGTCCCAATATAAATAGTTAAACGGGCACGCGTCCTCGCCCTCGCGCTGTTTCACATCATAACGACAGCCGCTGCAGTGGTCGGACATGCGGTTAATATACGCGCCCGAAGCGGCATAGGGTTTGGAGCCGACAACCCCTCCATCGGCGAACAGTGCCATGCCGTGGGTGTTGGGCAATTGCACCCATTGATAGGCATCGGCATAGACTTCGAGATACCATTGATTGACCTCGGCCGGCGCCAGACCGGCCAAAAGGGCGAAATTGCCGGTAATCATCAGCCGCTGAATGTGATGCGCATAGGCGTGGTTTTGGGTCGCAACAATGGCGTCTTTCATACACGCCATATCGGTGTCGCCAGAGTAGTAAAACTCTGGCAATTTGCGGCTGTATTCAAAATAATTGCTGGTTTCATAATGCGGCATTTTCAGCCAGTAAATACCGCGAATAAATTCGCGCCAGCCAATGATTTGGCGAATAAACCCTTCGACCGCATTTAATGGGGCAAGACCCTGCTGCCAGCGCAACTCGGCCGCCTGACAGATTTTCAGCGGGTCAAGCAGACCCAAATTGAGACTGCTGGCAATCAGCGAATGGTAAAGAAACACCTCTCCCTGTTTCATGGCGTCTTGGTAATCGCCAAACTGTGGCAGGCAGACGTCAAGAAAATGCGCCAGATGCGCCTCCGCCTGCTGCGCCGTCACCGGCCAATCAAAGCGGTCGAGATTGCCCATATGGCTGGCGAAGTTTTCTTCGACAATAGCCATAACTTGCGCCGTGAGAGTGTCCGTTTCAGCCCGTAGGCGGGGCGGCAGCACGTGCCCGCGTGGCAATTTTTTGCGATTGTCGCTGTCGTAATTCCACTGGCCGCCTACCGGCTGGTCGCCGTCCATCAGCAGGCCAGTTTGACGGCGCATATCGCGGTAGAAAAACTCCATACGTAATTGCTTGCGGCCATCGGCCCATGTTTGAAACTGCTGGTGATCGGCCAAAAACCGGTCATCAGGAAGAATATCCAGCGCCGGCGTCCCCGACCAAGCGGCGAATTCTTCTTTCAGGCGATACTCACCCGGTTCGGTGACCATCAGGCGCTGATAGTTTTTCACCCCCTGCATATGGTTCAGCGTTTCGGTGAAACTGGAGAGTTGCGGCGTGTCGCCATAGGCAAAATAATGCACGGTGCGGCCCGACTGGCGCAATTGCTCGGCGAAATGCCGCATGGCTGAAAAAACCAGCACGATTTTTTGCTTATGATGGGCGACATAATGCGCCTCATCGACCAGTTCAGCCATCACCACCTCGGCCTCAGGGGCGGCTTTCAGGCTCGACAAGCTGGCCGACAATTGGTCGCCCAATATGAGAATAAGCTCAGCCATGATTGGTCTTTTGCCTTTCGCCCTTACATCGATTGGAGCAATATTTCACCTGCTCCCAGTCACGGGCCCATTTTTTTCGCCACGTGAAAGGGCGTCCACATGCTTGACACATCTTGCTGGGCAAGTCAGATTTTTTACGCATCGCCATTTAGGTAAAATGGGTTGTTCGTGCGAATCGTCAAGCAAGTAGGTAAACTGAATCACGCAGATTTTTTCCGCTCAAAACACAGGACTCACATCATGGTTGTCAAAAAAATACCTCCCCTCGTCAGCTCAATTCTTACCAGCCATTGGTTCAAAGGCTTGCGGCGCGGGTTTTCTGAAATCAAACGCAGCGCCAAAGGGGCCGGCCATGAAGTCATTTATTTCCATCAGCCGGACGACCCGTATAGTAATTTGCTGGCGCAATGGCTGCCAGAGCTGAAGGCCCGCTATAATGTTGATTTGAAAATCGTTTTAGTCGGTGAGCCGGATGATGAGGCGGCGCCTGAACGCCAAGCACTTGAAGATTATGCCCGCCGTGATGCGGCCAAAATTGCCCCCTATCATAAATTGGACTATGCTGATCCGGGCCAGCAACCATCGGCTGAAAACCTGGCTTTGGCGCACCGCGCTTTGGCGGCCTCGGGCAATCTTGTCAGCGCGGCGGCGGATATTGGCGCGGCTTTGTGGCGCGCCGATACGGCGGCACTGAGCGGCTATGCGCTGGTGAGCCAGCAAGAAGCCGATGCGGTGTTTGACAGCGGCACGAAAATGCGCGAACGCCTCGGGCATTATTTGGGCGGGGTGATTTATTATGGCGGCGAATGGTATTGGGGTGTTGACCGTTTGCCCTATTTGGAACAGCGCTTAGCCAAGGCGCAATTGCGCCATCAAGGGTTTCAGCAATTGGCGCATTTTCAGGAGCGTCCGTCATTCATGGCCAAGCCGGCCAGTGGCCGTTTGACGGTTGAGTTTTATCCCTCGGCGCGCAGTCCGTATAGCTATGTGGCGATGGAGGAAACTCTCGATTTGCCTAATCATTATCCGGTCAATCTAGTGATGCGGCCAGTTCTGCCGATGGTTATGCGCGGGCTTCCGGTGCCGCGTCGCAAAGGGTTTTATATTCTTGGCGATACCAAGCGTGAGGCCGATCGTATTGGCGTGGCATTTGGTAAAATTTCCGACCCTGTCGGGGCGCCTGTGCGGCGCTGTTATTCGCTGTTCCCAATGGCCAATGCGGCCGGCAAGGGGGGCGAATTTTTGCACGCATTTTGTCAGCTGGCTTGGGCCGAAGGGGTTGATGTCGGCACAGATGAGGGGCTGAAAAAAGCCGTTGAGCGGGCCGGATTGGATTGGGATGAGGCGGCGAAAGTGGTCGACAACACGGATTGGGAAGCGGAAATCGAGGACAATCGCCTGCAAATGATGGCCTCTGGCCTGTGGGGCGTGCCGAGCTATCGTCTATTGGATGCGCAAGGTAAGGAATTATTCTCGTGCTGGGGACGTGACCGAATTTGGCTGCTGGCCTGTGAAATTCAAAAAGCGCTGACCTAGTCGGCGGCTTCTGGTTTGTCAAACTTTTGTCATCTAAATTAAATAAAAGCGTTCACTGAGTAAGGGTTCATGTGTGAGGGTTTAATGTGTTGATAGACGAATTCAGCTATGCGTCACCGGACTATTCGTTGCCGCGCAATTTGTTGATCCGCTCGATAGAGATGTTGAGCGGGCAACCGCAGTTGAAGCGTATTTACATGGACTATCGAAAAGACAAGCTGCCGCATTCGGTGTTTTGGGGCGAGGTTGTCCGTCGGCTCAATGTCGATTTGCAGTTCGCCGGCAATCGCCCTGAGAGCGTGCCGAAAACCGGCCCATTAGTAATAGTCGCCAATCATCCCTATGGGGTGCTCGACGGAATTGCCATTTGCTGGCTGGTGGCGCAGCAAAGATCCGACTTCAAAATTTTGATCAATAGCGTTTTATGCCGCGCCGATGAAATGGCGCCGCATGTGTTGCCGGTTGACTTTGAGCCTACTGAAAAAGCGCTGGCCACCAATTTGGCGTCGCGACGGGCAGCGCGCGAATGGTTGGCGCAGGGCGGGGCGGTGATTATTTTTCCCGCCGGTGCGATATCGACAACACCCAAACTTCTAAAAAAACAGGCTATCGATGAGCCGTGGGCACCGCTGGTGGGACAATTGGTGCGGCGCGCCAAAGCACCGGTGTTGCCGGTGTTTTTTGACGGCCAAAATTCGGCGTTGTTTCAATGGGCCAGCCATTTGAGTTATGATTTACGCGCGGCGCTGATTTTCCATGAAGTGCATCGGCGAATGAATTCGACCCTGAGGCTGGCGATTGGCGATATTTTGCCTTTTGACGAGCTGGAGGGGCATTTGCCGGCTGCCAATTTGGCGCACTATTTACAAAACCATACATTGGGTTTGCAAAGCCACCTTCTGGCGTCCGCCGATAAAATGTGAAAATTGCTGTGTGCAGGCACGATTATGGTTGATTGCGACGGTAAATCTGCTTTCATAGGAACCATCTTAAAGGGAGATGAAAATGGAAAATTGTTTGAAATTTTATATTGATGGCGCATGGGTCGAGCCAACTGACCCGAAGCCGTTCGATGTGATTAATCCGGCCAATGAGCAAGTCATTGGTCAAATTATGATGGGCAATGAAGCCGATGTGAATAAGGCTGTTGCAGCCGCGAGAAAAGCATTTGAGAGCTTCTCGCGCACCAGCGTGCAAGAGCGTCTCGACTTGCTGGATGCCATTATTGCCGCCTATCAAAACCGTATTGGTGAAGTGGCGGCGACCATCACCAGTGAAATGGGTGCCCCAAGCTGGCTGTCACAAGCAGCGCAAGCGGCGATGGGAATTGCCCATTTGACAACCGCGCGTTCGATTTTGGAAAAATTCCAATGGGAAAAAGCCCAAGGCAACACAATGATTGTGAAAGAGCCTGTCGGTGTTTGCGGTTTGATTACGCCATGGAATTGGCCGATTAACCAAATCGCTTGTAAAGTAGCGCCAGCCCTTGCCGCCGGTTGCACCATGGTGCTGAAACCGTCTGAAGTGGCACCATTGAATGCGGCATTGTTTGCTGAAATTCTGGACGAAGCCGGCGTGCCAGCAGGCGTGTTCAATTTGGTCAATGGTGACGGTATCAATGTTGGTGACGTGATGTCACGCCATCCCGACATTGATATGATGTCGTTCACCGGCTCAACCCGCGCCGGTATTATGGTTGCCAAATCATCGGCCGAAACGGTGAAGCGCGTGGCTCAGGAATTGGGTGGTAAGTCTGCCAATATTATTCTTGATGACGCCGACTTTAACAAAGCCGTCGCCCAAGGCGTTCAGAGCTGCTTTATGAACTCCGGCCAGTCTTGCAATGCGCCGACCCGCATGTTGGTGCCAGCGGCCCGCCATGATGAAGTGGTCGAAATTGCCAAAGCCGCTGCGGCGCAAGTGAAAGTTGGTGACCCAACTGAAGACGGCGTCACCATTGGCCCAGTTGTCAGTGAAATGCAGTTCAATAAAATTCAAGGGCTGATTGAAAAAGCCATTGATGAAGGCACCGAATTGGTCTGCGGTGGCCCTGGTAAGCCAGATGGTCTGAATGCCGGTTACTATGTGAAGCCGACAATTTTCGCCAATGTTACCAATGACATGACAATCGCTCGCGAAGAAGTCTTTGGCCCAGTTCTGTCGATTTTGAAATATGAAAGCGAAGAAGAAGCCATCGAGATTGCCAATGACACAGTCTATGGCTTGTCGGGTTATGTGCAGTCGGGCGACATTAATCATGCCCGTGATGTGGCCTCACGCTTGCGCACTGGTAATGTGCATTTGAACGGCGCTGGCGCTGATTTGAACGCACCATTTGGTGGTTATAAACAATCCGGCAATGGTCGTGAATGGGGTGAGCTGGGGTTTGAGGATTTCCTCGAAACCAAAGCTGTCCTCGGTTACGCTGCTGAGTAATTAATTGGGCCGCCAGATCCCGTTAGGGCGGGATCTGGCGGCCCTTTTTTATGCAAATTACGTTTGTGCAAAATTAGGGGTTTAAGATGTTGTCCAACCAGTATCCGATGCTGCAATTCAACCTTGGTGAAGACATTGATATGATGCGCGATAGCGTGCGCAGTTTTGTCGATGATAAAATTATGCCGCGGGCTGATGAGATTGACCGCACGGATACGTTTCCGCGTGACTTGTGGAAGCCAATTGGCGATTTGGGGCTGCATGGGCTGACAGTATCGGAAGACTATGGCGGGGTGTCCATGGGCTATACGGCGCAAGCCATTGCGGTGGAAGAAATCAGCCGCGCCTCGGCCTCCGTGGGTCTGTCTTTCGGGGCGCATAGTAATTTGTGCATTAATCAGATTTTCCGCTGGGGCAATGACGAACAAAAGCAACGTTATCTGCCCAAATTAGTGTCTGGAGAGCATTTGGGCGCCTTGGCCATGTCCGAGACCGGCGCCGGCTCTGACGTTGTCTCCATGCGCTTAAAAGCCGAGAAAAAGGGCGATCGTTATATTCTCAATGGTGGCAAGTTTTGGATTACCAATGGGCCGTCGGCCGATGTGTTGGTGGTCTATGCCAAAACCGATCCGGCCGCCAATTCGCGCGGTATTACGGCGTTTTTGATTGAAAAAGATTTCCCCGGGTTTTCCTGCGCGCAAAAGCTCGACAAGCTTGGCCATCGCGGGTCAGAAACCGGCGAATTAGTGTTTGAAGATTGCGAAGTGCCGGAAGAAAACATCATGGGGCCGCTGAATCGCGGTGTAGAAGTGTTGATGAGCGGCCTTGACTATGAGCGCGCGGTTTTGGCCGCCTGGCCGGTTGGTATTATGCAGGCTTGTCTTGATACGGTGCTGCCTTATGTGCACCAGCGCCAGCAATTTGGCGAGTCGATTGGCACTTTCCAATTGGTGCAGGGTAAATTGGCCGATATGTATACGCGGCTGAGCGCCTCACGGGCTTACGTCTATGCCGTGAATCAGGCCTGCGATCGCGGTGAAACGACACGCAAGGATGCCGCGGCGGCGATTTTATTTGCCGCCGAAAATGCCACCCAATGCGCGCTCGATGCGATTCAGCTGATGGGCGGCAATGGCTATGTTAATGACAATCCGGTCGGACGGTTTCTGCGCGATGCCAAATTGGCCGAAATCGGCGCCGGCACGTCCGAAATCCGCCGCATGCTGATTGGCCGCGAATTATTTACTGAAACGGCGTGATCGATCTATCAGCGTCAGGCTGATGACAACCGGAATAAGGCCGACAAGAATAATGGCCAAGGCTGGTAATGCCGCCTCTTCGAGCTGGCCGACCGAGGCGTAGGTGTAAACCTGACTGGCCAGCGTGTCGAAATCAAATGGCCGCAAAATAAGTGTGGCTGGCAATTCTTTCATCACATCAACAAACACCAAAAGCGCGGCGGCCAGAAGCGGCGCCCGCATTAAGGGAATGTGAATTTTGCCCAAAGTTGCCAATCGCGATGTGCCAAGACTGCGGGCGGCCATATCCATGGCTGGTGAAATGCGTCCAAATCCGGCTTCTATTGTGCCAAAGGCCAAGGATAAAAACCGCACGCTATAGGCAAAAAGTAGGGCGAAAACCGTGCCGCCGAGCACCACCGTGCCGCCACTGGCTTCGCCAAGCGTGCCGAGCACCAGCATAACACCAATGGCTAAAACTGTGCCTGGCACGGCATATCCGAGCGCTGATGCTTGCGCCAGTCGCCGCATGGTCGCGCCTTTGTCTGTGCGGGCGCCATAAGCCAACAGCAAGCCAAGGGAACAGGTGATGAAGGCGGCCGCCACAGCGAGGCCGATAGAATTCATCACGGCTGCCCAAAAGCCGCGTGGCAACAGGCCACTCATGGCGTGGTCGATCAATAGTCCCAGCGGTAAAATAAACCCGAGGGCAATGGGTAGAAAGCAAAACAGCGACGCCGCTATTTGCCGCCGCCGCGATAGGGCAAAGCGCGGCAGGCTGCGTTGGCGCCCGTTGCGCGGGTGATAAGCACCGGCGCGGCGTTGACTGCGCTCGAGAACGATTAACAGCGCCATGAAACCGAGCAACATCAGCGCCACTTGCGCCGCACCGGCTAAATTTCCGCGTACCACCCATGTGTCATAGACGCCAATGGTCAGGGTTGAGACGCCCAGATATTCCACCGCACCAATATCGTTGAGACATTCCATCAGCACCAGGGCGACACCTACGGCAATGGCCGGACGCGCCATCGGCAGGCCTATCGTCCAAAAACATTGCCATGGCGAACTGCCGAGCGTGCGACCGGCTTCTATCAAACTGGCCGATTGCTGAACAAAGGCGGCGCGGGCCGATAAGTAAACGTAAGGATAGAGAACCAGACTTAAAATGACGATGGCGCCGGGTAGCGAGTGCAATCTGGGGAATATATCGATTGGCAAGAATTGGCGCCAGACTGCAAAGGCCGGCCCTGCCGGGTCGAAAAAATCACCGAGACTATAAGCCGCCAAATAGGTGGGTATAGCGAGGGGCAAAAGCAGCATCCAGCCTGACAAACGCCGACCCGGAAAATTGCAAAAGGTCACCAGCCAAGCGGTGCCAGTGCCAACCACGGCGGTTAACAGACCAACACCGGCCATCAGCAAAACCGTGGTGGTGATTTGGCGGGGCAAAATAGTGGCCCATAAATGCCCCCATATCGGGTCAGTTGACGAGGCGGCTAACAGCGCCAGCGCGGCCAGCGGCAAGACCAAGATCAAACAAGCCAAAAGCCCAGCCAAACGCCAGCCGTCCAGTTTTGGCAGCCGCCATACAGGCGAAACGGTTTGGCGGGACGTTGTAGTCATTAGTTCCTGCAATTGCGAATTATTATTAACTATAGATAAGCCGATAAGGCGCATAGTGCAAGGGCAGAGGTGGTTAAGCTTTGCGGCAGGCTGCCGCAGCGGCGGTTATTTCACGGGCGATTTCTTCGGCTTCTTCGGGCAAAAAATCCATAGGAATTTCTTGCATATCGGTAACCACAAAAATCCGCACCATGCCCTGATCGGTCGGGCCAATGGATAATTCCGCTGCAATTTCAGATGGTGTGTTAATACCCATAGTTTTACTCCTCATAAGCCAATGAGACTTCTTACCCGCTCTTTATCACAAATGGAAGGGGTGAGGGGCGAGGGGTTGGAAGGCATAGGGGCGCCTGGCCACCGCGGCATAGGGAAGTTTTTTCACCTGCCAACCAGTTTCTCTGCAAAGACGCTTGAATTTTCTTTGAAAGCCGCCTATTTTCGCCCCACTCAAGGCGGTCAACCGCTGCGAGCCCGGTGCAGCCTTAGCTCAGTTGGTTAGAGCGCTAGATTGTGGATCTAGAGGTCCCCTGTTCAATCCAGGGAGGCTGTACCATTTCCCTCAAAATTATATTTTTATTCGATTTTTCACTCGGCTCTTTCACTGGCTTGCAGCTTGTCGATTTGCGTGCGCAAATCAGCGTGGGCTTTGGCGGTCAACGGAAAGCG